>Ga0366808_1023_pt1 | contig 23512 bp, 24 predicted proteins | sample TotcelN113001M13_FD_207020 | JGI IMG/M metagenome (GOLD analysis project Ga0366808, IMG submission 207020) | Enriched cells from coal bed in the Powder River Basin, Montana, United States - Total cells N11 rep3 HSBNCT.N11.300.1.M13 ... | reverse complement strand
GGACGAGCACATTACTCGTGCTGCGCGCCTCGGGCGGACTGTGGTCGAGGCATTTCCGCTGGCAGGAGCATCCGTTGCCTTCCGGCATGTTGCCGGACGGTTTGCAGAGTCTGTCCAGGTTGTCGCCGGAGTACGCGGAATGGCGCCGTTCGGTGCCGCGCTTGGTGCATAACGCATTATGTATAACATCCAGGGAAAATCCGACAAGGATCAGCTTCTATCGCGGCATGCGCCCATGGTTAAAAAATTGGCGCATCTGATGAAAGCCAGGTTGCCGCCCAGCGTCGAAGTGGACGATCTGATTCAGGCCGGCATGATCGGCTTGCTAGACGCAGTTAACCGCTACGAAGAAATTCATGGGGCCCAGTTCGAGACCTACGCAATGCAGCGCATTCGGGGGGCAATGCTGGATGAGTTGCGCAGCAGCGACTGGATGCCGCGCAGCATGCGCCAGAACATGCGCAAGGTCGAAGTTGCAATCAATGCGCTTCAGCAGCGTCTGGGCCGTCCCCCCAACGAGAGCGAAGTTGCCAAACAGTTAAAGCTGTCGCTGGAGGCATATCAGGATATGCTGGCTGACGGCGGCGGACATCAGTTGGTCTACTATGAAGATTTTCACGACAATCAATCCAACGAACATTTTCTTGACCGATACAGCTCGGATGACGACTCCGATCCGCTGCACGCGTTGATGGAAAGCGGTTTCCGGTCTGCTGTCATTGATGCTATCAATGCGCTGCCTGAACGTGAAAAAATTCTGGTGGGCCTGTATTACGAACAGGAAATGAATCTCAAGGAAATTGGCGTAATCATGGGAGTATCCGAATCGCGGGTGTGCCAGTTGCACAGTCAAGCCATCGCGCGCATGCGTGCCACTCTTAAGGAAAAATTGTGGACTGGGGTAGTTTAGCCGGTATTGTGCTGGCGTTGGGCGGCATCCTGGCAGGGCAGGTGCTCGAGGGCGGCCATCTCAGTTCGCTGGTGCAGCCCGCCGCTTTCGTTATCGTAATGGTCGGAACCATTGGCGCGGTTATTCTTCAGAGCGGTTTGCCGGCTTTTGCTCGCGGCGTCATGATGATAGGTCAAGTGTTTTCGCCAAGGCCCGATAATTATCGGGAGTTACGGGAGGAAATGATACGCTGGAGCCTGGTGGCACGCAGGGAAGGCTTCCTCGGCTTGGAGCGCTACCTGGTGGATGTGAAAGACCCATTCGTGCACCAAGGCTTGCGCCTCGTAGTCGATGGCGTCGAACCGGGCAAGATGCGCGAACTTCTTGAAGCGGAAATCACCGCTTATGAGGTACGCGAACGAGCGGCGATAAAGATTTGGGAATCCGCCGGGGGCTATTCGCCCACGATCGGCATTCTCGGGGCGGTGCTGGGCTTGATACATGTGATGGAAAATCTATCCGATCCAAGCAAGCTCGGCAGCGGGATCGCAGTCGCCTTCGTTGCGACGATTTACGGCGTCGGGTTTGCCAACCTGTTTTTTTTGCCTATTGGAAGCAGGCTCAAAACGCTGGTAAACAAGGAAGTACGCAAAATGGAAATGCTGACAGATGCATTCTTTGCGCTTGTGACGGGCGAGAACCCGCGCCTGATAGAAGAACGCATGGGTTCTTTTTTGAAATAGCCGCCGATTCTGCATAATGGCCGCCATAGAGAGAAGCGAATTATGGCAAGAAAGAAGCTGGAAGAAGAACCCGAGAACCATGAGCGATGGTTGGTTTCGTACGCCGATTTCATTACGTTGCTGTTTGCATTTTTTGTCGTGATGTATGCTGTTTCTTCTGTAAATGAAGGTAAATACAGGGTTCTCTCCAATTCGATTGTCAGCGCATTCAGCAGGACAGCGCCCATGGTTTTGCCAAAAGACGAGGGTGAGTTGAAGTCGTTGCCGCTTCCTTTTCCCCGGCCTATTCTGAGTCAGAAGCAACGCGTTGATGCAATCGAATTGCGACGCGAGCGGGAGAAGATGAGCAACATCGGGCGCGATCTTATCGATGTGCTTGCTCCGCTCATTAGCGAGGGCAAGGTGCGCGTAATGCAGACTTCGCGCGGCGTGAACGTCGAAATCAATGCAAGCGTACTGTTTGCTCAGGGCGAAGCGAAACTTAGCGGACAGTCCGGGCAAGTACTAAAAGCGGTGGCGCAGGTTTTAAAAAACGACAGCCATGCGATTCAGGTCGAGGGGCACACCGACAATATTCCTATAAGCACAGTCAATTTCCCGTCGAATTGGGAGCTGTCGGCTGCGCGCGCCAGCAGCGTGGTCCGGTTGTTCATGGATAACGGCATCGACGAAAATCGCCTGGTCGCTATCGGACATGCCGCCACTCAGCCAGTCCGGCCGAACGAAACTGCCGAAGGCAGAATGCGGAATCGGCGCGTTCAGCTTATGGTTCTTTCAGGAATGGAAGAGGCAACTACCGAGGTTCCGGTGAATCCGGCAACCAGGTAAATAATAATTTGTCTCGCAGGTTGTGCCGGTTCGAGCGTTTTTCGCTGCCGTTGCCATGGCAGCCTGCAGCAGTCTTTCAGTTTGCGCAAAGGAAGTTGTTCAATATGAACTCGTTTCGAACAGGGGTTTCCTGCAAGAATTACGAATTGCTGGTTTCTTGGGAAAACTAGCTGATTATTAAGCCGCGGCTCGGCATGTTGCGGCTCGGCTGGCCATTCGGCCCATAGATATTGCCGCCATCCGGGCTGCTCTGCAATGCATTCAGGGCGCTCTGGTTGCGTGCCATGTGCGAGCCAATAAGCAAGCCGTTGACGCGGTTGAGTTCCTTGGCTGATTGCGTGAGGGCGATCAGTTCGTCCCAGCGCTTTTTGGTAGAGACAAAGTTGCGGTCGGTTGTCGAACCGCTGTCGATCCAGGCTTGCATGCCTGCCTCTTCAGCCTGAAACCCTGCTGCGGCGAGGCAACTGTGGCGTGACTTGGCCAGTTCGAGCAGACGAATGATAACAGCGGCCTTTTTTTCGATCAATTTTTCCAGTTTGCCGATTTCTGCGTCAAGCAGTTGTTCATGCTCTTGCTGAAGAAGCTGCAGCAGTTGATGTGCGCCATCAAACTCCTCGTCGAGGGTACTGCCCGGGCCGACGCTATTCGCTTTCATATCTATACCTTGGGTTTCTGGATCATGTCCCTAACGGTGTTGATCAGGCTGTCAGCGACTTTTTCCGTATCGACATGAAATTGACCGCCGGCAATCGCCGCCTTGATTTCGTCCACCTTGTTTGAATCGAATACATTACTGCCAGATACCTGAACCGACAACGATTGAAGTTGAGAGGACAGGCTGACATTGACCGACGAAGCGCTGCTGCCTGCACCCGCTTTTTCAGTTCCGGCGGTAGTGCCGTTCTGCTTTGCTTTAACTCCTGATGTGGAGGTTTTTTTGATCGAGCTGTCAATTTTCACAACATCATGATGATCAATACCGGGGCGGCGAACGCTTTCGGCCCCTGCAAGGTCAGCCAAGCGGGCAATCTCAGGCTATTCATTAATTACTCCCTGCTGCGGCAAGTGCCAGCGCCGCCGGGTTGTTCGGATCAAGCTGAGGCGGAATGTCGATTTGTCCCGGCACTTCAGGGCGAAGCCCTCCATGCTGTTTATAGGAACGCAACTGGAATACATACGCCAGTACTTCAGCTACCGCGATATACAACGCTTCCGGAATTTCGTCGCCAAGATCGGCATGACGAAACAGCGCGCGTGTCAGCGCCGGCGCTTCGAGCAGGGGCACGTTGTTTTCGCGCGCAATCTCGCGAATCTTTGCAGCCACCTCATCAGCTCCTTTTGCCACGACCTTGGGAGCGCGCATCTTGCCGTCCATATACTTGAGCGCGACCGCATAGTGCGTCGGGTTGGTTACCACCACATCGGCGGTCGGAATTTCGGCCATCATGCGGCGCCGGGCAATTTCACGCTGCTGGGCGCGAATCTTGGCCTTGATCTCCGGATTTCCTTCGGACTCCTTGGCTTCCTGCCGCACTTCCTGGCGTGACATTTTAAGTTTGCGGGCGTATTGCCATATCTGGTATGGCGCATCGATGCAAGCAATAAGGACCAACGCTCCCACGAGAGACATAAAGCTGATAAGGAGCAATTGCCCCAGATGGGCGCTACCTGACTTTATGGGCTCAACGCACAGCCCCATCATCACGTCGATCTTGCTGGATATCACCAGCCACGCCACGCATCCGACCAATGCTGTTTTGGCAAAAGCCTTGAGAAGCTCGACCAGCGACCGCACCGAGATCATGTTGGACAAGCCCGACATGGGATTCAACTTGCTGAAATTGGGCATGATTGCCTTGGTGCTGAACATCCAGCCACCGATCAACAGAGGCGATCCGAGAGCGACCAGAACCAGCAGCAGCCCAATAGGAGATAGTGCGATCAATATGTCACCGATATGGGCGGACATTTTGGTCAGCAGCAGCGTCATATCGAATACTTCATCGCGGGTTAGAGTCAGGCTTGCAGAAAGCATCTGACTGATCTGCGCCATCAGGCTGCTGCCCAGCAACCATATTGCGCTCCCGGCCGCCAGCAGAATCGTACAGGTCGCGAGTTCGCGCGAGCGAGGCACATCCCCCTCTTCGCGCGCCTGTTCAATGCGCCGCTGAGAGGGTAATTCCGTTTTTTCGAGATCGCTTTCTTCTGCCATCGCCAAATCCTGTTATCGCTATGCCGCATGTTCCTGCTGGGTATGCCGGACTATAAGAGCGATTATTGGCCAGAATCAGGCAGCGCCATCAAAGGATAAGGAGGGTGAATAACCCCCTTTTCACCGGGCTATATTTTGTGAAAACAATATCAGGACGAAAAGAATCGCCCTATATGGGTTGGCAAGCCCAAAACAGGGGATTTGTTATCTGATTTATTACAAGGAAAGTGTCAGACCTGGAGAGTTTGGGCCCAAGCCAATGCAGCTAAATGCGCCTCGTTGACTTGACGCGGGGTTAATCCCACTGAATCAACCAGCGCCCCCGTCAATCCATTGCGGAGTTCGCAAGCTTCGGCCAAAGCCAGGAAAGGTCCGTAAACGCCATCCCGCGAAATCAGTGCCTGCGACACGTCATCTGGAAGCTGAACATGCTCCATGACTTCATCCATTGAAATTCCAAGTAGCCGGTCCAGCAGAGAGAACAGCCCGGTAACGAAAAGATTTTCCACTTGGCTCCGGGGAAGTACGTTCTGCCCCAGAAGTTCGGCAAAACGCCCCCGGATAATCGCCGTTTGCATCAGCACGGCGGCGTTTCCACTTGTGCTGGCCGTTGCCAACAACAAGGAAAGCCAGCGGTACAAACTGGAGTAGCCGATGATCGCTACCGCGTGCCGCAGCGATTTTACTTCCGTCATGACGCCAAACCCTACCGAGTTGATATAGCGTAATAGCTTGTAGGTAAGCGCAGCATCATTTTTAAGAATACCCTCGAGCTGCCGCACGTCGGCATTTTTTCGAACCATGTCCATGATTTGCAAGATGATGCCCTGGGAAGGGCTCATCCCCTTGGGCTTGCTGTCCGGCCGCGGAGTCAGGTGAAGCTTTCCAACAAACGTATCGAGGCCTAGCGATACGCAGGAATCGTACTCTGCCCAGTCACTGACGTTACGCGCCACCATCCTGACGGAGGGAGCACCTTTCAATGCTGCGTAGGTTCTTGCCAGGCTGGAGATGTCGGCAGCGCCGCAACGAACTTCAATATGGGTCACTCGGGATAGGAGCGCCTTGTCCGGCGTACGTGATTGGGCGTTTCGCAACGAGATGCCGAAGCCCTGTTCGCGCAAGCTGTTTACTGCGGTCAGGGTAGTATCATCCGCGAGCGACTTCATGGTCAGCGTCAAAACCGTATTCTTTGCCGGCAAGAGCTGAAGCGCAGGACAAGACAACAAGGCGGGAGTTGCATCCATGAAGAGCAGGCCGTTGCCATTCCATCGCATATCGCTGGAGGTCAATTGTTCCGCGACAAAACCGATTAACACCTGCGCGCTTTCTTCGCTAGCGTTATCCGCCCCATTTCCGGTTTGCTGCCAGAAAAGCTCATATCCCAGCACGCACTGACTAGGATCAAGCAAAGGTTCCCGGACAATAAAGTTCTGATCGCGCATAGAATCTTGATGCCTATAAGAGTTACAGATGGAAAAGAATAATCACGTTTTAGAATCCCAAGCTACCGAGTAAATCATCAACCTGTTCCTGGCCGACAATCGCATCGCCATCCGTACCCGCGTTGATCTGCGGTCCATTGACCATCCCTGTGCCGACCTCGCGCCGCACAACTGGCGGAGCATAATCCACCAGCAACTGCACCATCTTCTGCTCCAGATCGTGCACAACTTCGGTTATCTTCTTGATCACTTGCCCGGTAAGATCCTGGAAATCCTGGGCCATCATGATATCCAGCAGATGCTGCCTGGTAGCGTTTGAGGCGTTTTTTGCTTCATCCAGGAAAACCAAGGTCCTGTCAGCCATCAAGCGATACTGATCCTCAGAAAAAGGGCAAAGCAAACTGCCTTGCAACTCCGCGGCAAGGGCGTCGACCCCTCCATCTATTTTGTCTTGCAGAGGCATTGCCGCGTCGGTTGCGTTCAACACCTTTTGCGCTGCCTGCTCAGTCATCCTGGCCACGTACTGCAGGCGATCCCGAGCGTTCGGAATATCGTACGCAGCTTTCTGAATGATCTTGTCGAGGCCGAGGGCGCACAGACTGTCGTGCAATGTTCGAGTCATCTGCCCGACTCTGTCAAAACAGGTGCTTTGGCAGGCGAAACAGCGCAGCCATATTCGGCACTCAAACTACGCTCCCGGTTTTTCGAGTTTTTCAAAAATCTTGGCGAGTTTCTCATCCAGCGTGGCTGCCGTAAAAGGCTTTACCACATATCCGCTTGCGCCGGCCTGGGCGGCAGCGATAATGTTTTCCTTCTTTGCCTCTGCGGTCACCATCAGCACCGGAAGCTTGGACAGCGATGCCTCGGAACGAATCGCCTTGAGCATCTCAAGCCCATCCATGTTGGGCATATTCCAGTCGGATATGACGAAATCGAATTTTTCACTTTTCAATTTTGCCAGCCCCATTGCGCCGTCTTCGGCCTCGTCAACATTGGTGTAGCCCAGTTCCTTCAAGAGATTCCGGACAATACGTCGCATAGTCGAGAAATCGTCGACAACCAGAAACTTGGTTTTTGGATCAGCCATTCATTACTCCCGTGATTCTTAGATCTGATATCAATCTAGTAGCCAATTATTTCTATAACTCAATTCTTATGATTCTACACTGTGATTGTTTTTCTTCCGCTAAACTCGTAGAGAGCGACTGCTGTTTTTAGTGAGAAAATCCAACACCATCCCCGGCAACTCCTGCAAAGGCCCTACCTCATGAGTAGCGCCGACCGCGATCGCTTCTCGCGGCATGCCGAAAACTACGCACGTCTCTTCATTCTGGGCGAAATTGTGGGCTCCGGCCTGCTTCATTTCCAGCATTCCAACTGCCCCGTCCTTGCCCATGCCAGTAAGAATAACGCCGACTGCGTTTTTTCCGGCATTGACAGCAGCGGAGTGAAACAGAACATCAACCGACGGCCTGTGACGATTCACCGGGGGTCCGTGGTCAAGCTGGGTTTGATAGTTCGCGCCGCTTCTTGCAAGCAGCAAGTGAGAGTGGCCGGGCGCAAGGTATGCGTGACCCGGCAAAACCCGATCCCCATGCTCTGCTTCCTTGACGGAAATTTTACAGAGGCCATCAAGCCGTTGCGCGAAAGAACGCGTAAACCCTTCCGGCATATGTTGCACGATGAGAATGCCGGGACAATCCGAAGGCATTCTCATCAGGAATTCCTTGATCGCCTCCGTGCCGCCGGTTGATGCGCCAATAATAATCAGCTTTTCACTACTGATCAGCGTATGCCGAATCAAAGGCAAAGGAGAATCGGCAACAGCGGCGGTCGAGCTGACGGGAACTCGTTGAGACTTAATTCTGGCCTTGGAGGCCGCCCGAACCTTCTCGGCGATCATGTCCGAATATTCGCGCATGCCGCTCTGAATGGAGATTTTCGGTTTGGTCACGAAATCCACCGCTCCCAGTTCCAGGGCGCGCATGGTTATTTCGGAGCCCCGTTCTGTCAATGACGACACCATTACTACCGGCATAGGGCGTAGACGCATCAGCTTTTCAAGAAAGTCCAGGCCGTCCATCTTCGGCATTTCCACATCAAGGGTCAGCACGTCAGGATTGGTTCGCCTTATCAGGTCGCGCGCAATGATCGGGTCAGGGGCAACCCCTACCACTTCCATATCCGGCTGGCTACTGATGATCTCGCGCATGACGCTGCGAATCAGTGCTGAATCATCAACAATCAAAACCTTAATTTTCATGTGGCTTACCTCTGCTATTCCTTAATCCGTAGGTTCACAGAGGGCACGTTTCCGATTTTTTACTTCGGCACTGCCCGCTGAACCCGCAATATCGCTTACTAACCTATTGCTTCCATTATGCATGAATACGTTGCTCTCAAGAAATGAAATATACGGCACCTTTAAGCCGTTAATCTCACGATCAATCCGTAAAATTCAGGCGGGTCGCTTTTCTTCCAAAGCCGCAATCCGCTCCGGCCGGAGAATAATCTTCTGGATAGGTAACGCCTTGTCCCGATAGAACCTGCCGGTTTGCCTGAAGCAGGTTTAACTTCCGATTGGTTGAAGGAAAATGGCGACTGCAGGAGAAAGAAGCGTCAGGTAAGCGCAATATTCGCGAGAATTGTTTTCTGCGGGCAAAGCGGTGATTCAAGCGGTATATCTCCTGATCGCAATCAGGAGTTACATGACGAGAAGATAAATTTTCCGGCAACCGGCCAAGAAGAGCTTGGCATAGCAGAATTCAATTAAACGGTTGATATCTAACTACATCAATTGCGAAAGGATAGAGCATCAGCCCCATCCTTACGCTCACGAACGGATCAGAACTCTTCCCAATCCTCATTATTGCCAGCTGGCTTGCTCGCCTTTGTTGTCAACTGCGGAGCAGGCTTCTTGGCGAGAGCTTTCATTTCCTGCCTTGCCGGCAAGGTTTTCATCTTAGCCTTGGATACGGTCTTCGGAGACGCGAAGGCCCCGCTTCCATCGGCACCGAGTTTGAAAACACTGACAACGTCGGCCAGAGTTGCCGCCTGATCCTGCAGGCTCTCGGCTGCTGCCGCCGCTTCTTCGACCAGCGCCGCATTCTGCTGCGTGACCGTGTCCATCTGCGTGATCGCCTGATTCACCTGCTCAATGCCGGCGCTCTGCTCCTGGCTGGCTGCGGTGATTTCGCCCATGATGTCGTGCACGCGCTTGATGCTGGCAACCACTTCATCCATCGTCGTGCCGGCTTCGCCCACCAGCCTGCTGCCTTCGCCGACCTTGCTGACCGAGTCGTCGATCAGTCCCTTGATCTCCCGCGCCGCGCTCGCCGAGCGTTGCGCCAGGCTGCGCACTTCGGTTGCGACCACGGCAAAGCCGCGGCCCTGTTCGCCCGCCCTTGCCGCCTCGACCGCCGCGTTCAGCGCCAGGATGTTGGTCTGGAAGGCGATGCCGTCGATGACGCTGATGATGTCGACGATCTTCTTCGACGACGTGTTGATCGCGTCCATGGTGGTAACCACCTGCGACACGACGTTGCCGCCCTTGACCGCCACGCCTGATGCAGTGATCGCCAACTGGTTAGCCTGCCTGGCGTTGTCGGCGTTCTGCTTGACGGTCGAGGTCAGCTCTTCCATCGAGGATGCGGTCTCTTCGAGTGAGCTTGCCTGCTCTTCGGTGCGCGAGGACAGGTCCTGGTTGCCGGCCGCGATCTGGGCCGATGCGGTTGCGATCGTGTCGGTGCCGGCCCGAACCTGCGCTACCGTTCTGTACAGGCTTTCATTCATGTCCTTCAGTGCCTGCATCAGCAGGCCGGTCTCATCCTTACTTGTAACCTCAATTCTTGAAGTCAAATCTCCCGAAGCCACTCTTCTGGCTACAGCCACCGCCTGGTTCAGCGGCCTTGTAATACTGACCGTCAAGAGGCCTGAAATAAGTATGCCGATCAGGAGCGCAGCACCGCCCAAGGCGATCTGGATCATGCGGCCGGTACGATAATTTGCATCGATGGCGGCGGCCGTCTTGTTGATGTCTTCTTTTTGATACTCCTGGAATTTTTCTACGCTAGCCACGTAGGTTTCGAGCGCCGGGATCATTTTTGCGAGAACTATCTGTTTAGCCTCGGCATCGTTGCCGGCCGCTTTGAGTTTTAAAGCGCTGTCCCGAATTCCCATATATGCACTGCGTTTTTCCGCGACAACAACAAGAAGTTGCTTTTCGGTGCTGTCCAGCTTGCTGGCTTCTATCTTCTTTTGAATTTCGGTGATCCGTTTGCTGGTCTCGGTAATTTGCTTCTGAAAGAATTTCTGGTCGTCGATATCCGTGCTCTTGGCAAGAGCGACCGTGCGTACGCCGTTTGAGGTGGTCGCCGATACCCAGTCAGCAGAAAGGTGCTCTGCCTGTACAGTTTCTTTAACCATGGACTCGGTGGCATTGCCTACCTCCTGCAAGCGCCATATTCCGATACCGTTAATCAGCAACAGCAGCGACAGCACAATAGCAAAGCCGATTGCAAGCCGGGTGCCTATCCTTAAGTTCTTCATATATTTCCTTGAAAGCTCTCTGTTATTTTCTAGACCGCCGCCTTGTCGATCAGCCCCATATCCGAACTCGACATCAGTTTATCTATATCGACCAGTATCAACATACGCTCGTCAAGCGTACCCAAGCCGATCAGATAATCTGTATCCAGAGCTGTTCCCAGTTCCGGAGCAGGCTTGATCTGATCAGGCAAAAGTGTCGTTACATCCGACACGCTGTCAACAACCATGCCCACTACGCGATTGGCTATAGTCAAAATAATGACAACCGTGAACTGGTCGTAGGTCGGTTCACCAAGATTGAACTTGATCCGCATATCCACAATAGGCACGATAATGCCGCGCAGATTGACCACGCCCTTAATGAAATCGGGCGCGTTGGCAATACGCGTGACACTTTCATAGCCGCGTATCTCCTGAACCTTCAAGATATCAATACCGTATTCTTCCCGCCCCAACGTGAATGCCAGGAACTCGTTGGTAGCCGAACTACTGGTTTTTGTATCTTGCTGCATTGCATATCCCTGTGAATGTCGAAGTCAGTACAGAACCCGTCTATATTTTTATCGGCTTACTTGGGAAAATCTTTATAGAAATCTATGCATTATTTTGCATATTAATGCGGAAACATGTGTTATTTCAACAATAATGTCTAAAAAAATGGCTATTTTGGTTTTTAAACCTTTTATTCTTGAATAAAAAATCCGCCCGATACTACGATCTCTTAATAGAAAATACGAGCAAAGAGAACGGCATTGGCGACCGTCCTCAATTAAGGGCAGAGAATGTCAGTCGCTTTAAAAGCAGCCAGTACCGGCAGGTCGGCAGGCGAATTAATTCTCCGCCGTCATGCCCAGTTCAATGGAATTCTGCTGGCGGTTCGAACGCAATATTGAAGGAACATCCAGAATCAGCGCTACCCCTCCGTCCCCCATTATCGTGGCTCCCGAGATACCGGCGACCTTGCGATAATTCGACTCCAGATTCTTGACAACCACATGTTGCTGGCCGAGCAGTTCGTCAATGAACAAAGCCGCCTTGTTTCCTTCTGCCTCCAGGATGACTACAATTCCTTCCGTGGGATTGGTAAAGTGCGGCTCGATGGCAAATAGTTGATACAGCGCGATCAGAGGCAGGTATTCGCCTCTCACCTTCACCACTCGCCCTCTCCCTGCAATCTCTTTTATATCGGCCGAAGCAGGTTGCAGCGACTCGGCCACGTAGCCAAGAGGAAGGATGAAGACCTCCTCGCCAACCTTGATGGACATGCCATCGAGAATAGCCAGCGTCAGGGGCAAAAAGATAGTGATGGTAGTGCCTAGTCCTTTGGCGGAATGAATTTCGACATAACCTCCCATTGCAGTTATGTTTCGCTTGACGACATCCATGCCGACACCGCGGCCGGACACGTCGGTAACAGCTTCTGCCGTGGAGAAGCCGGGTGCAAAAATCAAATGCCATATCTCGCTATCCGTCATATTGTCGGAAACAGGCAATCCCTGCTGCTTTGCCTTGGCGAGTATTCTTTCCTCGTTCAGGCCGCCGCCATCATCCGTAACTTCGATAATGATATGACCGCCCTGATGAGTGGCGGATAATGTCAACTTGCCGGCTTCGCTTTTTCCGGCAGCGATACGCGCCTCGGGCATTTCGATGCCGTGGTCGACGCTGTTGCGAACGAGGTGCGTCAGGGGATCAATGATGCGCTCGATCAGACCTTTGTCCAGCTCAGTCGCAGCTCCTTGCGTAATGAAGTCAACTCGCTTTCCAAGCTTGCCCGCCAGGTCGCGAACCATGCGAGGGAAACGGGAAAAGACATAATCCATCGGCATCATCCGGATCGACATCACCGCCTGCTGCAGATCGTGGGTATTGCGAGTCAGCTGGGCGACACTGTCCAGCAAGCGCTGGTATACCATCGAGTCCAGCATGCTGGTGCGCTGTTCGATCATGGCCTGGGTAATGACTAGTTCCCCGACAAGGTTGATCATTTGATCGACCTTGTCGATATTGACGCGAATCGATGAAGACTCCTGGTTGACGGGTGGCTTGGCTGCGCTCTGTCTAAACTGCTTCTTTACTTCCGGCGCCATTACCGAATTCGAGTCGTCGCAAGGGGATGAATGAATTTCATCCTCTTGAAGCACGATTGGCTTTTCCGTTCTTCCGATTGCTGGCAACTCGATATTGTCAAAGAACCCGTACCCTCTGTCGTCATCTGAAATGTCGTTCCGACTCGACGGTTCCGATTCCGAAAATGCAGAAACAGCTCTCTCGGTGATAACCAAATCGTCGGGATCCAGAATAAATGAACAGATGGCCAGAATGTCTGCCCGGCTTTCAGCCGTCTTCAGATGAAGGACGAGTTTGCCGTCTTCGCCCATCGCCTGCTCTATTGCGCCCAGCAAACCGAGTTCTGCCGTGAGCGCTTCGACGTCACGGGCCGGAACCTCCGGCAAACCAATATGAAAAAGGCGAAGCTTTGCATTCTCCGCTGCAACTGATTGAACGTTGTTGCCCGTGGTCTGCAAGGGGGGGCGGGGAAAGGCCTTTTCCGAGAGGGATTCCAATCTGACCAGCACTTCGTTGACGGCATCCTGGTCGACCGTTGCGCCATCCCTATGGCCGTCCCGAAGCATTCTTAGAATATCGTTTGCAGAAAGAAAAACATCGACATGCTCTGCGGTAAGCGACATTTCCCTTTTGCGAATCTTGTCCAGAAGCGACTCCAGGATGTGCGTCACTTCGGTCATATCCGTCAATCCGAATGTGGCCGCCCCGCCTTTGATCGAATGCGCCGCCCGAAATATCGCATCGATGTCATCCATGGATGGATCCGCCACATCGATTGCCAGCAGCAGTTTCTCTTTTTCAGCAAGCAGTTCTTCAGTTTCCTCAAAGAAAACCTGAAAAAACTGGCTCATATCAATAGCCATGATTATTCCTTCTGCTTGATGCTGGCACGACGTCGGGTATTGATGAGCACAACAGGCTTATATTCTAATAAGAATTAATTCAACTCGGACAAATGCGGGCTTTTCTGTGTTTATTTTTTCCGGCTTACAAAAGTTTAAGAATGAGATTCTAATCGATTAGCCGATCACTTTTTTCACTACTTCCAACAAGCGCTTTGGATCAAAGGGCTTGACCAGCCATCCATTGGCTCCGGCAGCTCTGCCTTTTGATTTCATTTCGTCGCTGGCCTCGGTTGTCAGCATAAGTATAGGCACCTTCTGGTAGCCTTCGAGACCGCGCAACGATCGAATCAAGGTCAGCCCATCCACGACCGGCATGTTTTGATCTGTTAAAACCAGATCGAAAACCTGTTTCTGCGCCCGCTCCAAACCATCTTTCCCATCTACCGCTTCGACTACCTCGTACCCTTCCGCCTTCAGGCTGAACACGACCATTTGCCTTAATGAACCTGAGTCGTCAACCGTAAGAATTGTCTTCGCCATCTTAGCTCCCGCTATTTATATTCTGATTATGCTGTCATACTGTTTTTATTGGCCTTAATTAGAATAGCTCGATACTGCCGCCTTCCAAATGCTGTTGACGCACGGTTTTCGCTAACTGCTTATTCAATTCCTCGCTTTGAATTGCCAAGGTCTCGTTTGCCTTCTCCAGCATATCAGCGAACTCTTCGCATGTGCTTTCTTCACAAGTATTTTTTTGCGATAGAGCGGCTCCCACCGAACTGAGAACTCCAAGAATGCTCCGCAAACCGATTATTCGATTCAATGATCGCCCGATTACCTGGTTCGTCATGTCCTGAAACTGCAAACCTGTTACGGCATTATTTACGCGCAAGCTTATTTCATCCGACAACACGGCCATTCTTTCCATGTCCGGGTTCGCGACCCCAGTTTCACCGGTAAGCAGGCGAGCAATTTCCTGCTGTTCCCGGATCGCGCCGGCAAGCGCCAGGAAATTAGCGCTGAGCTTTGTGATCGCCTCTTCCAGCAGTATATTAGTTTGAAGGAGGTCGTTTTCAACTTTAACTAAATGCCGGGCTCCTATGCCGTCTATCGCTGACAACAGGAGTTTCAATTGGGATCCAAACCATTTTTTCACGACCATGCAAAACATCCTCAGCAAAATGGGGGGAACAATAACTAGCGCACAATATGATCATCGGACAGCGTTGCCAGCCAGTCCCTTCTCTACTTCAGTTTGATCCTTCACCGCAAGAGATCCTCCATCCGTTGCAGCAGACTCTTCTGCCTGCTTGTTCATAACGATGATGCTGATGCGCCGATTGATCGGGTTAAGTGAATTCTCTTTGTCCATCAATACCGCCGATGAAAGGCCGACCACGCGCAAAATCTTGGCGTCGTCCATACCCCCCGCGATCAAGGCCCGGCGCGATGCATTAGCTCGGTCGGCGGAGAGTTCCCAATTGCTGTATCCCCTGTCGCCGGTAGAGTAAGGAGCGGAGTCAGTATGGCCGGAAAGACTGATCCTGTTTGGTACGCCGTTCAATACTCGTCCAATCTCGTGAAGTATTTCCTTCATATAGGGCTGCAACTCAGCCTTGGCAAACGCGAACATCGGCCGATTTTGCTCATCCACTATCTGGATGCGCAAGCCTTCTGTTGTAATGTCGAGCAAGAGCTGGTTTTTGAATTGCTTCAATAGTTTGTTGGCCTCAATGGCGACTTCAAGACGACCTTTCAAGTCCCTTAATTGCGCCGCTTCGGCGCGGTCCAGCATGGCCTGCGCGCTTTTCATGTCAAGGGGCTTATTAATTGAAGTGTCTTCGCCTTTTTTGGAAACGCCGGCGTGTTTTGCAAGGATCGGGCCGCCACCTTGAAGGACGCTTGAGCTGCTGCCATTGCCCGACCCGCCCGAAATGGGAAGATTCAAGGGAGTCTGGAAGTATTCCGCAATACCTTGCAAATCCCCCTTGCCGACCGACCCCAACAGCCACATCAGCAAGAAAAACGCCATCATTGCAGTAACAAAGTCTGCATAAGCAATCTTCCAGGCCCCGCCATGATGGCCGCCGCCGGATTTCTTGATGCGTTTTACGACTATTGGTCGAAGCTCATCATCTGCCATAATATTCCTCGATGGACTTTCGGCTATTTGGTTTTCGACTGTTTGATATGAGTTTCAAGCTCGCTGAAAGACGGCCGTTCCGTAGAGTAGAGCACTTTCCGGCCGAATTCGATAGCCAATTGAGGCGCGTAGCCATTCAGACTTGCCAGCAACGTTACCTTGATGCACTGCAGCATTTTGGTTGACTCATGGAGCTTTTGTTCCAACAGGCTCGACAATGGGCCGACAAAGCCATAAGCCAGCAAAATCCCGAGAAAAGTTCCTACCAGGGCATGCGCAATCAGGATGCCAAGCTCGGCGGGCGGCAATCCCACCGATTCCATGGTATGGACCACCCCCATTACGGCAGCCACGATACCGAAGGCAGGCATTGCATCTCCCAGTTTTGCGATCGAATGCACAGGCACTTCACCTTCGTGATGATGTGTTTCAATCTCATTATCCATCAGATTCTCAATCTGAAATGCGTCCATGTTGCCCGATACCATCAGGCGCAAATAATCCGTTATGAATTCGATAACGTGATGATCGGACAGAATACCGGGATACTTGTTGAATATAGGACTTTCATGGGGAGCATCGACGTCGCTTTCTATCGACATCAGTCCTTCTTTTCTCACTTTTGAAAGAATTTCGGAGAGCAGCGCCATCAATTCCAGATAAAGGGTTTTAGTGTATTTCGACCCCTGCATGATTTTAGGAAGCGCTTGAAGCGTGGCCTTGATCGCCTTGCTGTTGTTACCGACAAAAAAAGATCCTACCGCCGCACCGCCGATCATGAGCAGTTCGACTGGCTGAAGCAATGCGGCCAAGTGCCCGCCTGCCAGCGCAAAACCGCCAAATACCGACAGAGAAACAATGACATACCCGACAATGACTAGCACTTCAAATGACTCCTTCGAAAGTTTGGCCAGGATTGATCATCTGCTTTCAGCTATATAAACCGAAACCCGTCAATGAACACTAGCCCCTAGACCAGCCGGAAATAAAAATTCACTTATATCGGGATTACGACGAGATAAGGAAAAACTTAAGGAGATTTCCCAATAGAAAGTCGAGTTGCCGAAAAAAACAGAAACTGTTTCACATTAAGACAGAGACCGTTACAACCGCAGTTGGTGCTAAAAAGGCGCTCGACCAGTAAAGAAGGCCCTTGCATGGCAAGTAGAAATCAGCAAAACGCACCCCACTCGAACTCAGGTAATTGTCTGATTTATAGGCACTAAAGACGCCAGCCATACAAAGTCGAGCCGCCCGACTCAGGATGGATGACTATGTGCGGAGTTACGCCGGGAATTGGAAACTCATAACTCAGCAGCAGCGTGCCGGGACGCATTTCAGCATTTGCCTTTGCCCAAAGCGAATCCATTACCAATGGAGACAAATAAGCAAACACTACGTCATATTGTGAAAAATCGTGATTGTTGTAATTACCCCGAATAAACCGGCACGGGCTGCTTCTGGCATAGCCCGCGATCTTGCTTATAAGCCACGGAAAAGGCGCTAATTCGATACCTGAAAAGCTACTGTCGGGTCTATATTGCGCGAGATGCAGAACCACTCCTCCCAGTCCGCTGCCGATATCGACGAAGCTGACGGGACATCCCTGCGGTAACTGGTCGGCGATGCTCCGCCAGACTGCCGGACCTGACAGGTATAGTGGAACCCGGGTGATGATTACGGCCCAGTACAGGCCTAGAAGAATGAAAAATCCGGCAAGAAAGAGAAGCGGCGGCATATGTAGACCAAGGGCAGCTACCAATCCTATGGGAAACAGGAACTGGATGAAAAGCCACCATGCCGGCAAACGACGCTTATAAGTGATCGCTGCGGCTACCAATCCCTGCAATGCGGCAGCCAGACCAAGATTAATCGCATACCCTCCCCGGATACGCAGGAGGTAGAGAATCACAAATACCAGAACTAACGAGACGAGTTGAATCGCAAGAGCGTTCGTCGCCGGCAAACTTGTCAGTGAAGTAGGTCGTTTTATTCCTGATCGGTTGCCTTGATTCACGTGTTACTTATGATCAATACGTTTGCATCAAGTTCAAGCTGATGCGAAGGCAGCCTCTGACAGTTTGGCTTTTTTCGTTTTGCCGGCGCGTGACGGCAAATGGCATAAGCCGCAGACATAATTTTGGTGAAGATCGAAGTTCTGGGTCACAAAATGCCCGCCGCATTTGGTGCATGCAGTCGTGTTCAGCATTTTGCTGTCGAAAAAACGCACCAGCGTCCAAGCCCTGGTAAGAGACAGAACCGGCTCTTCGCCCGGCTCGATCGACACCTGTTCCAGATAGAGACGGTAAGACTTTAGAATTGCCACCACGCCGGATACTTGAGCATGTTCGAGCAGATACCGATAGATATTGATAAATACGGACGAGTGAATATTAGGTTGCCAGGTTACGAACCAGTCGGTTGAAAAAGGCAGCATGCCCTTTGGTGGGGAAACGCCTTTTAATTCTTTATATAATTTGATCAACCGTTCACGGGAAAGCGATGTTTCCAACTCGAGAAGTTGCAGTCGCGCTCCGTGATTAATGAGTTCAATCGCAAGCTGAATTTCCTTGGCTTCCAACACCAAACTTTTCTTTGCCATTTTGCTTGCCTTCGAACGATGGGGAAATAAAGCGACGTCAACCATAGCGCAATTAAGCGATGTCTTCGACGGGTTGCCTTGCCATCAGGATGGCGGCGTGCGTTTGAGCAAGCATCCGGTCCTTGTTGTAGTCGGTAAGCATGCCAAGAATTATATTGTCGTCGAAACGGAAACGGGCCAGCATCATGTTGCTTCCAGCCAACTTGAGAAGTTGCGGGTTACTAAGCCCTTCCAGCAATTCGGCAATCGCGGAACTGATTCCCAGGCGGAAGATGGCAGTCGATTTGTCGGAACGAATCATCTGTTGCGCAAGCATCAGATAGCTGAGGTTGGCGTCGCGGATTTCTGCCAGCATATCGTTCGTATTCATGTTTTGCTCCCCGTATACACCTGTTTACAACTGGTTGTCTGTTGGAAACAGTTTGCGGGTTAGTGCAAATTGGAGGAATAGGCGAAGAACTGTATTTTTTGTCGGACACAACAAGGACGCCATGTAGGTTTTTATCCTACATGCAAGGAGACAGCACCCCTCCGCTTCGAGACGAAAGCAGAGTAAAGGTGCCCATTAGGAGCAAAAATTGTTTTTTCGGGCATTCAGAAGAAAAATTCAACCCTTTTCCCGACTGCAATTCCGAAATTCATTGAGACATTTCACTCAACTTGTTTCTATTACGGAAGGAACTTTTAGAACTTTAGGGTTTAAATGAATTTTTTTGAAATATTTTTACAAAATAAAACATTTTCCAGGGTTTTCATCATCGCCGCAGGATGAAAACCCTTCCGTTCTATCCTGAAAAATATAAGAAAGACTGTGATTTTGCAGAAGCAAACATATCAACACGATGGTTGCGGGACGTTATGCAGCGTCCTTCATGTACTTGGACAAGTAAGCGCTTTGCAGCACCATGAAAACAAGCATCAACCCCATGCCACCGAACAACTTGAAGTTGACCCAGGTGGCCGTAGCAAAGTTTCCCCAGAACGCCACGTACAGGTTCAGCACCCCCATCAATGCAAAAAAAGCAATCCAGGCCAAATTGAGACGCGTCCATATCTGGCTCGGCAATTGGATCTGCTTTTCCATCATGTTCCTGATCAGGTTTTTCCCAAGCAAACTGTTGCTTATAAGCAACGCAGCGCCAAAGAACCAGTAGAGCACGGTCGGCTTCCATTTGATGAATTCATCGCTCTGAAAGTAAATCGTCGCGCCGCCAAACAGAGTAATCACCGCGAGCGATACCCACAACATTATTTCCACTTTCTTGCCGCGCAGCAGCAGATAAGCAATCTGGGCAAAGGTGGCTACTATGGCAACCGCCGTCGCCAGCAGGATAGGCGCTTGCAACGCTGAAGACGCGCCTCCCGACAGAAAGCCCGAAAGGCATTGGTCTGCCAGCGATTGCGCTGCTTCTGGTCTTCCCTCGCCCCATTTGAAAATGATAAAAAAGAGAATGACCGGAAAAAGGTCGAAAAGAAATTTCATTATTTTGTCTGTTCTTGTGGCACAGGTTGCGGTTCGAAACTAAGGGCGCCTGAATTTATGCAATATCGCAAGCCGGTCGGTGGCGGACCGTCGTTGAATACATGTCCCAGATGCGCATCGCATACAGCGCATATGATTTCAGTACGTATCATGCCATATTGGAGATCGGCCCGCTCGATAACATTCTCAGGGTTGATAGCCTGAAAATAACTGGGCCAGCCGCAACCGGAGTCGAACTTGGTATCGGATTCGAACAAGGGCGTGCCGCAACATACGCAGCGGTAAACACCGTGTTCGTGATGATCCCAGTACCTTCCGGTGAATGCAGGCTCGGTCGCGGCATGACGAGTGATCTGGTAATCCATGGGTTTCAATTGCGCCCGCCACTCGGCATCGGATTTCTTCATTTTTTCAATCGACATTTTAATTCCTCTCAGGAAGAACAACTTATTTCCAGATTGCGGGCGACATCCCGCGAGGGTTCGGCGTATCCGCTATTTTCAGGCTGGTCGTCAAAAGGGCGTTGAAGAATAGTCAGCAATTTCCTGATTTCTGAAAAATCCTTGCTTTGCGCTTTTTCGATGGCAATCTGGGCCAGATGATTTCTTAATACATACTTCGGATTGCAGGCATTCATCGCCGCCATGCGAGCCTCATCCTGGCTGTTCTCCTGCCGCAGCCGCTGTCGGTACAAAACTAGCCATGCCTCCAGGCTGACGTGTTCCGGAAATAATTTGCACAACAACTCGTCGTTGGCCGTGCTTTCAATTTGAATCCCGCCCAAGCGCCGAAAGAACAGTGTGAAATCGGCGTGGCTCGCCTGCAACAGGGCAAACATTGATTCTATCATTTCGCCGTCTTCCGGCTGCCTTGACCACAAGCCAAGCTTGGCATGCAGCAGTTCGCTCATCTTGTTAGTAAATTCAGTCGAAAAGCAAGCAAGCGCCGACTGAGCGTCCTCTACAGTTCCGATCAATGGGAGCAAGGCCTGGCCCAATGCACGGCAATTCCAGTGAGCCACCTGCGGCTGCATGTTGTAGGCATAGCGTCCAAGCTGGTCGCTATGGTTGCAGATATGCTGAGAGTCGAATGCTTCCATGAAGCCGAATGGACCGTAGTCGATGGTCAACCCTAAAACGGACATATTATCGGTATTCATGACTCCATGCATGAAGCCCACGGTCTGCCAGTGCGCAACCAGGTGCGCGGTTCTCTTCGTGACTTCCGCCAGCAATGCCTGATATGGGTTTGTCTGCTCGCGCAATTGCGGATAGTAGCGGTTGATTACAAAATCTGCCAGTACGTTCAATTCGTCGTTCCGGTCAAGGTAGTACCAGTGTTCGAATGATCCGAAACGCACGAAGCTGGGCGCTATGCGAGTCACTACGGCCGCGGTTTCGACCGTTTCGCGTATTACCGGCAAATCCGACCCGATCACGCACAACGCGCGCGTGGTCGGAATGCCAAGCCCCGCCATTGCCTCGCAGCATAAAAATTCACGAATCGACGATCGCAGCACGGCACGGCCGTCACCCATGCGTGAATATGGGGTCTGTCCTGAGCCTTTAAGCTGCAGTTCCATCGGACCCGAGCCAGTCTGAACCTCACCCAGCAAATGCGCGCGCCCATCTCCCAACTGTCCCGCCCATTCACCGAACTGGTGCCCTGAATAGACTGCAGCCAGGGGCAATGCTTGCGGCGGCAACCGGTTTCCTGAAAAAGTATTTATGAATTCAGTTTCGGCAAAGACAGATGGGTCCAAACCTATCAGTCCGGCCGCCGAATCGCTGGCGCATACCAGATAAGGCGAAGGCAAAGGATCAGGATTCAGACGCGTATAGAACGATTCCGGCAAATTGGCAAAAGAATGAACGAACGGAAAATTCTCAGTATTTAGTATCGGGGAAGCAGGAATTCCAGAATTTTTCATAGCTTTCTCATCATCCATGCTCGCGTTGAGGAGCGAAAACGGATCAGCCTCTGAGTATCATTATATTGTCCGGAATAAGAACAAAAGCCAAACTGGTAGTCAGGTTCACTCGTTCGAATCGGCCTAATAGGAACCTATTCTGACAGAGTTAAGAAAGTCTTGCAGAAGACGAAAACACCGGCATGCCGACTAACTTTCCCGGCCTTTAAGCTCGAAAACGGCAAGCGACTCCACGTGGGCCGTATGAGGAAACATGTTGATCACGCCGGCTTGTTTCAATACATAGCCGGCCTCATGCACCAGCACGCCGGCATCGCGCGCAAGCGTAGACGGACTACACGATACATAGACTATCCGTTGCGGCTTGTAGCCTTGATGGCTTTCATCCAGCCCGGCCAACGCCTGGCACAGCGCAAGCGCGCCGTCACGCGGCGGATCGATCAGGATTTTGTCGAATTTATCCAGTGCGATCCAGCCATCCGTCGTCATCTCGAACAGATTACGCGTGCTGAAAAAGACTCTGCCTGAAAGATCGTTGATGCAGGCATTCTCCTGCGCCCGCCTGGTCAGTACATCGCTGCCTTCTATTCCCACAACTTCCCGTGCCCTGGTAGCTATCGGCAATGTGAAATTTCCCAATCCGCAAAACAGATCGGCAATCCGTTCGGCTGGCTGGACATCCAGCAGGCGCAATGCCTGCGACACAAGCACCCGGTTGATCTGATGGTTGACCTGGGTAAAATCGGTCGGTTTGAAGGGCATGCGAATGCCGAATTCAGGCAATGTGTAATGCAGTTGTTTATCTGTTGGGTAAAAAAGCGCTACCGTATCGGGCCCCTTGGTCTGCAGCCACCACTGAACGCCGTATTCGTCGGCAAATACCCTGAGTTTTGTTTCGTCCGCGATGGAAAGCGGAGCCATAATGCGCAGCACGAGTGCGGTAACGCTTGCATCCCGCCCCTCTCCCATAGCAAACTCAATTTGCGGCACCTGCCCCCTGATTGAAAGCGACTCGATCAAGCCGCGCAAGGGCTCCAACATCTTCGACAGATGTGGCGGCAATACCTTGCAGGTTTTCATATCGGTCACGTAACGGGCACTTTTTTCATGGAACCCGATTATAATTCCGCCTTTTTTCGGCACATCATTAACTGAAAGACGGGCTCGATACCGGTAGCCCCAATAAGGCCCGTAAGTCGGACGCAGCATTCTTTCGGCTTTCAGTCGGCCTATATGCCAGAGATTGTCTTCAAGTACGCGCTGCTTGACCGCAACCTGCGCGGACGGTTCGAGATGCTGCATGGCGCAGCCTCCGCATATGCCGAAGTACTCGCAAGCAGGCTTGACCCGCAATGCGGATTCACGTTCAAGCGAAGTCATTCTTGCCGCTTCCCAGTTTTTCTTGATGCGGAAAGACTGAAAACCGACTCGCTCCCCCGGCAGCGCGCCTTCGACGAATATCACCTTTCCTCGTGTCCCATCTTCATTCTGCAAATGGCCGATGCCACGGCCTTCCGCGTCCAGCGACTCAATCTCAATAATAGTGTGTTGCATATATGGAAAATAATTTTTGGAGATAGGGGAATTCACGAAACCAAGCTAATCCGGAATAGGACATTCCGGATCGAAAACACGAATATCGGCTAAGCCATGCAGGATTGCGCGGCATGCCGCACATGGGCGCACTTCCGGAGAGCAGGCAACGGTCTTGCTCAGAAAGCAAACACGCCGCTAAAGGCCTCTAGCGAGACGGCAGGTACTTGGCCGGATCAAC
>Ga0366808_1016_pt1 | contig 28853 bp, 25 predicted proteins | sample TotcelN113001M13_FD_207020 | JGI IMG/M metagenome (GOLD analysis project Ga0366808, IMG submission 207020) | Enriched cells from coal bed in the Powder River Basin, Montana, United States - Total cells N11 rep3 HSBNCT.N11.300.1.M13 ... | reverse complement strand
TTGGCGCGATTGGGGTGCTGGTGGCCAACGCAGCCAATAAGCTGGAAATGGATGTTTATGGCTATGACCCTTATATTTCAGTGGATGCCGCTTGGAGGCTCTCCAAATATATTAAGCCTACCAAATCTTTGGAAGAAATCTACCGGGAGTGTGATTTTATCACCGTCCATGTCCCCTTAAGTGATGGAACTAAAGGAATGTTTAACAAAAACACCTTTGCTCAGATGAAGGATGGAGTTCATCTCCTGAACTTCTCCAGGGATAGTTTGGTGGTTGATGAGGATATGATCGATGCCTTGCAAGCTGGAAAGGTCAAATGCTATGTTACTGATTTTCCCAACCCCAAGGTCTGCGGTGTTGAAGGCGTTATCACCATTCCCCATTTGGGAGCATCAACCAGTGAGTCCGAGGATAACTGCGCCATTATGGCCGTCAAGCAATTGATGGATTATCTGGAGAACGGCAATATCAAGAACTCTGTCAACTATCCCGATTGCGAAATGGGTGTGTGCAATCAGGCCGGACGGATTGCCATCAATCATAAGAACGTCCCCAATATGCTTGGTCAATTCACCTCAGCCTTAGCTAAGGACAATATCAACATCTCAGATTTGATGAATAAGAGCAAAGGGCAGTGGGCTTACACGATGATCGACATTGAATCCCCATCCACTCCTGAGATTGTCAGAAAACTGGAGGGCATCGACGGAGTCCTCAAAGTAAGAATCATCAACTAAGGAAACGAGGGGACAGGTCCCCTGTTTCCACAGCAAATATAATAAAAGAAACAAGGAACCTGTCCCCTTGTTTCCACTTGGAGGAATGGATTTGGCAACAATAAGACCGTTTCGAGCTGTCAGACCGCGGGAAGATGTGGCCAGCAAGGTAGCGGCACTCCCTTACGATGTCTATAACCGTCAGGAAGCTCTGGACGAAGTGCTCAAAGAGCCTCTGTCCTTTTTAAGAATCGACCGGGCGGAGACCCAGTTCGCTCCGGAGTTTGATCCCTATGACCCTAAGGTCTATGAGAAGGCTCGGGAAATTCTCCAGGGTATGCTCAGTGAAGGGCTACTTCAGAAAGAGGAGAAGAATTGTTACTACGTCTACGAGCTGACCATGAATGGGCGCGCTCAGACCGGAGTGGTCGGTTGTGCGGCGATTGATGATTATCTTAACGATGTGATCAAAAAGCATGAGAAGACGAGAGAGGATAAGGAAATCGACCGAATTAACCATGTGGATGTCTGCAATGCACAAACCGGACCAATTTTCCTGGCTTACCGTGCTCAAGCGGTCATTGACGAAGTGGTCGAAGGGGTTAAAAAGCAGGTACCTTTATATGACTTTACCGCACCTGACGGAGTAAAGCATACGATCTGGAAAATCGATCAGGATGAGGATATCGCGGCGATCTCCACGGGTTTTCAAAGGATCCAAAGCATTTATATTGCTGACGGCCATCATCGTACAGCTTCAGCAGTCAAGGTGGGATTAAAACGCAGGGCGGAAAATCCGGCTTATACCGGGGAAGAGGAATTCAATTTCTTTCTGTCCGTACTTTTTCCCCATGACCAACTGATGATTCTTGATTATAACCGTGTGGTCAAGGATGTAAACGGCCTGGATCCGGAGACATTCCTGACGGAAGTGGGGAAGGGCTTCGAAATTGAGAAGATAGGTGCTGAAGCCTATAAACCCACGACCAAAGCCACCTTTGGCATGCTTTTGGAGGGAGTCTGGTATAAGCTTACAGCGAAAGATGAGATTCGTAGTGCTGACCCCGTAGAGGGACTGGATGTTTCCTTGCTGCAGAACCATTTGCTGACTCCGGTTCTGGATATCAAGGATATCAGGACCGATAAAAGGATCGACTTTGTGGGTGGAATCAGGGGACTTAAGGAACTGGAAAAAAGGGTGAATACGGATATGAAACTGGCCTTTGCCATATATCCAACCTCAATCGAGGAACTTTTTGCGGTATCAGATGCCGGACAATTGATGCCACCCAAGTCCACCTGGTTTGAGCCCAAGCTGAGAAGCGGGTTGTTTATTCATGAGCTGAGCTAGTTGGCAGTCAGTGCCCTTTACCTGAGAAAAGCATCCGTCAAGGGTGCTTTTCTCAGATCAGAGCATGTAGAAAAAATCACAAAAACGGTTGACAAAATCACAGGTCATCCAGGACGGAATCGTAATTCAAATTGACAAGAGTGAGAAATTCAGACTAAAAAAGTTGTGATGTACCCTGATTACTTCACACATCACAGAAAGGCGAAGTCGTTAGTTGCCCTTGTACTTGGAAAGTATATAACGCAAGTTTATGCTTTCTGATAGTGCAAAAAACGATTGACAAAGCAACTTGAATAACATATGATAACAATTAATAAAAATTATATAATTCATATCGGAATAGTAGATATAAAGAACGGGTATTGACAGATAACGAGCAGTCAGTCAGACGGCTGCAATTTTTTTAAAAAGATAACGTATTAAACAGATGGGAAAAGTATAACTGAAAACCTAAACAAAAAGGAGCTGAAGAGGATGCGGATTGCTATCATCGGTGGGCACAACCAAGCTACATATGGGAAACTTTTTAAGGGAATGGGGCAAGTCGAGATTCACTTTCATGATGGCATCCCCAAAAAGAATAATAAGAGAAGTATGGAGACGTTGATCAGAGATGTGGATTACGTAATCATCGTTCAGGGTGCCTGTTCTCACACCAGCATGTGGGATGCCAAAGAGGCCGCCAAGAAATGCAATAAAGAAATACTCTATACTAAAGGTATAGGAATATCCTCAATGGTTAACCGGATTAGAGCTTATCAGGCTTCGTAAAAATTGAATTCTATCTGTCGACCCGTAAACGGGAGACTAAGTCACATAGTACCTTGTGCTATGGACTTAGTCTTTTTGCATTATTGCAAGAAGTTCAGGTGAGTAGGATCGCTTGAAAAGTGCCAAGGATTATCCGTTTTTTCAATCCGCCGGAGATTGCCCGGTGAAGTACCCTACATGATTGAGTATCGTAAGGGCGTATTATTGCGCTTTCGCGATACTCCTTCTTTACGTTTAATTTTAAGAAACAGAAGTAAACTCTAATATCTAGAATTAAAAGTATTGTCTATCGTTCGCTGTACTGTTATAATCATATAAAATTCATTCGTGCTGTTATTAAACAGAATTTCTTGATTATGTTTAATATGGCTGAAGGTAATCGGGAACGGATTGGAGGATGGTAGGACGGTTTAGTAACATCGGGCAAAATCAGCAAGTGAAGACGTGTGAAGTAGAATGGGAGGAACAGTAGTGAAAAAGAGAATAGGTGTGGTTCTGGTCCTTGTTTCGGCATTGCTGCTCAATGGCTGTGGTGCGTCCGGTTCAGGGGGAAATAAAGGTGCTGCAGGCGGTGGTCAGGCATCGATTAAAGTTGGAGTTATCGATTCCTATACCGGCGGAGCGGCTGTATATGCCAATGAAGCTTTGGAAGGCTTTAAGCTCGCTATTAATCAAGCGGCGGAAAAGGGCGGACCAAAGATTGAAATCATCACCCGTGATGATGAATTTAAAGTTGATAAATCCACCAGCTGGGCCAAGGAACTGGTCATGCAGCAGCGCGTAGATATTTTAGCAGGAACGATAAATAGTGCGGGGAGCTTGGCAGTCTCCCAGTACGCTAAGGATACAAAGACCCCTTTCTTAGTTTGGGGGGGAATGAGTGAAAAGATCACAGGAGAGTCGGGACATCGCTATGTGTTCGGGTTGCTTCCCAATACCGCGATGATCGGCAAAGCCGGTGCGGTGCAAATGTCCAAGACCTCATACAAGAACTACTGGCTCGCCGGCAGTGATTATGAATATGGACGCTCAGTGGTTAATGGTTTATGGGCTAACCTGCAAAAACTGAATCCAGGCGTAGTTAAAGTCAATGAATCCTGGTGGCGGGTCGGGGAAACAGATTTTACCCCTTACATTAACGCGATTCGCAATGCTAAGCCGGATGCAGTTATTGTAGGTACCGGCGGAGCGGATATCGTAGCTTTCATGAAAGCGCTGCAAACTACAGGTTTAGCCAAAGAAATCCCGGTTTGGATCCATACTGCACCGGATTCCGCGACCTTGAGCCCTCTGGGCAGCGCGGCACCGGAAGGGGTGCTGGGGACCAATCCTTATTTCTCCTATTTCCCGGAGACAGCAGAAAATAAGGCCTTTGTCGAAGCCTTTAAAAAAGCTTATAACAAAGAACCGGCTTCCTTTGGTCTTTATGGTTATCTGACCGGACAATATTTGGTTAGCGCCATTGAAAAGGCAGGAAGCACGGATAAAGAGAAAATAATTGACGCACTGGAAGGAATGACTGTGGATTCCCCCGTTGGCAAGGTTACCTTGCGCAAAGAGGACCATCAGGTGATGTTGCCGATGTTCTATGGCAAGACGGCTAAGGCAGGGGATAAAGTGACAGCAACCGAGCTGGTCTCTTTAAACGCGGATCAATTTATGCCGACCGTTGATGAGGTCCTGAAAACGCGGACTAAATAATAAGCCATAAATAAGAAAAATAATAATTGACGGTACCGACGTACCGTCAATTTACCTTCTTGGCATATCAGAAAGTATAAGTCACAGGGTGCATAAGGGCAACCAGCGACTTCGCCTTTTTGATGTGTGAGCCTAAAGCTCGGCGAAGCCGGGTTTTCTTTAGACAGGAGTGAACGATTATGACCTTAAATTTGGCGGCACTCGGCAGCCAGATGCTGATCGGCCTGAGCCGGGGCATGATTCTTTTTATGGTAGCTTCAGGGCTTACCCTGGTATTTGGGGTTTTGAGAATCAATAACTTTGCTCACGGTACATTGTATATGATTGGGGCCTATCTGGCCTATAGTGTGACTTTGCTTGCCGGACAAAACGGCGGCGGATTTTGGCTGGCTCTTCTGATTGCTCCCTTAATTGTGGCCGTGTTAAGTCTGGTAATTGAGCGGGGACTGCTGCGCTTTATTTATAAGAGGGATCATTTGATGCAGATGCTTTTGACCTATGCCCTGATTCTCATTCTGGGCGATCTGGTCAAAATGCTGTGGGGAACAGAATATAAAACCTTTGCCATGCCTGCAGTTTTGAGCGGAGCAATTACGCTCGGTGATATTTCTCTTCCTATATATAATCTGTTTTTGCTGATCGTCGGACCTTGTGTAGCTGGTTTGCTGTGGTATTTCCTGACCCATACCCGTCTGGGCAAGCTTTGCCGGGCGACCGCGACGGATCGTGAGATGGTGGATGTCTTAGGACGAAACAGCACCTGGGTTTTTGCTTTTGTTTTTGCCTTAGGGGGCTGGCTGGCGGGGCTTGGGGGAGCATTGATTGCCCCCACGACCAATATCGCCTTAGGGATGGATTCCAATATCAATATCTATGCCTTTTTGATTGTCGTCTCAGGAGGGTTGGGCAATATCTGGGGTGCGCTGATCAGCTCTATTTTGATCGGTCTGGGCGAAGCCCTTGGGGTTCTTTTCCTGCCCGGACTGGCAATTGTTATTCCCTATTTGATCATTGGTATAATTCTGATTCTTCGTCCTGCAGGCCTGCTTAAATCCGCATGGTAGGGAGTGAAAATGATGTCGAGTATTTTTGAAAGCATATCTCTCCAGAAAAGGAAATGGAGTGGCTTCAGCCGGATAATCCTGATCGCGATTTGGGCAGTTTTCTTATTGCCTCCGTTTGTTCTTTCGCCTTATGCCAACTATCTTCTTACCGGTATCTTTATCACGGCCTTATTTGCTTCCAGCTTAAATTATGTTTTGGGATATGGAGGATTATTGCAGTTTCATCATGCCGTTCCATTTGGTGTGGGCGCGTATGCCGCGGCAATCATTTTAACCAAGACGGAGTTACCTTTCTTGCTCGCAATTCTTGCCGGACCGGTTATCGCTGCGGCCATTTCTTTCCTGATTGGCTGGTTTTGTGTCCGCTTAAGGGGTTTGTACTTCGGGATGCTGACCCTGGCCCTCGGGCAACTGGTTTGGGCAATCATATATCGCTGGAATGCTCTGACCGGCGGAGATGATGGCATTCATGCCGTTCCGGTGCCGGAGTTTTTGGGCAGCCCAACGGTCATGTATTATGTATCGTTCTTAGGCTTCACAGTTTGTTTGCTCATTCTTTTAATTCTTATTAAGTCTCCCTTTGGTCTGATTTTGAAAGCTTCCCGTGATAATCCTGTTCGAGCCGAAGGAATTGGAGTTAACGTGCGCAGGCATCAGTTGATTGCTTATGTTACAGCAGGCTTCTTTGCAGGAATCGCTGGGGTACTTTTTGTGTTGCTGGAGCGTTCAGTAACTCCATCCATGTTGTATTGGAATAAATCCGCCGAAGTTCTGATCATGTGTCTGATCGGCGGGATTGGAACTTTTCTGGGCCCTACCTTGGGTGCGGCAATTCTGGTCATTCTCTCTATGGTCATAGGCGTATATACCGAGTATTGGCTGCTGGTCTTAGGTCTGATCCTGCTCACCCTTGTTTTGTTTTTGCCTCAGGGCATCCTCGGATTGGCAATAGAGCTGTTCCGGAAATTCACCCGTCCAAATCAGGCGACCAAAGGAGGGGAGAATTAAGATGCTGCAAGTGGAGAAATTAGTCAAGAATTTTGACGGCTTTCAGGCCGTTGCCGACGCCAACCTACAGGTGGACCAGGGTCAGATTGCTGCCGTAATCGGACCAAACGGGGCAGGAAAATCCACTTTGTTTAATCTGATTACGGGGCATCTGACGGCGAGCTCCGGTCAGATCACCTTTAAGGGGCAGCCTATAACCAATTTGCCACCCCATCAGATTTGCCGGCTGGGGGTTTCCCGCTCCTTTCAATTGATCAATATCTTTAACCGCTTAACGGTTTTCGAAAATATTCAGGCGGCTGTGCTGGCCGAACGCGGCAAATCCGGGATGATGTTCGGTTTCGCTGCAAAAATGGTCGTTGAGGAAACAAGACAGATCATTAAGCAATTTGGACTGACCCGTTTTGCTGATACGGTCTGCAGCAACCTATCCTATGGAGACCAGAAGGTTCTGGAGATTGCCATTTCCTTTGCCTGCAGGCCGGAGCTGCTGCTCCTGGATGAGCCCACCGCAGGGATGTCCCCTGAGGAGACCCAGAAAATCGTGGAACTGGTTAAGACCTTATCCCGTGAGCACGGGGTGACGATTCTGATAACCGAGCACGATGTGGATTTGGTTTTCGATTTGGCTCAGAAGATTATGGTCCTGCACCAGGGGCGGACCCTTGCTCAGGGGCTGCCTGAGGAGATCAGGCAGAATAAACAGGTGCAGGAAGCCTACTTGGGGGAATTAAATCATGCTAGAGCTTAAAGATATTCATACCTACTATGGGGAAAGCCACGTGTTGTTTGGTGTATCTCTCACCGTAAAGCCCGGGGAGGCGGTTGCCCTTTTGGGTCGCAATGGTGTGGGTAAGTCAACCACGATTAAGAGTATTATGGGGCTGACACCTCCCAAAAGCGGCCGGATCTCTTATCTGGGACAGGAAATTCATCAAACCCCAACCCGGACACGGGTTGACCAGGGGATTTGTTATGTGCCGGATAACCGGCGGATTTTTGCTGATCTGACTGTGCTTGAGAATCTGGAAGTCGCTGACCGGGGGAAACGGAAATCAAGCAGGCTGAGACAGGGGGCCGGGTCCGATTCCCTGGCAGGACTTCAGGCATCGAAGCAAGGCCAGGTGCAAGCACAGCACTGGACCCTGGAGAAAGTCTATGAACTCTTTCCTAAGCTTAAGATGATTGGAGGCCGCCGCGGAGGCTATTTAAGTGGCGGAGAGCAGCAGATGCTTGCCATTGCCCGGGCCCTTCTGGGCAACCCCGAGCTTCTGATCCTGGATGAGCCGACTGAAGGTCTGGCTCCTTTGATCGTCGCCGAATTAGAAGAAGAAATCTTAAAATTAAAGAGCACAGGCATCTCGATCCTGATAGCTGAGCAGAATCTCAAATCCGCCCTGCGCATCGCAGATCGCTGCTATGTCCTGGAGAAGGGTCAGGTGCGTTTTGAAGGTTCGGTTGAGGAGTTGCAGACCAATGAAGAGATCCGAGAGAAGTATCTGCTGGTCTAGCATTTAGTTTAGCATTAAGCCTGGTTTTTCTCTGGCAAAAGTATGTTTGGAAAGAATTAAACGAGGAGCTTCGTCACCGGCTTTAGGGACGAGGCTCCTCGTTTTGAGTGTACAGTTTTAGTATGCAGTCAGAATTCATAACTGAGAGACCCCACTTTCCTTGCATGAAAGTATTAGAACTGTACGAGACCAAAACTTTCCTGAAAAGAAGGATTTTCACTACAAAATCAGGAATATTTCACTCTCGACTGAAATCGTCAAAAATGGAGAAATTAACGATACGATTAAGTGTGGATAAAGATAAGTTTGTTTAAAGATAAGTGAGGGAGAACAGTATGGATATCGTTGTTGGTGTAACAGGGGCGACCGGGACCATTTATGCCATACATTTACTGAAAGCCTTAAAAGATACTGGGACGGTTAAAACCCATCTCATCATGAGCGATTGGGCGAAAGAGACCCTGGCGATTGAAACGGATTATCGTCTGAAGGACGTAGAGGATTTAGCTGACTTTGTCTATGATAATAAGAACTTAGGAGCCAAAACTTCCAGCGGATCTTTTGTAACCGAGGGCATGGTTGTCGTACCCTGCAGCATGAAAACCCTGAGCGCGATAGCGAATGGTTATGACGATAATCTTATTTCCAGATCGGCCGGAGTGATGCTCAAAGAAGGTCGGAGACTGATTTTAAGCCCGCGTGAAAGCCCCCTCAGCGCCATTCATCTTGAAAATATGCTGAAGTTATCCAGGCAGGGTGTACGCATGGTTCCCCCCATGCCCGCCTTCTATAACCACCCTCAGAATCTTGAGGATATGATCAACCATCATATTATGAAACTGCTGGATCAGCTTGGTCTCGAATATTCACAGGCCAGACGCTGGCAGGGATAAGCGGTTCAAAGTAATGAAGATAGTGGCCGGCATTTGCTTCAGGCAGTGCCGGCTACCGCTTTTTAGATGAGCTCCTAATAATTAGTGATACTATTCACATTTGAAATGACTTATAATAGTGTTAATATTATGTTAAGTTTAAGCTTAAGGGCTGTATTCTGGGGAGGAGGGTCTTGATGGATAGTAATGAGTTGCTTAATTTTCAGAATGAGCTGTTGAATAAGCTGGCTGTGGGTGCCGGAATTAAAGAACTGGCAGAGTATACTGGAGCTCTTATTCATAGGAATGTGCTCATTACGAATCCTTCACAGCGGATCCTTGCCACCACATCTTCCAATAAAGGCTTAAATCAAGGAGATATGCTCAGAATTTCAAAGATTGATCCGACCTCACAGCGGGCCACAGTTCTTTCCGGAGAACAGGAAGTTGAGGTATTTGCGTTTGAGCTGCATTCCCTGAGAAGGCTGGGCTTTCTTTTAATCTTCGATCCCGGAGCGGATGAAGCCGGTTTGATTAAGCGGGTGGGGCAGCTGGCAAAATTGCCTTGCATCCTGGAATTGCAGAAGCAGCATGAATTACTGGAAAGCAAACGACACTATCAGGATGCTTTTCTTTTTGATTTGCTTTATGGAAATATAGAAGACCCTGCAGATATTATTGCTTTAGGTGAGATTTGGGGCTGGAATTTGCAGCTTCCTCAGGTTGTGACAGTATTGGAGTTGGAAGACTTCGAACCCCATTCTGCTGATACTCAGTGGGTAGAAATGATTACAGAAATTGTTCGGTCAGTCCTGGAATATCATGATATTAGAGCAGCTTTAATGAAGAAGAATGAAGAAGTGGTTGTCATAGTACCGGTAGAAGAGCAAAGCCGCCGCAGCTATAAGGCTTATATTACGATGCTGCTGAACCAGATTGAGGCTCAGCTTGAAGGGCGTTTAGAGCAAAGACAAGTCAGAATTGGCGTAGGTAGAAAATATATCGACCCTACAGAAATCTTTCGCAGCTACCAGGAAGCGAAAGTCGCTCTGAAATTAGGATACCTGCTTCCGGAGCAGACCCGAACCTCCTTCTTTATGGAACTGGGAGTCGAGCGAATCCTATATAACCATGAACTCCAGGATTTACAGGAGTTTTACCGGGAGACACTGGAGGACTTGGACCGTTTTGATAAGGTCCAAAAGAATGACTTAATGGAAACCCTTGAAACGTACATTGCCCATCGCTGCGATTTGAAGAGAACGGCGGATGTCCTCTTTGTTCATAAAAACACCCTTCGCTACAGACTCAAGAAAATCGAAGAAATTCTGGAGATCGATATCGAAGATTTCAATGATATTTTATCCTTGATGCTGGCCTTTAAGATTAAGTACTTGAAAAAAGTCTAGATAGTGGAGGTCCTATGAGCGAGGAAGTTAAGATATTCTATAATGTTTGCCCCCGCAACTGTTATGAAAGCTGTGCGATATTATCCTATGTGCAAAATGGCAGACTGATTAAGGTAGAGGGCGACCCGGCCCACGGGTACACTCAAGGCCGCCTCTGTGCCAAAGGATATGCTTATACTGAATATGTTTATAGCCCCCAACGTATCCGTTATCCCCTACGGCAATCCCCTCGCGGTTCAGGAAATTGGGAACGTCTGAGCTGGGAGGAAGCACTGAAGATCATCGCGGATAAAATCCTGGACCTTCATGAACGTTATGGCAGCTCTTTGGCCTGCGGTTACAACAAGTACTCAGGAAATATTGGGGTACTTCACCAGGCTACTGAGGGGATGTTCAGGGGTTTCGGCTCACATACCAAAATTCATGGGGATGCCTGCCTGTCGGCTGGAAGTGAAGCGGTAGAGTATAACTGGGGACAGAGGACCATTGTAGACCCCGAGGCTATGGCGGAAGCAAAAACTATTGTTCTCTGGGGAGTTAACCCGGCACGGACTGCGGTTCATCAATGGAAGTTTATCAATCAGGCACGGGATAAAGGAGCCCGGCTCCTGGTTATTGATCCCCTATTTACCCCTTCAGCTGCCCAAGCGGACATTTATTTTCAGATTATCCCCGGAACCGACGGACTTCTGGCAATGGCCGTCATTAAGCTGCTTCTGGACGAAGGGCAGCTGGATCAGGAATATATTCAGAAGCATATCCTGGGCTGGGAGGTATTGTATAGCTACCTTCAGGAAGGTGTGACCCTTGAAGAGGCGAGCCGGGTGACCGGAGTGCCTCCAGAAGGGATTCGGGAGTTAGCATCTTTTTATCTTGAAAAACCATGCGCCACCTGGGTCGGCTATGGCCTGCAGCGTTATTCCAACGGGGGTCAGAACATTCGCTGTATTGATGCCCTGGTGGCTCTGAGCGGCAATCATCGGCTCGAAGGCGGAGGACTTTACTATAATAATTATGTCGATGGTTTGTTTAAGGGCAATTTATGCAATTATCCAAGACCAAGGCAGTCTGACACGGCAGAGCGCAGTCTGGATATTAACCATTTTGCAGAAGAAGCCTTATCACTGACTGATCCGCCCCTGAAATTACTCTGGATTGCCAATCGGAATCCCTTAAGCCAGGATCAGGATCTGGTGAATTGGCATAAGCTTTTAGACCAATTGGAGCTTGTGGTTACCGTAGAACTTTTTATGAATGAGACAACCGCTCAATCTGATATCGTTTTGCCTGCTGCCACACCTTTTGAAGATTATGACTTGCACCAAAGCTATTGGCATCAATGGGTGGCTGTCAATGAAAAGGCAATTCCTCCGTTCTTTGAAGCCCGAAGCGATCTGGAGATTGCCCGGAGCTTGACGGAAGTGCTCAATACGTTGCAGCCCGGTTTTTCCAGCTTTTCCTTCCACCTGACTGCTTTGGACTGGATCGCTGCAGAATTTACCCCGGAGCTTCTTGAGAAACTGGGGATCACCAAGTGGGAGGAGCTGCTGCAGGGTCCGCGGAAACTGAAGCTTGCCAAAGGCACCGGCGCTGACCCTGAGATTCGGACTGCCACAGGGAAGATTGAACTTTATTCCGCGGCTGCGAAGCAAAATCAGCTTCCGGCCTTGGCCAGATTTCGGAAGCAGGAGACAGGTTCGTCTTATCCCTTGCGCCTTCTTACTCCTCAGAGTCTCTTTAGGATTCACTCCCAATACAAGGCCCTAGCCTGGCTAAGCCAGGAACAGGGAGCAGAAGTGGTGGAAATGAATCCCCAGGATGCTGAGCAAAGAGGCTTGAAGCAGAAGGACCAGGTAACGGTATATAATGAGATGGGGATCTGTCAAAGAAAGGTCAGGGTGAGTCAGTATGTTCCGCCGGGCATTGTCGTAATGCTCCAAGGGGGCAAGGACTCGGTTAATAAGTTGCTGGCTCATCAGCCTGCCGATATGGGGACCCGACATTCAGGGGCACGGGGAGCGGCTTATTATGATACATGGGTAGAAGTGACCAAGAAGCACAACTCATTCTAGAACTCAACTGACTTAGCAGATTCAGCAGCGGAAAGGATAAGTGAAGAGGCTATGCTGAATACCAAGGGCTTTCTCTTTGACGTGGATCGCTGTATTGGTTGCCGCACCTGTGAAATTGCCTGCAAAAACGAAAATAAGACAGCCAGCGGCGTACAATGGCGCAGAGGAACCCAAAACGTAGATGGAACTTACTTGTCTATTTCCTGTAACCACTGCTCCAGTCCCGAGTGCTTCAGGGTCTGCCCCGAGCATGCGTATATCAAGCGTAGGGATGGAATTGTGCTCATTGATTCGAACCGTTGTGCAGGATGTAAGACCTGCGTTTCAGTCTGCCCTTATCAAGCGCCCCAATTTGATCCGGTTCAAAACAGGACCAGCAAATGCAACTACTGTATTACCCGGCAAAAGGCGGGACTGCTTCCCGCTTGTGTAAGTGCCTGCCCTACAGGGGCTCTTCAGGTGCTTGATCTGAGCAAGGATATGAGCAAGGTTACCCTGGCTACTGTGGAAGGGTTTCCCGATATCCGGCTGACCAAGCCCTCAATCCGGTTTTACCCGGCAAAACCAAAGAAAAGATATTGGTTAACATAAACAGAAGGCCATTCTTCTGTCTTATCTGAAGACATTAGAATGGCCTTCTGCTTTTGTGTAAATCCCCTTTTTGTATATTGAATTCACCTATACAAAAATGAGAGGCAGATTTTGTAGCTTCGTACAAATCTTCTTGTGCAATAATGTGCATGGAGAGGTGTCGAAAATAGGCCCTCAAGGATCTTTCAGATACCTGCATCAAGTGTCTTAAATAAAGTGGAGGTGAACAAATTGGCAAATCTTATTGAAAAGGCAAAAAACTATGCAATGAACAGAAGGTCTTTTCTTGGCTGGACGGCATCCGTTACGGCAGGTGCTGCAGCAGTAATTACTTTGCCGGGGTGTGGACTGACGAAAGTGGATTCGACGACGGCAAATGCAGATTTGGCAAATATGGAAGGGGAATGGCGTCCGGTAGCCTGTTGGCACAACTGCGGCGGACGCTGCTCTAATAAGGGTTATGTTGTTGATGGTGTAGTTGTCCGTCAAAAGACAGACGACACTCATCCCGATTCTCCGGATTTTCCGCAGCAAAGGGGTTGTAACCGCGGGCGATCACAACGGATGCAGGTCTTTGGTGTGGATCGCCTGAAGTATCCCATGAAACGCAAGAATTGGGAACCCGGCGGAGGCAAGAAAGAATTACGGGGTAAAGACGAGTGGGTGCGCATCTCCTGGGATGAAGCTCTGGATATTGTGGCAAGTGAAATCAACCGGATTAAAGAGAAATACACTAACCGGGCGATTTTTGCCTCCGGCGCCGGTGACTTTGGCAGAGTCCTGTCTTTAGCCGGCGGTTATATCGGTTCCTGGGGGACCACATCCTGGGGCTCCTGGCGTTGGGGACCTGAAAAGTTTGGTATGGCTGAAGGCTTCAATGAGCAGAGCATTAACGACCGGATGGACTTGCGCAATTCTGAGCTGATCGTAATTGTGGGGGGCAATTCGGCCTGGAGTGCAGGCGGAAATCCGACCTATCATTACCTCCAAGCCAAAAAGGCCGGAGCCAAATTTGTAGTTATTGACCCGATTTACTCCGATACGGCTGAGATTCTGGATGCAGAATGGCTGCCGATTTACCCCACAACAGACCATACTCTGTTCCTGGGTATGGCCTACACTCTGCTCAAAGAGGACAATCCGGCAACTAATCCGCTGATTGACTGGGATTTTCTCAATAAGTACACGGTTGGCTTCGATACCGAGCATATGCCGGAAGGGGCAGATCCGAAAGAGAACTTTAAAGACTATGTTCTTGGTGTTACCGATAATATGCCTAAAACTCCGGAATGGGCAGAAAAGATCTGCGGCATTCCTGCTGATAAAATCCGCAATTTGGCGATTCAAATTGCCAGGACTGAGCGGGTGGCTTTGCTGACTGCCTGGGGACCGGCACGTACCCATAACTCGGATTCCTGGCCCCACATGTTCATGACCTTTGGAGCGATGACAGGGAATATGGGTAAGTCAGGCTGCATGACAGGGGTAAGCTGTCACTTTGCCACAGCCAATGGCGGCCCCAGCCTCGTAAAAGGAGGCTCCAACGGTTTGCCGGCTGTCCCTAATCCGATTAAGGAAACCATCAATGACACGGAAATGTGGCTGGCTATTTTAAATGGCAAGTACACCGCAGGCTACCAAGATGTCAAAGACGTGAATATCCAGATGATCTACCACGGAGCAGAAGCTCATCTTCAGACCCGATCCGCCCAGGAGAAAGGGATTGAGGCCCATCGCAAGGTTGAGTTTGTCCTTTCCGTCAGTCATTTCCTGACGACTAACAGTAAGTATGCCGATGTTGTGCTGCCGGCGACGACGGAGTGGGAAAAGGTCGGCGGCTTTGGATCTCCTAACAATCGGGAGACCCTGATTTTCTGGCGCCAGGCAACCGAGCCTCTTTATGAAGCCAAGAGTGATGTCCGCATTGCCTATGAAGTAGCACAACGCATGGGACTTGATGCCAATAAGGTTATTCCCTTTGATGAGAAACAGCAATTCTATAATCAAATTTCCGGATGTAAAGTAATAGGTGCTGATGGCAAAACCATGGAGTCTTTGGTCACCCTGACCGAGGCAGATATCAAGGAAATCGGTGCGGCAGGCAAGCCACAGCAAGGACGGATTACCTATCAAGAGCTGAAAACAAGGGGTGTTTATCAAATCGAGCGGAAACCGGGGGACAACCTTGGCTTCATCGCCTACGAAGGTTTCGTCAAGGATCCGGTGGCTAATCCCTTGAAAACAGCCAGCGGTAAACTGGAAATTCACTGTCAGGCTTTGGCTGATTTCGTCAAGGGCAAAGGATTCACTCAAATCAAGCCTATTCCGACTTATAATCCTTCAGTGGAGGGATATGAAGCAACCTTCACTGACTTTAATTCCAAGACCAAATGTGAATATCCCCTCCAGGTTATCAACCCCCACTATCTCAGACGCTCTCATAGCATCTTTGATAATAATCCCTGGCTGCGGGAAGCCTGGCCGAACCCGGTCTTCCTGGCAACCAAGGATGCCGAAGAGCGGGGTATCAAAGAAGGCGATACCGTATTAATCCGGAGCAAGCACGGCCAAACCTTACGCCCTGCACATCTGGTGGAATGGATTATGCCCGGTGTGGTCGGACTTCCCCATGGAGCATGGGTAGAGATTGATGAGAAAACTCAGATCGATAAAGCAGGCTCAGACAACATGCTGACAGGAGCAATCCCCACAGGACAAGGCATTGGCGCCTGGAATTCAACCATTTGCCAAGTGGAAAAATGGACGGGAGACCCTCTCGAAGAAGACGCAAAATGGCCACTGCGGATTGTTCTATAGAAAGGAGTGAATACCCATGACTCAAAAAGGATTTTATTATGATCAAACCACATGTATCGGCTGTAAGGCTTGTCAGGTTGCCTGCAAAGATAAAAACGATTTAGATATGGGGGTCCGTTATCGCCGGGTTTATGACGTGGAAGTCGGAAAATTCCCCAAGCCTCACCGTCTGCATTTTTCCATTAGCTGCAATCACTGTGATAAACCCAAGTGTGTTGAGAACTGTCCCACCGGAGCGCTGTATAAGCGTGAAGAGGATGGTATCGTGATTCATGATTACGATAAATGCATTGGTTGCCGCCTCTGTACCTGGTCCTGCCCTTATGGGGCTCCTCAATACAAAGAGGAGGAAGGGAAGGCCGGTAAATGTGACGGGTGTTCAGACCTGATAGCTAAGGGGGAAAACCCAGCCTGTGTGGATGCTTGTGTAATGAGATGCCTGAATTTCGGCGATATCGAAACCCTTCGACAGAAGCAAGGTCAAAATGCAGATGGAAACGGACTCCCCAATTCAGAGGTAACGAAGCCGAATATCGTTATAACCATCAAAAGTGTTTAGATATCAGACATAAAAGAATAAATATTAGATCGCAAAAGAATTGATAAAGATCATTAAAGATAGGAGGAATTATCTTGTTTGCAGAAGAATGGCCGCTTATGACCTTTACGTTGTTAAGCCAGTTGGCTGTGGGCACCTTTATTGTTTTGATGTTCATCAAAGCAGGTATCGGCAACCAGGATGCTCAGGCCTCCAAGGCCGTAAACTTTGGTTTTACAGTCGTGGGACCTGTCACACTGTTGGCCTTGATTTTCTCTGTTTTCCATCTAGGCGACCCGATTGGGGCTCCGCGCTCACTTTTTAATCTCGGCTCTTCCTGGCTGAGTCGGGAAATTTTAACCTGCGGTGCTTTTTTGATCCTCTGGATCGCCTTTTGGTGGCTGTCCCGCAAAGGCAAAGAAGGCAGTGTCTTAGGCTGGCTTACCGCCCTTGTCGGCCTAACCGTTATTTTCAGTATGTCGAATATCTACAGCTCATCTGTTCGTCCGGCATGGGACAACTCGAATACGTATGTGGCTTTCTTTGGTGCCACCTTGGCAATGGGAGTATTGGGGGCATCCAGTGTTATCGCTTTCGCCATGAAAGGAAATTCGTATTCGCTCACCTCAAGCAAGACTTTGAAAACCATGGCTTATGTAGGAGCACTGGGCGTAGTATTACCACTGCTTAATATCCCCCTCTTTATCTCGGGATTGAAATCCGGCGGGAGCACAGCGGCAACTTCAGCTCAGATCTTAACAGAAAATATGGGAGTGTTGGCAGCCAGCGCACTATTCCTGATCTTAGGTATAGCGCTGTTGCTTCATTCGCTCTATAAAGAAGGAGCGAGGCCTGCACGCTTTGCCGGTATTATTTATCTGGCCTTAGTTCTCGTCATCGCGGGAGAAGCCATGAGCCGCTATCTCTTCTATGCGATCGGGGTTTCACCAATGATCGGGAGCTAAAGAAGGATTGATAAAGCAGTTCATATAATTGCATTCACAATAAGTAATGCTTATAAGTAATTCTTGTAAGTGAGGTTTTGCGGCCTTTTGCATTCACCATTGAAAGGATGGATGCAAAGGCCTTTCTTTATTTCAACTCTATTCTATGATTTAAAAAACTTCTATTATATATGATGAAATATAGACTTAAATCCATATCGATGTTCCCTGAGAAATAAGGCGAAAAAAATATGAAAAAGAGCATTGACATTTATAATAATTCTAATATAATAGTAAATATAAACAGCGCGCAGCGCTATAGCAAATGAACGACCTTAAATAATTAAAATTAAAAAGTGTATTGGAAAAGGAGAGAAAAAATTATGATGAAGAAATTTGTATGTACAGTCTGCGGTTATGTCCACGAAGGTCCAGAGGCTCCTGAGCAATGTCCAACATGTAAAGTAGGCAAAGACAAATTTGCTGAAAAACAAGAAGGCGAGCGTCAATGGGCTGATGAGCATAAAATCGGAGTTGCACAAGGTGTTGATCCGGAAGTTATCGAAGGCTTAAGAGCCAACTTCATGGGTGAATGCACAGAAGTGGGAATGTATCTGGCAATGAGCCGTCAAGCAGACCGGGAAGGTTATCCGGAAGTTGCTGAAGCTTATAAAAGATATGCGTTTGAAGAAGCAGAGCACGCTGCTAAATTTGCTGAACTCCTGGGTGAAGTGGTTTATGCCGACACCAAAAAGAATCTTGAGTTAAGAGTAGAAGCTGAGTTCGGCGCAACTCAAGGCAAAAAAGACCTTGCTACCCTGGCTAAGAAGCTCAACCTTGATGCTATCCATGATACCGTTCATGAAATGTGCAAAGATGAAGCCCGCCATGGTAGAGCCTTTGAGGGCCTGCTTAAGAGATATTTCGGGGCATAAGGTTCGAAGATCCCCCGTTGTCCCGCTTAACGAATTAAGCTGATAATTTTCGAGCTTACTAAAAACGAAGAACTGCATTAAATGAGAAGTGTATGAATGCATACATTTCTCTTTTTTTATAGTCGCGGAGCAATAGGAATCGGCGGTGTGATAAATAGCACAGTAATGCCAAAAATTTAACATACCAATTATATAGATATGTGTTATAATCAGTATTAAATTTTTTAACGCACTATTATAACATACAGAGGGGATACGCGTGAGAAATAGCACAGAATTTGAAATGGGTTATACCAAAGAAGAAGCATTAGAAGAAGCAGCACGTTGTCTCCAATGCAAAAAGCCCTTATGCAGACAAGGGTGTCCGGTGAATAATGCCATACCTCAATTCATTAAAGCTTTGCGGGAAGACAATTATAGCTTAGGCTTAGAAGCAATCTACCGCCACAGCTATTTACCTGCGGTTTGCGGGCGTGTCTGTCCTCAGGAAAAACAGTGCGAGGCAGGCTGTATCTTAGCTCGCAAAGGCAAGGCTATTCGGATCGGCAAGCTGGAACAATTTATTGCCGACAGCGGCAAAGATATTGAATTTCCAAAGGTCGTTTCCACAATGGGCGCCATTGCTGTAATCGGCTCAGGACCGGCCGGACTGGCTGCTGCTGTTCAGCTGGCTCAACTGGGGTATGCAGTCACGATCTTTGAAGGAGAATCAGAACCGGGAGGGGTACTGCTTCACGGTATCCCGGAATATCGTCTGCCTAAGGAAGTCGTGCGCCGTGAAATTGAGAAGATCAAGAATCTGGGGGTCCAGTTTCAGCTTAATACCCTGATCGGGGTCGACCTGTTTCTGGATGATCTCTTCGCTAAGGGCTATCAGGCTGTCTTTATCGGGACCGGTGCCGGACTGCCGCAAAAACTGAACATCTCCGGGGAAAACCTTGAGGGTGTAATGTCAGCACTCTATGTTCTTCAAACCGTCAACCTGTACAATCTGGGTCAATTGCCGGAAATCGAATTGCCCATCAAGCAGGGTGAGAAAGTGCTCGTAATCGGTGCCGGAAATGTGGCGATGGATGCAGCCCGCACCTCAAAGCGCCTGGGAGCAGAGGTTACCGTCCTGGCCCGTCGTGGTTTGGACCAGATGACTGCCCGGGATATTGAGCGGGATGAAGCACTTGCTGAAGGGGTAGTGATCCGTCCGTTTACAGCAACTCTGGGAATCGAAGGAGAAGATGCTGTGACCGGGGTTAAATGTGCGGCAACTGAGATTGCGGAAGAAGGAAGTCTGGTCATTAAAGAGGACGAAAACTTTATTCTGCCTGCTGACAAGGTCGTCTATGCCATTGGGCAAAGAGCCTTTGCCCGGATTGTTTCCACCTCAGATGGCTTTGAAGTCAATAAGCAAGGCTTGCTGCTCTGTGATGACCATGGTATGACTACCCGTGCAGGAGTTTTTGCTGCCGGCGATGTGGTTCATGGCCCGGCAACGGTTGTAATGGCCATGGGTGAAGGCCGGCGAATCGCCATAGAGATGCATGCTTATCTGCTCAGAAAAAGCAAATAAGATTCTCTAAACCCCTGAGGGTTTTAATACTTAAAAGTAATAAAGTAATCAAAAGCGTGTAAAGTCAAATTGAGTTTTGATTTTACACGCTTTTTAAATTTCACGCCAAGTTTTCTATATGCCGAGGGATAGAAAATGCACTGTTCTGAGCACAATACACAATAAGAAAAACTTGGCTTTATGGGCAGGTTAGCTTAATCACACTCCCGCAATGGGACCCAAGTTGGAGGATTGGCAAATGTATATTACGATCAGCAATCCTAAAGAATTGTGGGTCTTGGCTTTGATAATTGCGTTTATCACATTCACAATTCTTTTATCATTTATACCTATTTCACGATATATCATTAAGATTGTCAGTAACAGCTTTGTCGAAAAATTACTGAAGGAGAAATACTCTCATAATCTGGCGGAGTTCCTGACTTCATTCAAGCGTTATACCATTCAAAATGCCATAGAACTGAATTTACGTGCTGAGACGGGTAAAATAATTGCCCGGCCTCTTGGCTCACCAAAACACTTTTTGAGTTTTGAAAATCTCATGTTTGCCCCCCACCAGATGACTCGATTTTCTCTGTCGGTCAATACTCCGGTTGACATGAAGGTCGTTCTGGGCCCAAAGGCTCAAAAGCCGGTCACTATCAATATTCCCATCATGATTGGAGCAATGGCATATGGACTGGCACTCAGTCAGGAGGCAAAGATTGCTTTGGCCAGAGCCGCCAAAACGCTTCAAACGACTACATGTACTGGGGAAGGCCCTTTTTTGCCTGAAGAGGCTCAGGAGGCCGATAAATACATTGTCCAGATTTGCCGTTGGCAATGGGGGGCAAGAACACCGGAACAATTGGCTTATGCCGATATCATTGAGGTTCAAATGGGACAAGGGGCTGATACGGGAACATCCGTGATTGAAGCGATTGAACTTGAGGGAAGAGCTCAGGAACTTGGCGGCTTGGAACCTGGTCAGCCTGCTGAGGCGTTTCCCTCACCTCCCGGCCTTCAGCGACCTGAGGAGTGGCCGCAGTTTATGGCCCAATTACGCGAGAGGGCACAAGGAAAACCGATTGCCCTTAAACTTATGGCCACCGGCAATTTAGAGGAGGACTTGGCGATGGCTGTTGACTTAGGCTTCGATGTGATCATCCTTGATGGAGCGCAGGGCGGTTCACACGCCTCAACTCCGATCAAGCAGGATGATTTTGGGCTGCCCAGCCTCAATGCTTTGATTCGGGCAGAGCGCTATCTTAAGAACAAGAATATCAGCTTGGTTGTAGCCGGCGGATATTTCACACCGGGTCAATGCCTTAAAGCCTTAGCTCTAGGGGCTGATGCTATTGTTATGGCAACGGTTCCGCTCTTTGCTTTGGCCCATAATCAAGCGCATAAGGTCACTCCCTGGGAACCGATCACGACTCTTGTTTATTATGACTCACCCTATAAAAGTAAATTGGATATCGACCAGGCTGCAACCAGCGTCGTAAATACAATCAATTCCATGGTTGCAGAAATGGAAGAAGGAATACGTGCCCTGGGAAAAAGCTCGCTAAAGGAATTAAGCCCGGATGATTTGATTGCGCTTGATGTTATGACCGCCGAAAACACAGGAGTACGATGTATATATGGAAACTAAACCTGAGTTTTTACATTTGAAGAAATAATTGACAATCCAATAAGGAAAAGCTAAGATAATGTTTGGCGAGTAAGTGATCGCTTCCAGAAGTTCGAATTACTTCGAAGAATCTCGTAAAAGCCTGAATCAACACGAAATTACCCGATGAAATAACCGCTTTTTAGTTGTAGATAAAGATTTTGCAAGCGTTGAGAAAGGCCAGGATAAGGATGTGAAAAATGGTTGAAAAGATCAAATAAATCCTGGCAAAATAGTTGAGATTCATTTTTCAGTGAAAGAGGAGCAGTGGGAAAATCGTGTTTCAGGCAAAAAAAGCGAGAGGAACTTCAGCAGAAGCTAATCGCATGGATAAGGAACTAGTCAACGTTTTCGCTAAAACCATTGAATATAAAGATGAATATACGATGGATCATTCCACACGTGTGGCTGACTATTCTGTGGAGATTGCCAAGCAATTGCAGCTGCAGCCAATTGAGATCGAGGTCATTTATGCGGCCGGAATCCTTCATGATATCGGTAAGATCGGAGTTAAAGATCATATCCTGCAAAAACCAGGAGCTTTGACCCACGAGGAATGGCATGAAGTACGCGAGCATGTAAATCTCGGAGTTCAAATTCTGAAAGGAATTGGTGGATTCGAGGGTGTGACGAGTATGGTGGCTGACCATCATGAACGCTGGGATGGCAAAGGGTACCCTTCGGGTAAGCAAGCGGAAGAAATCACGCTTGGCGGACGGATTCTGGCCGTTGCAGATGCTTATGATGCCATGACCAGTCAACGGATCTATCGGAATCCCTTAAGCCAGGAAGAAGCACAGCAGGAATTGAAGAGATATTCGAACATCCAGTTTGATAACCAAATCGTAGAAGCGTTTATTTTTGTCTTAAGCCAAGAGCCACGAGAGCGCTTGTAAATCCTTGATCACAATATACTTGATCACAATTAACATATTGACAAAAAATTGAGTTAAATTCATGTAGATTGTATACTTTTTCAGTTTAGTTGCAAATTTCCCTGACAAAAAATATAATTTGCATTAGCATATTAATCAGCATGTGTTCGGTATAGAAGGGAGATTGAAAAAGTAATGGCATTGATGAATGAAAATTACCTAAAGTTACCCGGAAGTTATCTTTTTTCAGAAATTGCCCGCAGGGTCAATCAATTTAAGAGTGAGAACCCGGATGCGGATATCATTCGTTTAGGAATCGGTGATGTCACCCGTCCACTTCCACCGGCCGTCGTCGAAGCAATGAAAAACGCAGTTGAGGAGATGGGTAAGGCCGAGACCTTCAGAGGATATGGACCAGAGCAAGGCTATGACTTTCTGATCGAGAAAATCATAGAGAACGATTATAAACCGTTGGGGGTTGATTTAGCCCTGGATGAGGTCTATGTCAGCGATGGGGCTAAAAGCGACACAGCCAATTTCCAGGAGATTTTCGGCACCACAAATGTTATGGCAGTAACCGACCCGGTTTACCCTGTATATGTGGACAGCAATGTCATGGCAGGAAGAACAGGAACGTATGATACAGAAAAGGGTCAATACGGCAGCATCGTCTATCTCCCCTGCATTGAGGAAAATGGTATGAAGCCGGCTCTTCCCAGCACCAGAGTCGACATGATTTACCTGTGCTTCCCGAATAACCCCACCGGAATGACCATGTCCAAGGAAGAGTTAAAGGTTTGGGTCGATTACGCCCGTGCCAATAAATCCATCATACTTTACGACTCCGCATATGAAGCCTACATACGTGAAGAAGGAGTCCCGCGCAGTATTTACCAAGTTGAAGGTGCCCGAGAAGTCGCCGTCGAATTCCGCAGCTTCTCCAAGACCGCGGGTTTCACCGGAACCCGCTGCGCCTATACTGTAGTTCCGAAAGAAGTTATGGTCTATGATTCCCAAGGTAACGCTCACAGCTTGAACAAACTCTGGCTGAGAAGACAGACCACGAAATTCAACGGTGTTTCTTACCCGGTCCAGGCCGCTGCCGCTGCCATCTACAGTGAAGAAGGCAAGAAACAAGTGAAAGAAACCATTGATTATTACATGGAAAACGCCCGCATCATCCGTGAAGGACTTCAAGAAGCCGGCTATAAGATCTTCGGCGGAATCAACGCTCCATATATCTGGTTGAAAACCCCGGATAATTTGAGCTCCTGGGAATTTTTCGACAAGCTTATGAAGGACGCCAATGTCGTAGGCACCCCCGGTGCAGGCTTCGGAGCAAACGGCGAAGGCTATTTCCGCCTGACAGCCTTTGGAACCCGCGAGAATACCATTAAGGCTATCGAGCGAATTAAGACTCGGATGAAGTAAGGGGTACTCCTTACTTTTAAGGTATCATTAAATATGAAAGCAGAGCAGCTCTTGTAAAAGAGAGTGGCTCTGCTTTTTATATTCTACTTACTAATATCCATTATCTTGGGAGAGGTGTAGCGCTTGGGCGATTGCTCATACTATTCAAATGTGGTTTTAAGCACACGCTATGCTTGGTTATGCTAGCCTAAATTGGCTTGGTCCTAGGCAGTTGTCTCCCAAGGCCTCAGAGCATTACAGTGAAAATGACCCGAAAGCGCAGCTTTTCGCACAATAGCGAACGGTTTAGCGCGAGGGGCGAAAAGTGAACGATGTGCTCGGAGGTCAGCGGCGCCAGTGGTTTACATGCAGTTAGCAGCGGGGTTTGGCAGAGCTCCTCCGAGCACAAGTGAACAGCCACGGAGCGCGGTAAGTGAGCGGTGTGCGAAAAGCTGCCTGACCCCAATTTCTTCCTGACAAGCTCTGGTAGCTCGGAACTTCTAAAGCTCCACTTGCAAAAGCCCCCAAAAACAAAAGAGAGGCTTACACCTCTCCCATAATCTCACCCATCCGCGAAATATCATATCCACCGATCCCAGACACTTCCTTTTGAAATGCCGGCGACTTAAGGATACTCCATAAAGCCTGAAAATGCGGCTTCGCCAGATCCTCTTTCCGAACGACCAAATCGTAACGCTCTTTCTGCAAAGGAATAAAATCTACGTTACTGACCTGCAAAGCTGCCTTCTCTATACCTACGCCTACATCGGCTTCTCCGCGTGCAACTTTGCTGGCGACCGCCACATGAGTCATCTCTTCATCATTATAACCATGGATATCCTGATGGGAAAAATTATTGATGCGCAGCTGTTCATCGACTAACACCCGTGCACCCGAGCCGCGTTCACGATTGATAAAGCGAACATCCGGCCGCGCCAGGTCAGCCCAGGAGGAAATTTGCTTGGGGTTACCTTTCGCGACATAGAAGCCCTCCATCCGATAAACCAGATTGATCACACAGGCCCGATGGCCGGGCAGTAAGCGGCGGACATAAGGCAGATTATATTCATTCGTATCGCTATCCCATAAATGGGTGGTCACAGCATTGGCTACTCCGCGATACAAAGCATTTAGTCCATCCAGGCTCCCGATATAATGACGGAGAAAGCGAATATGAGGAAATTGCTTCTCCAAATGGCGAGTCAAAATATCCAGAACGATATCCTGACCGCAGATAACCAAACCTTGATCTTGCTGAAAATAATGATTTATGGGCACACTCGAAGCAGAAGAATCAATCGGGGCAAGGGTTGGGATTCCGCCCTTGGACTTTTGAATATAGCTTTCAAGATCAGCGCTCTCGACCCTAAACTTGCGACCAATGCGATAGGCGCACAAATCACCGCGCTTAATCATCTCATAGACGGTAAATTTAGAGATCTTGAGAATCTTAGCAACTTCTTCGGGTGTATAAGTAATATCGTTAGACAAAAAATCTCACCTGACCTCCCTGAAAATAAAAAATAAGTTAAAAATAAGGGTTGCCACTTAATTATATCATACCGTATAATAGTCTCAAGTTCAGTTATGTTAGTTTATGTTTATTTATATTAGTTTCAGTGTTTAAGTGTAAGGTGTTTGTGAACACCCTAAGCATAAACAAGAGCTAATATAACTGAATCCACATAGGATTATTGCTCATGCATAATTATGCCAAAAGCCAATCCGGATCTCTTACTTAAAAAAGAAATATCGGGGGAAAATGTCAATGAAAAAAATATCAAAAATCATCATGGCGTTAGGCTTAGTCACTTCGCTGGTATTAGCCGGTTGTGGAAACAGCAATGCTGGCGGAACCGCTCAAACTCCGGCCCAGCCTCCTGCACCAGTTGAGACCAAGGAAATCCTTGTTTCTGCTGCAGCAAGCTTAAACAAATCAATGGAAGAAGTCCAAAAGAAATTTAATGAAAAAAATCCTAATATCAAGCTGACTTTCTCTTTTGGCAGCTCAGGCACACTCCAACAGCAAATTGAGCAAGGGGCACCTGCAGATATCTTCATTCCCGCAGGACAAAAACAGATTGATACTCTGAACGGTAAGAATTTACTCGTGAAAGAAAGTATTGTAAACTTATTATTAAATGACCTGGTTTTGGTTGCCGGTAAAGATAACCAGGACATCACCAAGGTTGAAGACCTGACCAAAGATAGTATAAAGCAGATCGGAATTGGAACTCCGGAAACTGTTCCAGCCGGACAATACGGCAAAGAAGCTTTGACCACGCTTGGTCTGTGGGATAAACTCAATTCTAAGTATGTTCAAGCCAAAGATGTTACTGCAGTTCTGAACTACGTGGAAACGGGTAACACCGAAGCAGGAATTGTCTACAAATCCGATGCTCAAGGCTCAGACAAAGTAAAAGTCGTTGCGACTTTCCCGGCGGACAGCCATAAGCCGATTGTTTACCCGGGTGCTATCATAGCTGCCACCAAGAATAAAGAAGCAGCTCAAACCTTCCTTGATTACTTAAAGAGCGCTGAAGCTCAGCAGATCTTTAATAACTATGGATTCTCTTCCCCAAAATAAAGATTTGATTTAAATTATATATAAAGTTAAGCAATGGTGCTGGCTTGGGGATACTCAAGCCAGTTCCATTATAAGAATCAGCATCAAGGAGACACTTCTATGGGTTTTGATTTTTCTCCAATTATTCTTTCTTTAAAAGTAGCAGGAGCGGCCGTTTTAGTTGTCGTATGCTTTGCTATTCCAATTGCGACATTGATGGCTAAGCATCAGTTTCCCGGAAAGAATATCCTGGAATCGATCTTAACACTTCCCCTAGTGCTGCCCCCCTCGGTTGTGGGCTTTATCCTGCTTTATATCTTTGGCAAGAACGGGCCATTGGGAAAATTCCTGCTGCACACATTTGACACCCAGATCGTTTTTACCTTGACCGGTGCTACTATTGCCTCAGCTGTCGTCGCCTTTCCTTTAATGTATCAATCGGTTAAGGCAGCAATTGAAAGCATCGATGTCAAGCTTGAGAACGCAGCGCGAACCTTAGGGGCAGGGGAACTTAGGGTGTTTTTCACTATCACTATTCCTTTAGCCTGGAACGGAGTAATCGCCGGCTTTGTTCTCGCTTTTGCCCGCTCCCTTGGCGAATTCGGCGCAACCCTGATGATTGCGGGTAATATCCCGGGCAGAACCCAGACCATGCCGCTGGCGATCTATATTGCCAGTGAGAGCGGTCAGACCCGGGAGGCGTGGATTCTCGTCTCAATCATGGTGCTCTTCAGCTTTCTGGTTATCTATGGCCTGAATTACTGGGGAAAAGGGTCAAAGAATAGGTCGGGCGGAGGTGCGATATGACGGTTAAAGTACAACTGCGTAAGGATCTGCCCTCTTTTAAGCTCGAAGTTGATTTTGTGATCGAGAATGATATCCTGGTCCTGGTCGGCCCCTCGGGTGCCGGGAAAACAACGGTGCTCCAATGTATCTCCGGGCTGCAACGTCCTACCTGGGGTGAAATCCTGATCAATGATAAGTCTGTTTTTTCCTCTTCTGCCAGAGTCGACATCCCAGTGAGATCACGGCGTATTGGTTATGTTTTTCAGGATTATGCCCTCTTTCCCCATATGACCATCGAGAAGAATGTGCTGTATGGCAAGCCGGAAAAGAATAATTCATCCCATAAAGCCTTAACAGTCACAGAGATTTTGGAAATACTCAAGATTCCTCATTTGCGCAAACGGTATCCCAGCCAGATTTCAGGTGGGGAGAAGCAGAGGGTGGCACTGGCCCGTGCTTTAATGACCGAACCCGAACTCCTGCTGCTGGATGAGCCTCTTTCCGCTCTTGACCCGGATACCCGGGCACTTCTCCAGCAGGAGCTGTTAAGAGTCCAGAGTCAATGGAAGATCCCCTTTATTTTGGTCACCCATGATGCCAATGAAGCGGAGGTACTGGGGAGCCAGATCATCCGGATTGACCACGGAGTACAGGAGGTTGTCAAAAGACCTCGTACACCCCTAACTTCAGGCCATGAAGTCGGTTAAGGGAATCCGGGATTCGCGAAGAATCCGGACCCCCGGAGCCGCTTTAATATACTTCCTGTTCTCCTTACTCACCAGCGATTAACTGAATGCCTCCTTTGGATAGTCCTTGCTCAGAAAAAGAGCGAGGGCTTTTTTTGTTTCTTAACCACTCACCCATTCTTTGCTTTTTCAATACACTAATACAGATAAAGGCGGTAAGGGGGGAGTGCCCTTGAAAAACGTAGTGGAGCTACATAAGCTTGGCATGAAATACCAGTCTTTAAACGGTGAGATTACAGCGCTTGAAAATATAAATCTTAATGTTCATGAAGGGGAGTTCATCAGCATCGTCGGACCAAGCGGCTGTGGAAAATCAACGCTTTTATCCATTATCTCCGGGCTGCTGCCACCGACCTCGGGGAAGGTACTTATGATGGCGAACCGGTCAGAGGAACTTCCAGGAAAATAGGCTATATGCTTCAGAAAGATCATCTTTTTGACTGGAGGACAATCTATCAGAACATCAGGCTGGGTCTGGAAATCCAGAAAGCGGTCACCCCAGAGGCTAGGGAATATGCAGAGCGGCTTCTGGATACCTACGGGCTTTATGAATTCCGCAATAAGTATCCGAGCCAGCTCTCCGGTGGGATGAGACAAAGAGCAGCACTGATCCGGACCCTTGTTACGAATCCGCAAATTCTACTCCTGGATGAAGCTTTCTCAGCCCTGGATTATCAAACCAGACTTGCTGTTAATGAAGACATTTACAGCATTATTAAAAAGGAAAACAAAACAGCCATTCTGGTTACCCATGATATTGCGGAAAGCATTAGCATGGCCGACCGGGTTATTGTTTTGTCGCGTAGACCCGGTACGGTGAAGAGTATTTATGAAATTAAGGTGGGCTTGAAAGAACGATCCCCTTTGAGTATGAGAGAAGTTCCGGAATTCCAGACCTACTTTCAAGAGATATGGAAGGAGTTGGATGTCCATGTCTAGATTGAAAAAAGGGGAT
>Ga0366808_1012_pt1 | contig 30702 bp, 29 predicted proteins | sample TotcelN113001M13_FD_207020 | JGI IMG/M metagenome (GOLD analysis project Ga0366808, IMG submission 207020) | Enriched cells from coal bed in the Powder River Basin, Montana, United States - Total cells N11 rep3 HSBNCT.N11.300.1.M13 ... | reverse complement strand
AATAACTTCCGGAATTCCGCCGACCTCACTGGCGATGATGGGGAGGTTGGCCTGCATGGCTTCAAGGATAACCAGGCCCATTCCTTCGCTGAGGGAGGGAAGTATGAAAAGATCCATAGCCGGCAGGAGGCGAAAGGCCTCAGGCTGAAAGCCGGTTAAAGTGTAAGAAAGACCGGCGCTGCTGAGCTGAGTCTCAAGTTCGGAACGAAGAGGTCCGTCTCCTACGAGCAGAAGGTGAAGGTTAGGATACTCCCTTTGCAGGAGCGTAGCTGCTGCAATAAGATAGGTAATCCCTTTGGTGGGATGTAAGCGAGCTATACTGCCAAGGACCAGAGCGTCAGCGGGGATTCCCCATTCCTGACGGCTCCTTTGGCGCAGACTTAGACGTTCAGCCGAGTCAAAGGCAGGCAACGGCCGAACGCCATTGTAAATCGTGCGGATTTTTTGACCGCCCCGGCCGCTGACCTCATAGGCCAGTGCTTCAGACACAGTAATGATACCTGAGGTGAGAGGCAAAGTCAGTCGATCCAGGGTGAGGGCAAGAAAAGCGGCCGAAGGGGATAAATAATCCTGCTTGAGCGAACTATGGACCGTGCTCACTACAGGGATTTTCAGCAGGCGTCCGGCCAGGCGCCCCAGAAGATTGGCCCGCGAACCGTGGGTATGAATCATGGAGAAATTCTGCCTTTTTGATTCCCGGATGAGTTGGGGCAAAGGGGTGAGGTCAAGGGCATGCCTCATCGGAAAGCGAAGAGTGGGAATTCCTGTGTCCTCTGTAAGACGGGCAAACGGGCCGTCGATCAGGCAGCCGGAGACCAAAGAATATTGGGAGGAATCCATCTCTTTGAGCAGGGTTAAGACATGCTGCTCCGCGCCACCGATCTCACCGCCGCCAATCAGTTGTAAAATTTTGTGGGTTTTCACGAGGGTTCCTTCCCTTCTGGTCTGAACTCGGGTATACTTAGAGGGAGATCAAATTAGGACAAGGTACTAATTTTGTCTGCCCTTTGATTTCTTTACTGATGGACAACAAGGCTGCGTGGGCAGACCGGTTGCCATTTTGGCTAGGGTTGGTCTAATTTCCATAATAGTGAATAGTATGGAAACATTCAAGTGATACATCAAGGAGGTTGCGTATAAATGCTTGATAGTCGAGAAATTCAGAAGATCATTCCCCATCGGTATCCATTTTTGCTTGTGGATCGGATTCTGGAACTGGAGGAAGGGAAACGGGCTGTAGGCTTAAAAAATGTCTCCGGAAATGAGCCTTTTTTCCAAGGACATTTTCCAGGTTATCCGGTAATGCCGGGGGTTTTAATTATGGAGGCGCTGGCTCAGGTAGGGGCTGTGGTCTTGTTGAAAATGCCTGAGTATGCAGGACATATTGCTTTGTTTGCGGCCTTGGAAGAAGTGCGTTTTCGCAAGCAGGTCGTCCCCGGTGATCAACTTCGCCTGGAAGTAGAGCTGCAAAAGCTGAAGCGCGGTATTGGGATCGCTCAGGGGAAAGCTTATGTGGGTGAGGAATTAGTGGCTGACGGGATTCTGAAATTTGCCGTCGGTCCTAAACAAGAAGGGTAAACGAGTCCAATGATTGGGACAACTTTAGAAAGAAGTAAGACAGCCAGGGAAAGCAAAGTGCGAGCCCTGGCTTTTCTCTTAACGCTGAGCCTGATTGTCCATGGAACATTTTATGCCCAGGAATGGCTGCTGCTGGGAGCCGGGCTGACTTTCCTGGCGGCGTTGTCCGTGCAAAGATCCTGGGGATGGCGATTTTCTTTTACGGATGCCCTGTTCGCAGGGATGATTCTTCTCTCTCTGGGCGGCCTTATTAATCCAGTCAGGTCCAGTGAGGGCTGGCTTGACGGAGTTCGCTGGCTGACCTTATGGATAGGCTATCGGGTGATTGTGGCTTTTCACGAGGAACAGAAACGCTATATACTGCGCTGGATTGAAGGATTGACTGTTTTGATGGCTGTGGTTGGCTGGATCCCGACCTTAGGCCGGTTCCTTCCACAGTTTTTGCCGCAGCTTCTGCCGGAGGTTGACGGACGACTTGCCGTCTTTTTTGGGTATCCTAATGCTTTAGCCGCATACTTTGGGGCGGTCCTGCTTCTGAGGCCACGCACAGCCGTGGTTCGGATTCTGATTTTTTTAGCCTTGCTTAATACCGGATCACGGGCAGCACTGGTGATCTTCCTGATAATTTGGTTGGGCAGGGAGGCTTTACTTTGGCAAACTAAAAAGCGGAGCAGCCTTAATCCGGGAATGAGGAATCTCTGGAGTCTTCTCATCCTAAAGGATAAACTAAAGGATCACATTAGATTTCGTCTGACAAAGCAGAGCACTTTTCTGCTGCTTATATTGACTTCGGGCATCCTGCTTACCTTGCTCTGGAATCAACAGGTTACCGCCCATTTGCTGAATTGGGGAATGACACCATCTCTTGGTGAACGTCTGCTCTATCTCCGGGACGGCATTGAGCTTGCGGCCCAAAATAAAGGACTGCCCCGAGCGGGAGGCTGGTATGCTTTTCCGCTGGTTCAGGATATCCCTTATTGGACACAGGATCCTCATTGCTTAGGTATGCGAATCTTGCTGCATCAGGGAATGCCCGGAATCATACTGGTCGTCCTCTGGGGAGGAAGGGTGCTGTGGAGCCTTGGGAAAAAGGCTTTGAAGGCACATCCAGCATACATCTCATATTGGCTGCATCCGGAAAAACAGAAAAGAGACCGGCGCGGACTGCCTGCTCAAAACCACGGATTGAGTGCGCTTCTTTTCTTAAGCCTACATGCTTTGGTGGATACGGATTTCCTTTTTGGCAGTTTGGGAATCTTATTCTGGATTCTTTTTGGGATATTTGCTGCCCCCATGCTTTCGGACTGGTCTTGGCAGAAAAGCCAAGGGAAAAGAAAGTTCTCCCCGATGGCACAGTTACTTTTGCTGGGGCTTGGCGGTGTGGTTCTCGCGCTGGCCGTACAACCGGCATGGCTGGGAAAAGGAGACCCCGGCTCACTTATAGAGCGCCAGGAAGCAGCCAGAATTGAAGTGGTGAACAAAGGAAGCCAGGGACTGGCTGCGGTAGAAGATGTCCTGGCTTGGGAAAAATTTAATTTACGTGCCTATGAATGGGCTCAGGGAGTAGTTTTTGAAGAGGCGGAAAAGCTTCAGGTGAGTGAACCGGCGGAGGCGCGGGAGCTTTATCAATGGGTAGAGAAGGTTCCGGAGCGAATCGCGGCGCTCCACAATATCGGCGATTTTGAGAAAAGTCTGTGGTCCGGTGCTGCGGAATTTCAGCCTTCGGAACATAATTTGCTGTTGGCCGAATATGCGCGAATGAGACAAATTACTCTTCACTGATCCTCGACATAATCTAGGGTTAAGGGGGGAGAGTATGGGCATTCAATATACTGCGCTGGGAGTTGTGATTACGTTATTATGGGTTCTTGCCGATTCCTGGGAATGGTCTATTCCGGAAACACTGGAAGAGCAGCTGCGGGAGTGGAAAAGGAAATGGGGCGACGGGCAGGCTGAGGTGAGTTTGCCGATTAAGGATTCTCTAATCAATCAGGAGCAGTTTCTTTCTTCAATTAAAAGCATGCTGCCAAGGCTGGAGCGGGAATTAGGAAATCCTGTTCATATTGCGATAGATGTTAGTGGGGACAACAGGGTGTTGACCGAGGAAGAGATACGTTTTCTCGATTGCTTTTTGCGTTCCCATTCCGAGTACACATGGCGCTTCAGCGGGCAGGCAGAGTTTCAGGCCGAATAAGCCGAAAAGACTTAAATAAGAATCCCCCAACCAAGGCTGGGGGATTCAGAGGCGTTTTCCAGTTAAAAAACGGGTGTTCAGTTTCGCAAAGTTAGTTTGTGCCTGGTGAAGGTTTCGTGGAAATCAGGTTAAGATTGCGGTTTATCCTTCTTGCAATCCTTACCGTGTTTTTTCCCGAAGTCATACTTTCCATTAGCCAGATCTTCCTCAACCTGTTTTTGGTGTTTTTGCATTGACTCCTTGATCTTGGTGGCCTTTTCTTGTTCAAGAATGCCTGCCTCGACCCGTTTGTCAATCATCTGCACCTTCAACTCATACATTTGTTGGTGTAGAGCTTTAAGTTCCTGCACTTTTGCAGGATCGACAGTGGTCGCGCCGAAGGCTGAACCAGCACCGAGAGTAAGGAAGGCTACGGTCAGTAAACTTGCAGCAAACTTCTTCAACAATTTGCACTCCTCCTTTGTTATAGTGGACAAGCTTTTTAACTGGAACATAAATTAGGATGTCCAAAATTGCTGAGATGATTTGTGGAAAAATAAAGTAATTGAATTTCCAAGGGGGAACAGACGGAGTGTACAGCAAGGAAGAGATCGAGCAAGCCATCACGGAGTGCCTGGATGAATGGGAGCAAAAAATCATCCGCACGCGTTTTGGACTTGATAATGGTGTGACTTCAAGCCTGGAACAGCTGCAGGAGGGATTTGGCGTGACTAGAGAACAAGTGCGGGATATTGAGAAAAAGGTACTGCGTTTTCTCAGAAATAATATTGAGTAGAGGGAGTAAATGAAAGGTAGATTATGAGGAGGAGCGAAGACTTTGCTTTTCTATCTGGTAGGTACGAAGAATGGTGAAATTAATATATCGGCAGTCAGGGAGAGGTGTTTGTCAGCTGCAAATGGCCGATGTCTGGCAGCAGAGGACAAGTTTTCGGAGGAGTGGGTTTTATCGCCGGGGCTGCCCTTTGGGCTTGCTCAGCAAATACTCAGTCGTTATCAGGAACGCAGTAGGCGGGATTATCAAACAGAGATAATCAGGCTTTTGCAAAAGATGCCTGATATAGCGACCGCCCATTGGCATTGGGAAAAGAGGAGCACAGCTCAGGAGGCGATAAGTTCCGGCCGGGAAGCGGCGGGTGCAGAATCAGTGCAGCAAAATGCAGGTGACGAAACAGATCCGGTGTTGCAATTTAAGGACTTGAATCTGAGCATGGCGGGGCGGCAGTTTTCAGAAGCAGATTTGCAGCGCTTAGCCAAAGAGCTGGGAAAGAATTTGACGGAGGTTATTAATTTTTGTGAACTGCAGGTGGAATGTGGCGCGGCAGAGTGGCTATCGGCGGTAATCAGGGAAGGAAGGAACTGGCGCTGTTTGCGCTGTGGTGAGACAAAAGTAGAGGAATGGCCAAGCATTTATGGAATAAGCGCAACCTGTCCCTCCTGTGAGGCATTAGGCGCTCTGAGCTCGCTTCAAGCTCTTTATCGCAGCTATAGCAGCAGTGAAGGGAAGCGGGAAAACAACTCCACTGAACCGGCCATAATATTTTCCCCACGTTGGGAATTAAGCGAAGCTCAGGAGAGAGCCAGTCGGGAGGTCCTGAACTACGTATCCTGGAATCTGGCTGAGAATAAACAGGCTCAAGAGGGTGCCTTACTGTGGGCTGCCTGCGGAGCGGGAAAAACAGAGGTGTGCTTCCCCGCCGTGCAGTGGGCACTTGAGCGGGGGCAAAGAGTTTTGTTCGCAGCTCCGCGCCAGGATGTAGTGCTTGATGTGGAACCCAGGCTCAAGCAGGACTTCCCCAACTTAGCCCTTAGTGTACTGACCGGAAACAGTGCGGAACATTTTACACCTGCCGGGCTTGTCCTGGCGACAACCCATCAAGTCCTGCGTTTTTACAGGGCCTTTGATCTGATCTTTATGGATGAAATGGATGCATTCCCGTATCATGGAAACTCGGCTCTGGCCTGGGGGCTTCAACAGGCCTTGAAGCCCGGTGGAAGAATCATCTATCTGACAGCGACACCATCCAAGGAAAGCCTGGCTAAAGTAGGGCAAGGCCGGATGGACCTCATTCGGCTTCCGGCGCGCCATCACCGTAAAGCTCTGCCTGTGCCCGAGTGGGTTAAATTCGGCGGGGATTTTGAATGGAATAAATCACCGAATTTCGAAACAGATGCCGGCCGGTTAGCTCCTTATCTGAATGAGTTATCTCAGGCAGGACCGGTTTTGCTGTTTGTCCCGAAAATATCCTGGGTAAAACCATGGGTTGAAGCTTTATGCAAGCGATATCCCCAATGGGAAATCTCAGGCAGTTACAGTTCGGACCCGGAGCGCAGAGGGAAGATTGAAGGGTTGCGCAAGCAGCAGTTTCAGGTATTTGTGAGCACCTCGATCCTGGAGCGGGGCGTAACATTGCCGAATGCTCAGGTGCTTGTTTTGGCGGCCGATCATGAGATATTTGATGAACGGGCTTTGATTCAAATGGCGGGAAGGGTTGGCAGAACGCCGCAAAGTCCACATGGAAGGGCTATTTTTGCAGCAAGAAAAAAGACTGAGGGGATCGAGAAGGCGATACGCTGGATTGAGGAACAGAACGCTTTGGCACTTGAACTGGGACTGATAGACACAGACACTGCCAGGTAGTGACTGATGTGAGGGATACTAATTTGCTCACTGATGATCATTACAATTATTAAATCAGTAAGTCTGAACAATAAGTTTCAGGGCAGAGAGAGTCCACTAAGCTTAAGGAAGGGGAGGGATAAGGAATGCTGAAGAGACCCACGGGTATCTGGAATGACCTTAAGGAAACAGCGTTATCTTTTCTTTACGAGGAGCAAAAGGGTTGTTTGCTTTGCGAATCAGTTGCCGCAGCCGGGACGGTGATCTGTCCGGATTGTATTCAGAAGTATTTCCATCCGGAGCTGGGCCGATGTCACCAGTGCGGAAAGCTGATTCCCCATAGTCAGGCAAAGTGTAAGGATTGCCGGGACGGTATTGGACCAAAGGGACTGGATCAGGTTGCTGCCTGGGGACATTATAGTGGGGCTTGGCGTGAGTGGATTCAGGCTGTAAAGTTTAAGGCTCAGCCTTATAAACTGAAGCGAATTGCCCGTCCTTTAGCAGATTGGGCCATCCGAATTCTGCCGCCTCCCCATTACTTAGTGTCTGTGCCGATGCACTTTGAACGTCTGGCGGAGAGAGGGTTCAATCAGGCTGCGGTTATAGCGTCACTGCTGCATTGGGAACTTGGTATTCCAATTCTCGATGTCCTGGAGCGGACGAGTATAACCAGTCCCCAAGTGGGACTTAACCGTAAAGAGCGCCTCCATAATCTCGACGGAGTCTTTCAGGTAGTTAATCCAAGGAACCTTCAAGCGGTTCGTGGCGCAAAAATCTGGCTGGTTGATGACGTGACCACAACCGGAGCGACATTTGAAGCTTGTGCAGCCGCCTTAAAAGAGAAGGGGGCAGAAGAGGTTTTGGGCCTGGCTTTGGCAGCCGGAATGGAATGAAATTAAAAGATCTGCGGGGCCTTAGAGAGAAGCGAAAGCATCGGAAAAAGCCTTCAAAAAGCAGAGAGAAAAAGTAAAAAATGCGTGAAAAAAGCGACAAAAAGGACTTTAAAAAGGACTATTCAGTATAACCAAACAATGGTATAATAAGCAGCGGATAGGCGTGAGTCTGTTACTATTATTTAATGTATGGGGGATATTCTTCATGGCGTTTCAAGACAAAGAACTGGTATGCAAAGACTGCGGATCTACTTTCATTTTCACTGTAGGCGAACAAGAATTCTATGCTGAAAAAGGTTTCGAAAACGAGCCTCAACGTTGCCGCGATTGCCGTAATGCACGCAAAGCTACTCGCAGCAATTCCGAGCCACGCCAACGCGAAATGCACACTGTTGTTTGTGCAGAGTGCGGCGTAGAAACCCAAGTTCCTTTCCAACCGACTTCTGATCGTCCCGTTTACTGCCGTGATTGCTACCAAAATCATCGCGTAGCACGCTAAGCTTTAGACGAGAATAAGACGAGATGATATATAAGAGCACTGGGATTTTCCCGGTGCTTTTTGTTTTCTATATTTTAGAATCATTTTACTGATTATAAATAAATATCTTGAATAAAGTTTCAGTCGTATGTATAATAATCAATATCAAGGATCGTCCGCAAGGACAAAAGTTTGAGAAAAAAAGGAGAAGTGGTATAGATGAAAAAGTTATTTCGTACTGGAATCGTGAGCATGATTATGGTTGGTCTGCTCGCCCTCACCGGATGCGGAGCCCAGCAATCCGCAGCACCTGCAGGAAATGCAGCAGCCGGCGGTGGAGAAGCGACTAAAAAGGTTCTAAAAGTCGGTGCAGATATTGCATATGCACCCTTTGAATTCATGGATGCGAATCAAAAGCCGGTTGGTTTTGACATTGATCTGATGAATGAAATCGGTAAAGACCTGGGCTATACCGTGCAATTTGAAACCGCTGCTTTCGATGGCTTGATCGCTTCCATCGGTGCCGGTAAATTCGATGTGATTGCTTCTGCGATGACTATCACCGATGAGCGCGCTAAGAGCGTACTGTTCAGTGACAAATACTTTGAGTCCGCTCAGTATATTGCTGTTAAAAAAGGCTCCACCATTAAATCCGATGCAGACCTGAAAGGCAAGAAAGTTGCCGTTCAACAAGGAACTACCGGACAGGATGCAGTTGAAGGCCTGGGCATCGATCCTAAGAAATTTGAAACAATCGGGGACGCTGTCAATGACATGCTGAACGGCGGATCTGATGCTGTAGTTGCAGATACTGCCACCCTGTTCTACTACGTTACTGAAAATCCAAGTGTTCAACTCGAAACAATCTCCGGAAACTTCGAGAAAGAGTATTTCGGATTTGCGTTCAAAATGGACAACAAAGAACTGGCTGGCAAAGTCAACGCAAGCTTGAAAAAACTGATTGACAACGGCAAGTATAATGAAATCTACAAAAAATGGTTTAGTAAAGACGCACCGAAGTTCTAAGACAATCGATGCGCCAGAAATGATCGTGAGATCGTGATGTATAAAACGCCTGGCTTGCCGGGCGTTTTATTTTTGCACATCAGAAGAAACTGGCCAAGTTTTTTTAGCCAAAACTTGCCGGAAAAAGTGTATTGAATCGAATTCCGTGGGACTGTATAATTATCGAAGTCAATGTATCGTTAAAGGAGGATTAAGCGTGGGAGAATTCCGGTGGGAATTGATGGCGGAGAGTTTCAAGCCGCTGCTCAAGGGAACGGTAATTACCCTGGAGCTTACAGCAGGAGCTGTAGCGATTGGGATTGTTTTGGGGATGTTTTTAGCCTTAATGCGCTTAGCGAACAACCGCTTGCTGCGTGGCATAGCCATCGCCTATATTGATTTTTTCCGAGGAACACCGCTGTTGGTTCAGATTATGATGGTGTACTTTGCTTTCCCGCAACTGTTTGGATTTCAAATGCCGGATAATTACCAGTTTATCGCGGGCATTGGGGCGATGGGGCTTAACTCCGGGGCCTACATTGCCGAGATTTTCCGCTCGGGAATTCAGTCTATTGACCGAGGGCAGGGTGAAGCCGCTCGTTCCCTGGGGATGAGTCATGCCCAATCCATGCGCTACGTCATCCTTCCACAGGCTGTAAAGCGAGTTATCCCTCCATTGGGTAATGAATTTATCGCGTTGCTGAAAGACTCCTCCCTGGTGGCGATTATCGCACTGGAGGATTTGATGTACACCGGGAAGATCATTGTTGGACGGACACTTCAGCCCTTTGTTATCTACTTTGAGGTTGCCTTGTTCTATCTCGTGATGACCCTGATCCTTTCCCGCTTTGTCAATTACACGGAGAGGAGGCTCGGCAAGAGTGATACACGTTAAAAATCTGCATAAGCACTTTGGCAAGCTGGAGGTACTGCGGGGCATCGATTGCCATATCAAAGAAAAAGAGGTTGTCGTGGTGATCGGACCCAGTGGCTCAGGTAAAAGTACCTTTTTAAGATGCCTGAACAAGCTGGAAGAGACAACGGTCGGGGATATTGTCATCGATGGAATCCCTTTGAATTCGGAGACCAATGTCAATGCCATCCGTCGCGAAGTGGGTATGGTTTTCCAACGCTTTAATTTGTTCCCTCATATGACGGCGCTGCAGAATATCATACTGGCTCCGGAAATCGTGCGCAAAACTAATAAGAAAGAAGCAGAGGCTATCGGCCTTGAGCTTTTGAATAAGGTGGGACTGGCTGACAAAGCCAATGAATATCCCGACCGACTCTCCGGTGGACAGCAGCAGCGGGTGGCGATTGCCCGGGCTCTGGCCATGAAACCGAAAATTATGCTTTTTGATGAGCCTACTTCTGCTCTGGATCCGGAAATGGTCGGAGAAGTTTTGGCAGTTATGAAAGATCTGGCCCGTGAGGGCATGACCATGGTGGTAGTGACCCACGAAATGGGTTTTGCCCGTGAGGTCGGAGATCGGGTTATTTTCATGGATGAAGGGGTCATTATGGAGGAAGGTTCGCCGGAATCGGTTTTTGGTAATCCGCAAAATCCGCGGACTCAGTCTTTCCTGAGCAAGATTCTTTAATCATAGTAATATAGCAAATAATAAGATCAACGGTTTTGGAGACCGTTAGTTTGAGAAGAAATTTTAACAAAAAGGTTTAAAATACCCTGACATTGGGTATCCTCCCATAAGAGGCTAGGGGGAGTCCTGGTGATTGTCCCTGCGAGCCAAGATCAAGGAGGTTGTTTTTCAGTGTTGGGTAAAGTGAAGTGGTTCAGTAAACAAAAGGGTTATGGATTTATCGAAGGTGAGTTGGGAACAGATATTTTTGTTCATTTCTCCTCGATCACAGGGGACGGCTTTCGGACCCTGGAAGAAGGCCAAGGGGTCGAATTCGATGTGATCCAAGGGCCGCGCGGCGATCAAGCGTCTAACGTAATGATTCGCTAGTAAAAATTACATCCAAAATGTACGTATAAAAAGAGAGAATTATTGTAATAATTTACAACGATTCTCTTTTTTGATTAATTGGTAAATAAGTTCAATAGAGGAGAAAAATGTGGAAGGATTTTTGTCTTAAATCGGGAATAGTATAGTCTAAGGAGATAAAAAGGGGGTTTTACTTATGAACATCATTATTCGCGGTAAACAGATGGAAGTGACCGATGCCCTGAAAGATTATGTCCTGAAGAGAGTCGGTAAGCTGGAGAAATACTCTGACGAGTTTATGGATGTTAAAGTAACCCTGTTGGTTGAAGAAGGCCGCCATCGTGTCGAAGTTACGGCACCCATTCACGGAATCATTCTCCGTGGTGAAGAGGAAAGCGCCGATATGTATGCATCAATCGACATGGTCATTGAAAAATTAGAGCGCCAGATCGATAAATACCGCACCCGAATTAACAAGCGGATGCGGACTAAGGTATTAAAAGATCATGAGACTGAACATCCTGTAACTCAGGCAGAGGAAACGGAAGAAATCGTTCGTTACAAGAAATTTGCAACCAAGCCGATGTCGGTAGAAGAAGCCATTATGCAGATGAACTTGATCGGACATAATTTCTATGCATTCACCAACATGGACAGTCAGCAAATCAATGTTGCTTACCGGCGCAAAAATGGAGATTATGGGCTGCTCGAACCTGAAGTCTGATAAGACCCTTGAAGTGATATAAGGCAGAATTTCGAATGGCTCGCGCTGGCGGGCCATTCCTTTTTGTATGGAATTTTTACATTTTTCCAATACTTAATTTACCATATCAAATGCGGTATTAGAGTTGCACCGTGCTAGTGAGAATGCTAAAATGAGGTGATACCCTCGGACGGATGGAAAGGTGGGCAATAATGGGCTTCTTAGATAAACTCTTTGATGACAATGGACGTGAAATTAAAAAATATCAAAAAAAGGTTGAAATCGTCAATTCGCTTGAACCCCAGATTAAGGCGCTCTCAGATGAGCAGCTGCGGGCCAAGACTGATGAGTTCAAGCAGCGGCTTGCTGATGGAGAAAGTCTGGACAATCTCTTGCCTGAGGCATTTGCAGTTGTGCGGGAGGCTTCTTGGCGTGTCAATGGTCAAAGACATTATGATGTTCAGTTAATTGGTGGCATGGTCCTTCATGACGGCCGAATTGCCGAGATGCGTACCGGTGAAGGTAAAACCCTGGTTTCCACGCTGCCAGCTTATTTAAATGCTTTAACAGGTAAAGGCGTTCATATTGTTACGGTGAATGATTATCTGGCCCGCCGCGACAGCGAGATGATGGGTCGCATCCACCAATTCTTAGGGTTATCCGTGGGACTGATTGTTCACGGCTTAAATTATGCTCAGCGGCGTACCAGCTATGCAGCTGATATTACTTATGGAACCAACAATGAATTCGGCTTTGACTATCTGCGGGATAACATGGTTTCCCGTCCGGATGCCTTGGTTCAGAGAGAGCTTCACTATGCCATTGTGGATGAAGTGGACTCCATTTTGATTGACGAAGCGCGGACCCCGTTGATTATTTCCGGTGAAGCAGACAAGCCTACCGAGCTTTATTACCGGGTGGCTATGATCATTCCCCGCTTAAAGCTTGAGGAAGATTATAATATCAATGAAAAAGACCGGGTGGTTACCCTCACCGAACATGGTGTGGCTCGCGTTGAGACCATGCTGGGTGTGGAGAACCTCTATGATGATATTCATACTGAACTATCCCACCATGTCAACCAGGCCTTGAAGGCCCATGGCTTGTTCAAGCGCGACCGGGACTATGTGGTTAAGGACGGTCAGGTTATTATCGTCGATGAATTTACCGGACGTCTGATGTTTGGCCGCCGTTACAGCGAAGGTTTGCACCAGGCCATCGAAGCCAAGGAAAAGGTTAAGATTGAAAAAGAATCTCAGACTTTGGCGACGATTACCTTCCAGAACTACTTCCGGATGTTTGATAAGCTGGCCGGGATGACCGGTACAGCTATGACTGAGGAACCTGAGTTCAAGAAGATCTATAATTTGGATGTTGTTGAGATTCCCACCAACAGGCCGATGATTCGTACAGATTCCCCGGACGTCGTCTATCGTACGGAAGAAGGGAAATTCAAGGCAGTTGTTGAGGAAATTATTGAACGCCATAAAAAAGGACAACCAGTCCTGGTGGGTACTGTTTCCGTCGAGAAGTCGGAGCGCCTGAGCGGTATGCTCGAGCGCCGCGGCATTAGGCATCAGGTTCTCAATGCCAAATTCCATGAGAAAGAGGCCGAGATCATTGCCGGAGCAGGCTTGAAAGATACAGTTACCATTGCCACCAATATGGCCGGCCGCGGTACCGATATTATCCTTGGCGAAGGAGTTCCGGAAGTTGGCGGTTTGCATATCATAGGTACGGAGCGCCACGAATCCCGCCGGATCGATAACCAGCTGCGTGGTCGTGCCGGACGTCAGGGTGACCCGGGATCTTCTCAATTCTACATTTCCCTGGAAGATGATCTGATGCGCCTGTTCGGTGCGGAAAATATCATGAGTGTTATGGATAAGCTGGGCATGGATGACAGCATTCCCATCACTTCCAAGATGATTTCCCGTTCCATTGAAACCGCTCAGCGCCGGGTTGAAAACCGCAACTTTGATATTCGTAAACACGTTCTGGAATATGACGATGTCATGAACCTGCAGCGTGAAGTTATTTATGCTCAGCGCCGTCAGGTTCTGATGGGCGAAAACCTCCGTGACAGCATTGTGGAAATGCTCAATTCTGTGGTTACAGGCACAGTGGATATGTTCAGCGCCCAAAGCCCTTATGCTGAGGAGTGGGACTTGGACAGCCTTCTGGAATACGTGGATAACCTCTTCCTGCCGAATCATGATCTTACTGCCGAGCAGCTGAAGGATATGAATAAGGAAGAGATCGTCGAAATGCTTCTTGAACGGGCTCAAGCACATTATGAGTCCCGTGAATCCGCCTTCGGCGAAAATCTCATGCGGGAAATTGAGCGTGCCGTTACCCTGCAAGTCGTGGACAATAAGTGGATGGATCACCTGGATTCTATGGATATGCTGCGTGAAGGAATCGGGCTCCGCGCCTATGGCCAAAAGAATCCGTTGGTTGAATACAAGCATGAAGCCTATGATATGTTCCAGGGTATGATCAGCTCCATTCAAGAGGATACCATTCGTTACCTGATGAGAGTAACGCCCCAGGTTACGGAACAAGCCCCTGAGGAGCCTCAGCATGTCCATACGAATCGTGACGAGGAACAGGCTGCCCGCCCCGTGCATAATGAGGGGCCACAAACCGGACGCAACGACCCTTGTCCCTGCGGCAGCGGCAAAAAGTATAAGAAATGCTGCGGTACAGAGGGATAATATCCCGCTTTTAGTGTCAGCCTTAACAGACCTGATGGTCTTTATAGCTAAGCATGGTTTAAATCAATTGAGGATGGTGACGTTAAGTGATTTCCGAATGGAAGAAAGACCTGGAGAGCTTAGAAGTGCGCTTGGCAGATTTGAGGGTTTCTCTTTGACGTCGCTCAGCGCGTAGATAAAATAAGCATTCTGGAAATAGAGCTGCAGAGGCCTGACTTCTGGGATAACCCGGAAGCGGCCCAGAGAACCATGCAGGAACTGTCCTTTCATCAAAACAAGGTCAAATTGTTTTATGATTTACAAAAAGAGCTGGAAGACCAGATTACACTTTACCAGCTGGCCACCGAAGAGAATGATGAGTCCCTGGAGCCTGAGCTTGAGGAGGGAGTCAAAAAACTTCTCAATCATTTAGGGGATCTGGAGCTGGAAATCCTGCTGAGCGGACCCTATGACCGCAACAATGCCATCCTGACCCTGCACGCCGGTGCAGGCGGAACGGAGGCTCAGGACTGGGTGTCTATGCTCTATCGGATGTATGTCCGCTATGGTGAGCGTCATGGCTACAAGGTGGAGACCATGGACTTACTGCCCGGTGATGAGGCGGGTATCAAAAGCGTAACCCTTTCTTATTCCGGTGAAAATGCTTATGGCTATGCCAAATCGGAAAAGGGTGTGCACCGCCTGGTTCGGATATCCCCCTTTGATGCTTCGGGCCGTCGCCATACGTCCTTTGCATCTGTGGATGTGATCCCGGAAGTGATGGATGATAACGAGGAAATCCCCATTCTCCCTGAGGAGCTTAAGGTGGATACCTACCGTTCCGGAGGAGCCGGCGGTCAGCACGTCAATAAGACGGACTCTGCCGTGCGTATCACCCACTTGCCCTCCGGTATCGTGGTTCAATCCCAGAGTGAACGTTCCCAGATTCAGAACCGCGCCTATTGTATGCGCGTTCTGCAGGCTAAACTTTTGGAACTGAGGCGCAAGCAGCAGGAGGAAGAAATCTCGGAGGTTCGGGGGGAACAGCAGGAGATTGCCTGGGGGAGCCAAATTCGCTCCTATGTTTTTCATCCTTACAATATGGTCAAAGACCATCGGACCAATGTGGAGACCGCCAATACCGGTTCAGTGATGGATGGAGAGATCGATGAATTTATTGCCGCTTATCTGCAAAAGACTAAGACCGTAAAGTAGGTAATGTGGGAAATAGAATATAAGGCTTGGCGTATGCCAAGCCTTATCGCATGAACCGTACTTATCAGAATATTAAATCAGCCATTGCTTTTTTAAATTTAATTATTAATCTAATTAAAATCACATGTTAGATCAAAGTTCAATCTGAATACCAGGAGGGATCATTTTGTCTGTTCTTGAATTAAAACGCAAGGCCAACCAAATCCGCCAGGATATCATCACCATGCTTCTGCCGGCGAAATCAGGTCATCCGGGAGGCAGCCTTTCCTCGGCCGATGTGCTCTCAGTGCTCTATTTTCACGAAATGAATGTCAGACCGGAAGAACCCCATTGGGCTGACCGCGACCGTTTTGTCCTGGCCAAAGGTCATGCAGCACCGGTGCTTTATGCCGCTTTAGCTGAACGGGGATTTTTCCCGAAGGAAGAATTGCTGGGACTTCGTCAAACCGGACGGATGCTCCAAGGTCATCCGGATATGAAGAAAACGCCTGGTGTCGATATGTCCACAGGTTCTCTCGGTCAAGGACTTTCTGCTGCCAATGGAATGGCGATGGCCGGCAAACTTGATCAAAAGGATTATCGGGTTCATGTGGTACTGGGTGACGGCGAAATGGCCGAAGGACAGGTATGGGAAGCTGCAATGGCCGCTGCCCATTATAAATTGGATAATCTGGTAGCTTTTCTGGACTTTAACGGACTGCAGATCGACGGAACAACTGATCAGGTCATGTCTTCCGACCCGCTGCCTGATAAATGGAAAGCTTTCGGCTGGCATGTGATCGAGGTGGACGGGCATGATATCGAGGCTCTGGTCGCAGCTTTCACTGAAGCCAAAGCGACAAAAGGCAAGCCCACCATTATGATTGCCAAGACCATCAAGGGCAAAGGGGTCTCCTTTATGGAAGACCAGGCAGGCTGGCATGGCAACGCCCCCAATGCCGAACAAGCGGAACAAGCCTTAAAAGAACTGAGAGAGGAGGCGGCTCAACTTGGCTAAGCAAGCAACACGGGATGCCTATGGGAAAGCCCTGGTGGCTTTAGGGGCTGAAAATCCCAATATCGTCGTTTTAGATGCCGACCTTTCCAAATCAACTAAGACTGCTGACTTCGCTAAACACTATCCTGAGCGCTTCTTTAATATGGGAATTGCCGAATCCAACCTGCTCGGCACAGCAGCGGGTTTTGCCACCACAGGAAAAATTCCGTTTGCCAGCACTTTTGCAGTGTTTGCTACCGGAAGAGCGTTTGAACAGATTCGCAACTCCATTGCTTATCCGAAGCTGAATGTGAAGATCGCAGCGACCCATGCCGGGGTGACCGTCGGGGAAGACGGCGGCTCCCACCAAGCAATTGAAGATGTAGCCATTATGCGGTCACTTCCCAATATGACCGTATTGGTGCCTGCAGATGGGGAAGAAACCCGCCAGGTGATTTTTGCTGCGGCTGACTATAACGGTCCGGTCTATATCCGGATGGGCCGGCTCGATGTACCACTGCTTTTTGATGAGAACTATACCTTTGAGATCGGTAAGGCCAATGTGATCCGCAAAGGCTTTGATGTTGCTATTTTTGCCAACGGCATGATGGTTGCCGCAGCTTTGGAAGCTGCCGAAGAGCTGGAGCAGGAAGGCATTCAGGCTTCAGTGATCAATGTGGCCTCCGTGAAGCCTCTCGATGTTGAAACGATTGTTTCCTATGCCAATAAAACCGGTGCAGTCGTCACTGCCGAGGAACATAATATCATTGGTGGTTTAGGCAGTGCAGTTGCCGAGGCTCTTTCTGAGCATTCTCCCACACCGCTGGTCCGGGTAGGAATTAAGGACACCTTTGGAGAATCCGGCCGTCCTCTGGAACTGGTTGAGAAATATGGCTTAACCAAGAAGGAAATTATTGAAGCAGTGAAACATGTAATTCAGAGAAAATAAGTTTGACTAAAGTGGCCTGTCAGCGATTGAACTGACGGGCCATTTTTTGATTTAAAAGGAGAACTTCGGCATGAATGAGGTATATTCAGAGATAATCGACCGCCTGTCGCAGGACCCCGTTAGAAACATTGCCCTCCTGGGCTTTTTTGAGAACTATCCTCTGCAACGGGTTTATCAGTCTGGAGCCTCCTATTTACTGCTAGGGAAAAGTGATCACTTATGGGGGTATATATCCAGCGAAAATGAAGCAGAGTTAGCAGGGGTATTGGATCCGGTGGAGAAGGCTGGGGATATCATTAAGCATTTTGCCTGTGTGGAAGAATGGATGAAGCCGATTCTCACCCGAGGCGGGGGGGATGAGAAAATAGACTGGGAACTGAAAACCATGCGCTTTGTACTTCCGGAAACTCAGGAGATTAAGGAGCCGAGCCGGATGGTTTTGCCGCTGGATGCTTCTTGGGTGGATTATATTTTTTCTCATTCAGATTATCAGGAGTTTACCTCCAAAGAATATATTCAGGAACAGATCAAAAAAGGGATGTCGGCCGGGATCGTCGAAAATGATAAACTGATTGCTTGGGCGCTGACACACGATGACAGCTCAGTTGGTTTTTTACATGTACTTCCTGAATTCAGAAAGCATGGGTATGGGAAAGCTATAACTCGGGCCATGATTTTACAGAAAAGAAAAGCCCATAAACCGGTCTTTGTCAATGTTGAGCCGGGCAATAGCAATTCCTTAAAGCTGGTTGCAAAATTAGGCTTTGTTCCGGATCGTCAGGTAGGCTGGCTCAAGCTCAAATAGTGTAAACCGACCAAATACAAACTTGAAGAAATGCGGATTAAGGAATGTAACAGGGCGTAAAGCCACGAAAAATAAAGAGAAAGAGTAAAATGCTGATGGAGATGAACAAGAGCAAAATTCCGGTCTTCAACCTCATATTGCTGGTAATCTTCATTATTTTGTTTGTATTTGCTACGGTAAAGTACGGACCCGAACTGACGTTGCTGGCCAAAGAGCCGGAGCAGTTCCGTGCGGCTATCCTGGCTTATGGCTACACCAGTGTTCTGGTCTTTATTGCGGTGGAGATTATGCAAGTGGTTATTGCAGCGATTCCCGGGGAGCTGATCCAGATCGCCGGGGGCTACATGTATGGATCCTTGCTGGGGACGCTCTATCTGGTTGTTGGCGCGGTTGCCGGCTCATTTCTTGCCTTTTTTGCCTCTCGCCTCCTGGGATATCCCCTTGTCCGAGCCTTTGTCTCCGAAGGAAAACTTAAGCGCTTCAATCGTCTACTTGAAAGCCAAAGGTCAGATGTAATTATGTTTGTTCTCTATCTCTTGCCTGGGATTCCTAAGGACATTTTGACCTACATTGCTGGCCTGACTCCGGCTAATCCCTGGAAATTCCTGCTGATATCCACGGTGGCAAGATTGCCGGCACTTTTTGCCTGTGCCTACATCGGAGCCAATCTGGAAAATGAAAATTATCGGCAGGTAGTTGCTCTTTTAGGAGTTGCCGTTGTGCTCTTCTTTTTGGGGATCTTATACAGAGACCGTTTGATCGATAAGATCCATAGGATTCTTCATTCCCACAGCAAAGAATAAAAAAGAATTAATCAAAGATAAAATCGCCCGCTAAAATACCCTTCTATAGTTAAGGTTCTTCCCTTACCTCAAAAAAGACTTACCAAGTTTCAGAAAAATAATAGAGCTTATATCCAGACCTTTATCGTTTCTTCGGTAAAGGTCTTATTTTGTGTGCCAACTTATTTTTATCGCGAAGTTTTGAGTTTGCTTGGAATTTCTGACAGGAAATCAAAACCCAATGTCGAATAATCATATAGTTTAGACGAAAAGGGAGCTGTCACTTGCAATTCAAGGAGGATTAAAGCAAAATGATCCAATTGACCAACGTCTCGAAGATTTATTCGAACGGTGCCAGAGCTCTTGTCGACATCAGTCTAAAAATAGACAAAGGGGAATTCGTATTTCTTGTAGGGCCAAGTGGGGCAGGAAAGTCAACTCTGATCCGCTTATTATACCGTGAGGAATTACCAACCCGTGGACAAGTAAGCATGAATGGCAAGAATCTATTGCGGATGCGAGAGCGTGAAGTGCCTCAGCTTCGCCGGAATATTGGGGTAATCTTTCAGGATTTTCGCCTGCTGCCAAATAAGACAGTATTCGAAAATGTAGCCTTTGCCTTAGAAGTGATCGGCGTCAGCCGGCGGGAGGTTAAAGGCCGGGCCAAGGCTGCGATTGAGCTGGTGGGCCTCGCAAAGAAGGAAAATGCTTTTCCCGGGGAATTATCCGGAGGAGAACAGCAGCGGGTATCGGTGGCCAGAGCCATTGTCAATAATCCGTCCTTGCTGGTGGCCGATGAACCCACAGGGAACCTGGATCCGGAGACGGCCTGGGACATCATGGAGTTACTCTACAACATTAACAAACGGGGAACTACTGTTGTCATGGCGACTCATGCCCGGGACATCGTGGATCAAATGCAGAAGCGTGTCATCGCAATCGAAGATGGAAAAGTAGCACGTGATGAGCAGCGGGGGGCATATGGCTATGACGCTTAATACGTTGGAGTACATTGCACGGGAAGTGTTCAGCTCAATTCGCAGAAATGTGTGGTTGAGCCTGGCCTCAGTATTAACGGTAATGATCTCACTTGTGATTTTGGGGGCATCTATCCTCTTTTTACTCAATGCATCCAATCTCGCTGAGAATTTTGAGTCACAGCTGGAGATTGCTGTCTTTGCCGAGGATGATTTGACGACACTGCAGGTTGAAGCTTTGGGCAACAGACTTAAGGGCTTAACCGGAGTTCAGTCGGTGGAATTTACATCGAAAGAGCAGGCGTTGCAGGAGTTCTCCAAATCTATGAGCTCCAAATCAATCATTTCAGATTTAGGAGATACCAATCCTTTACCGGATAAATATACGGTTCGGGTCACAGACCCACAGCAAGTGGGCAGTATTGCTGCGGACATCGATAGCATGACGGGTGTTGAAAATGTTGTATATGGCAATCAGTATATTGACGTTCTTTTAAAGTTTACCAACTGGCTGCGCTGGGCAGGCATAATCATTGTTCTGGCCTTTGCGTCGGCCGCCTTGGTACTGATCTCCTTGAACATTAAAATGAATGTCTTTTCCAGGCGGCGCGAGATTCAGATTATGAAACTGGTTGGGGCAAGCAACGGCTTTATCCGCTGGCCCTTTCTGATCGAGGGTATGATTTTGGGCTTGGTTGGCGGGGTACTCTCGATCCTGATTGTCGGCTTTGGCTACAACTGGCTGGTCGGCAATATCCAGAGTACGTTGGTCTTTATTCCGGTTGTTGCTGAAGGAACACTGATCTGGCAAGTCCTGGGGATCCTTGTTCTCACCGGTATGGCTCTTGGAGCGGCAGGAAGTGCCATTTCCTTAAGGAAGTTTTTGAAAGCGTAGGACTATAAATTTTTCCTTGGAATTGGAGGGGAAAAGATTGAAGAAACGTGTGCCAATTGTTCTTTTACTCACAACTGTTTTGCTGGGAAGCTCAGTTATTCCTCTGCAGGCAGGAGAGCTGGAGGATGTGTTAAAGCAGCAGCAGGAGCTTCAGAAGAAGGAAGAGCAGGCCAGGAATAAGCTTAATCAGCTTACGGTCACTGAGAATAAACTGGAGACCCAGATCAAAAATCTGGCATCCCAGGTTACTGTTGCACAAAATACGCTGTCCCAGAAGCAGGCAGCATATAACAAAGCCAAGCAAGAGGTTGAGCTCTCTGAGCAGGAGTTGAAGGAGCGCGAAGAAGACCTCAAAGGACGCCAGGTGGTTTTGAGACAAAGGGTGCGCGAAATCTATCAGGAAGGGCAAATCAGCTATCTTGAAGTGCTTTTTCAATCCGAGGATCTAAGCGATTTTATCACGCGCCTGGAGTATTTCAACAGACTTGTTTCCAATGACCAAAAGATCCTGTCGGATATTTCTGAGGAGAAAGAGAAAATCGCTAAGCAGACTCTGGAGCTTCAAGCCCGCAAAGATGAAGCAGCAAGAATCCAGGCTGAGGCGCAGAAGGCTAAAGTAGATCTGGATGCCAAGAAAAAAGAGCATCAGGTAGCCCTCAATGACAATAAAATAGCTCAAGATGCAGTTTATGATCAAATCGAAAAAATGGAAGCAGACTCTAATGCCTTAATCCAGAAGATCCGTCAATTGACCGCCAATTCAACGGGTCAGGTACTTGGAACGATCAATACATACCCTTTGCCGGGTTACAGCGCCATAAGCAGCTCTTACGGCTGGCGAATTCACCCGATTACCGGAAAGAAAAGCATGCATACTGGAACGGATATTCCGGCACCCTCGGGAACAAAAGTCAAGGCAGCAGGTTCCGGTAAAGTGATTCTGGCCGGGTGGTACGGTGCATACGGTAATGCCGTAATAATCGACCATGGAGCCGGTTATACTTCTCTTTACGGACATAATTCGTCCCTGGCCGTTGCTGTAGGAGATACCGTGGTGGCAGGGCAGATTGTTTCTTATGTGGGTTCAACCGGCTTGAGCACAGGGCCGCATCTTCATTTTGAAGTGCGGATAAATGGAGAACCTACCAACCCGTTGGCTTTCTTCAGATAGAGCAAATGGCTGTACAAGGCGATTCGTCTGTCTGATCTTTTTCCAGGACAAAGAGATAGCTGATTGACTGCGGCATAAAGGAAAAACTAAACTTCAGTTGGGGTCTTAACTCCAACTGAAGTTTAGTTGACTTATCCCTGCAGAGGAAAAGTATTTCCTGAAATGGATAAGCATATAATATCCCAAGGTTGTTTTTGGTTTAAGAGAGTGCCTCAGGGTTCATCTAAGGAAGGGGATTTTTGGTTTGCAGGAGAGAAAATGGAAAGACTTTTTAAAAAACCTGGGATGGGTTATTGTCATCATCAGTTTACTTTTTACTGTGACTGTCGGAGGATTTGTCCTGACCAACCTCGAACACTTCGGACGTTTAGCTAAGGTTGTTCAGCTCGTCCATACTGATTATCTGGAAACGGCTCCGGTCGATAAGCTGATCGACGGGGCAACCAAAGGAATCGTGGAATCTTTGGGTGACCCTTATTCAGTCTATATGAATGCACAGGAAAATCAGGAATTGATGGATCAGCTTGAAGGAAAGTTCGGCGGAGTCGGAATCATCTTAAGCTTGAAAGATCCCCAGAAGCTGACGGTGCTGAGACCGATTAAAAATACTCCCGCTTCCAAAGCCGGACTTCAGCCTGGAGATGTTATCCTGAAAATTGATGATGTGGATGCTTCCACCATTGATCAGGATAAGGCTGTATCCTTGATGCGTGGCGACCCGGGAACCAAGGTTACCCTGGTGGTATATCGGGACAGTGCGAAGAAGAACATAACTGTCAATTTAACCCGTGAGAAGATTTCTGTACCGACGGTAGAGGGGCAGGCAATGCCCGGCAATCCGGATATAGCTTATGTGAGCATTACCCAGTTCTCCCCAAATACGGCCTATGAGCTCAATGATGTTTTAAATACTATGGATATCCATAAGTACAAAGGAATTATCCTTGATCTTCGTTATAATCATGGCGGCGAGTTAGAGGCTGCGGTCGGGGTTTCAAGCTTTTTTGTCCAACCGGGCGCTGTAGTCTATATTGTAGATAAACAAGGCAATACCGTTACCAAAGCTTCCGAAGGGAATTATCTGGGTATTCCTTTTGTGGTTCTGGTTAATGAGGAAAGCGCCTCAGCAGCAGAGATCGTCTCCGGTGCGATCAAGGACCGCGGAACCGGCACTCTTGTGGGAGTGACAACCTTTGGTAAAGGAATCGTGCAAACGATTTATCAGCTGGATCAGGGCACAAGCGTCAAGCTGACTACTGCCAAATATCTGACACCCAACAAGGTAGATATCCATAAAAAAGGGATTGAGCCTGATGTCAAAGTTGAGCTGAATAAAGGTGAAGAAGCGACAATCTCACCAGGCACAGCCAGTTTTGATACACAGCTTACTAAAGCACTGCAGGTAATTAAGGAGAAAATCAAATAAGTTACTTTAGGTAATTAGTAATAAAAATGAAGATACAGATCGAAACAAGGTAAAGCTGTATTAACAGTGACCAGAGGTGAGCCCTCCTACTTGAAGAAGTAAGGGGGCTTTTTTGGCCCTGGAATAAGCTCAGTAAAAGGATATTTGCATATCAGGGGAAATTATGATATAAATAAACTAATTGTTTCTGAGCGGAAATTGAACATTGCGAGAATACATATCAACACCATGGGCGTTGTGTTTCTATGTAGTTCTCTCACTTTTTGCTGCGAAAAAACAAAAATTTAACGGCAATACAGGCCGTGGTATAAGAAAAAATAGGAGGTAAATCTTGACACGAGAAAATAAATTGCAAATTATTCCCCTTGGTGGTCTGGGGGAAGTAGGGAAAAATATGACTGTTATCCGCTACAATAATCAGATTCTGATTGTTGATGCGGGCCTGGCCTTTCCTGATGAAGATATGCTGGGAATTGACTTAGTCATCCCGGATTTAACGTATTTAGTTGAAAACCAGGACTTAGTCCTGGGAATCCTGATCACCCATGGACATGAAGATCATATCGGAGCGCTGCCTTATCTGTTGAAGAACATCAATGCACCGGTTTACGGAACACGCTTAACCCTTGGTCTGATTCAAGCGAAGCTGAATGAAGCTAAATTGGGTCATGTTGATACTCATGAAATTAAGCCCCGTGATACCGTGCGACTGGGAACGTTTAAGGTTGAGTTTATCAACGTCAGCCACAGTATTCCTGGCAGCGTAGGCCTGGCTATTCATACTCCACTGGGTACAATCATTCATACCGGAGACTTTAAACTGGATCATACTCCGGCAAGCGGAGGCATCCTTGATATCCATAAGTTCTCTGAACTTGGTGATCAAGGGGTACTCTGTTTGTTGGCTGATAGTACAAATGTAGAACGCCCAGGATTTACGCAATCTGAAAAAATTGTTGGACAAAATATCGATGATACATTTGCTGAGGCAGAAGGGCGGATTATTTTCGCCAGCTTTGCTTCGAATGTTAACCGACTGCAGCAAGCTATAACTGCTGCCCATAAGCACAACCGCAAGGTTGCCGTAGTGGGGCGAAGCATGGTGAACGTCGTGGCGATTGCCTCAGATTTGGGGTACTTGGATATTCCAGAAGGCACCTTGCTGGAAGTTGATGAAATCGTCAACCAGCCGGTTAATGAGGTATGTATCCTGACTACCGGTAGCCAGGGTGAGCCCATGTCGGCCTTATCCCGTATGGCGATGCATGATCACCGTCAAATATCGATCAGCCCGGGAGATACGGTTATTATTTCCGCATCCCCGATCCCCGGAAATGAAAAAGCGATTGCCCGCAATGTGGATATGCTCTTTAAACTTGGGGCTAAGGTAATCTATGAATCTGTTTCCGGAATGCATGTTTCCGGACATGCGGCCCAAGAAGAATTAAAACTCATGCTGAGCATGGTAAAACCGCAATACTTTATTCCGGTTCACGGCGAATACCGCATGTTGATGAAGCATGCTGAATTGGCGGCTCAAATGGGAGTTCATCAAGAGAATACGTTTGTTATTGAAAACGGAAGTGTTGTTGAGTTCACCCGTCACGGAGCAAGAGTTGCGGATAAGGTCCAGGCAGGCCGGGTTCTGATCGATGGACTGGGTGTTGGTGATGTGGGGAATATCGTCTTAAGGGACCGCAAGCAGCTTTCCCAGGACGGAATTCTGATCATTGTTCTGACTCTGAACGGTTCAGATGGCTCAATTCTCTCAGGACCGGATATCGTTACCCGTGGTTTTGTTTACGTCAGAGAATCCGAACTGATGCTGGATGAGGTCAAAGAAATCACCCGTAAAACAATGCTTCGCTGCCAACAAAACGGAATTCGCGAATGGGCCAGCCTGAAAAACCAGATTCGTGATGTTGTAGGGAAAAATCTCTATGACAAAACCAAGCGCCGGCCGATGATCATTCCGATTCTGCAGGAAGTTAAGGAATTGAATACGAGTAAATAAGTAACGAAGCTGTCGTCTCGGAGGAGGCGGCAGCTTTTTGTTATTTCTGGTAAATGTAGCTTTTCTAACGCTGCTCACTTATCGCACTACGAGGCTGCTCGCTCATGCTTGAGTATTAAGACTATAAAGCAAAAATTCAATCGATTAATGTGCTTTTAATAGTTCATAAAATATAAAAGAGATCATTCTGCAATATTTTTGCAGAATAGTATAAAACTATTTACTTGTGGGCAGGAATAGCCATATAATAAGCTTGTGATTTGCGGAAATATTGCAGAATGGGGGTTGGATATATGCTGCTTGAATTCAAGGCTAAAAATTTTAAGTCCTTTAAAGAAGAGTTGGTTTTTTCTTTAATTCCTGCTCCAAAACAAAAAGGGCTCGATTTTAGTATTTTAAACAAAAAGATTGGCTCTAAAAAGTATAAAGGTTTGAGCTCTGCCGTAATTTATGGGCCTAATGCCTCTGGAAAAACCAATATAATTGGGTCAATGGATGTTTTTAAATCAATTATCTTACGAGGTAACATTCGCAACTCCGACACAAAGAATGTTTCAAATATTTCTACCAACGCATTAGAAGTCATACCCAATAGTAATTTAGAACAGCCGGAACCCATTGAATTTTCAATCAAATTCATTGAAAATGATCTATACATACAATATGATTTGTCCATTGATATTGGTGCATTTTTAGACGTTGAATATCCACGTAAAATTTTATCTGAGATATTAACAGTAAATGAGGAGATCGTTTTTCATAGAAAAGAAAAATTAGATTTTGGTTCTTTAAAAAATATAAAAAGTTATTTGATTAATGAATTTGAGGATAATTATAACAGTGCCGTTACTTTGGCTAGAGGGAATTTGAATTATGAAGAGCTGTTTTTGGCAAATGGATTCAAGGCAATGTTCAGTTCAAAACTTGTAAATATTATTATGAACTGGTTAGATAATAAATTCATGGTAATATATCGTGCTGACGCACTTCATTTAGTTCAAAAGCTATCCGAGCCCAAAAAGCATACAGTTTATATTGAGAAAACAACAAATGAGGCAGCTAAACTTTTTGGCATTACTTCTAATGCTATTGGATACGTCTTTTCAGAAGAAGATACTGAATCGAAACTATGCTCAATTTTTAAAGATAAAAACGCTGCAGTAGCTGCAGAAATGTTCGAATCATATGGAACAATTCGATTTGTAAATATTTTTCCACTTGTTATAAAAGCCATATCAACTGGCGGAACACTGGTTGTTGATGAATTTGATGCATCATTGCATCCAATGGCACTTATGAGCATTATTAACATTTTTCACAATGATGATATTAATAAGAATAATGCACAACTCATTTTTAATACCCACAATCCAATTTTCTTAAACTCAAATCTATTTAGACGTGACGAGATTAAGTTTGTTGAGCGTGATGATGAAACGCATTTTAGCAAGCATTACTCGTTATCTGACTTTGGAACTACCGGTGATAAAGGGGTGCGGTTACACGAAGACTATATGAACAAGTATTTCATAAGCCAATATGGAGCTATTAAAGACATTGATTTTACTCCTATTTTTGAAGGTCTATTAAATGATAGGGAGGTGTAGCTAAAAATTGGCAAGGATGAAGACGAATAAGAAATATTACTTTACCGTAGAAGGTGAAACTGAAAAGTGGTATTTACTGTGGTTGCAGAGACAAATAAATAGTGATACTGCGTCTAAGCATACAGTTACGTTAGATTGCCAAATTGAAAAAAATCCTTTAAAGAGGGCCAAGTCATTAAATATAACAGATGTAAGAAAAAAGACTGTGATTTATCATATTTTTGATCGTGAAAGTGAAGAAGACGTGCATACCATACAGTTTCGTGAGACCTTAGATGCAATGAGAAATTCTGAATTGTTGGGAAAACAAATCAAGTACCAACTTGGCTATAGTAATTTCGCGTTTGAACTCTGGATGGTTTTGCACAAGACAATTTGCAATGGATGTTTAACACACAGGAGTCAATATCTTACCTCAATTAACCGTGCATTTGGAGAGAGTTTTGCGAACCTCGATCTATAAACAAGAGACAAATTTTCGGCGAATTCTTGGCAAGCTTTCTTTAGCGGATGTGAAAGATGCAATAAATCGTTCAAAGTCAATTATGCAGCGAAATGAAGAAAATAATTATACTCTACATGAATATAAAAGATATGAATATTACAAGGAAAACCCATCACTTACAATCTGGGAGTCTATTGAAAGAATACTTAATGATTGCCGGCTTTTATAAAGTTTTGTGAATTTTAGTATGAAAAATGATTGATATTCCCTAAATATAAATGAATGTACCAACGAGAAGTATGTAAGGCGATTAAGAAGCTTATAAATGTATAATAAATCATAAGAGAAATAATTGGTGAACTGTAAATTGCGTCGATTGTTTTATACAATTTTTGAAGTCCCTATGTTAACCAAACTGTCACCCCCAAAAGGTGTGGTGCATAGACTACACGGCGAGCAGACTTAACAGGGGGTTGGGACATGGGGAATAAGCCGGATGTACGTCATTACTTTGCCGAGGGGGTTACCAATCGCGGGTACATATCTCTTCTGCCCAATATGATGTCAAAATGGGAACGCACTTATGTCCTTATGGGTGGACCGGGAACAGGTAAATCTACATTAATTAAGATGATAGGCCTTGAACTCTTGGATCGGGGATACGAGGTGGACTTTCTGCGCTCTGCCCGCGATCCGGACTCGATAGCCGGACTGCTGCTCCGACGCTTTCGCTTGGCCATGTTGGATCAGTGTGAAATTGCCCCGCTACAGTGGCGGGCCCCCGGCATAATCGAACAGTTTTTTGATCTGACAGGCTATTGTGATTTGCGTATTTTGGACCAAAAACGTCAGAGTGTGCTCGAATTGGAACAGGAAATAACAAGGGTACATCAACAAATCGGTGAAATCTTAGCAGAAGAATTAGGGGAAAGGCTTCGCCAGAAATCTTATACCGATAAAAACAAAGCAAAAGGAAGGCCTTGGCTGCCTAATCTTTATCCGGCAGAAGAAAGCAAGGAAGTAAGTCCCTGGCTTAAAGCCCAGGATGCTATCAAAAAGCTCCAACAGAGCGATGTCAATTCTTTTTTCCTTCATGGCATGGATCGCCAGGGCTGGCGGAATCTTGCACCTCATTATTTAAGCGATTATGACCAAATTTGTCTTGATGGTGAAGAAACACATGAAGCCATGGACTGGGTTTTCAAGGAGGCCGAACAATTAGGCCAAGTCATAGATATTGTTCTCCATCCTCTCAACCCCGATGAGATTCTGGGCATAATCTTCCCTGAACGCAATCTGGTCATTTGGCAGGGAGCACCGGATTGTCTGGAAGATCAGGGACTCGGATGCCCTTTCAGCAGTAAATTAAGTGAAGCCCTAACCGGAGCCCAGAACATAAGGGATCAATTAAAATCAATTTATATGAGTGCAATGGATTTTGATCAAGTTGATTTCCTGAGGAACGAGATGATCAACTCGATTTTAAGATATATTGAGCAAAAGCATACATTTTAGTCATCGGATAATTCATAAAATGAAGGGAAAACTAAAATCATGGATTCGAGCCTGGAAAGGAGTCGTGTTCCATGAAAAAAGTTTTCTTTTCTCTATTGGCCATCTTGCTGTCCTTGACCCTCAGTGGCTGTAGTCTTCAAGACCTGGTAGGAGGCAAGAAAGAAAAAGCATCCAGCAAATCCACTCAGCAGAGTGAAAAGCAGATCATTGCAGTTGCCCTTGCTGAGGATGAGCCGAATAAAGCCTTAATACTCCGTGGGATTGAAGACATGGCCAAGGATGAAGATCTGGAAGTAAAAGTGCTCTCGGCTCAGGACGCGACAAGTGGCCAACAATCAGGGAGCTCTGGTTCTCAAGAAAAAGGCGGAAAAGATCAAAAGAATCAATCATCTAAGGGTAGCTCATCAGAGTCACCCTTAAAGGATGCCAAAATCCTTATTTACCAGGGAGGGAGCCCGGAGATTCTCCAGGCTGCGCAGGAAAATAAAGTCCCCATTCTTGCCCTGAACGAACTCCCGGCAGGTGTCAAAGCAGCGGGAGTGATTCTCCCGAATCCTGATCAGGCAGGAGAGTTGATGGCACAGTCTATAGCAGAAAAAGTAAGTGAGGGACATGTGGTCTTCCTCCAGGGAGATCCCGGTGACAGTGCGGCCCAGGCTGCTTTGGCTGCCTTTAAGCGTGTATTAAGTAAAAACTCTAAAATCACGCTTCATGTGATCAGCAACCCTCAGGGAGCGGAAAGCATGGCCAAGCAGTCCTTAACAGATTATCTCCAGAAAAATCCGGATCAAGTGAAGGCCATAGGCGCTGAAAATGAAAAGTTAGCGGCAATGGCCAATGGGCTGCTTAAAGCACAACAGCTTGAAAGTAAGATACTGTTGATTGGCGGGCAGGCCAATAATCAATCTCTGGATCGGATGGCGTCAGGCAGTCAACTCGCCGATATCGATACTTCACCTTATGTTCAAGGAGTCAATGCCTTCCAATGGGCTCAGAAAATTGTCAAGAAAGAATCTCTCGATATCAGTGAGTCTGTGACTGGAGATCAGGGAGAAGTCCCGGCCAAGATTATACCTGTGAAGCCTGTGACGTCAGAAAACCTGGCAGTTGTCCAAAAGAGCTATACCAAGGCAGCCGAGGCACAGAAGCAGGAAACACAAAAGCAGGACACAAAGGGTCAGGAAGCGGGCAGCAAGCAGGGAAGCTCAGGTAGCTCTTCCGGCAGCAACTCAAGTAATTCGCAAAGCGGCGGTCAACAAGGCTCTTCCGGTGGGCAACAAGGAGCTGGAAGTATGCCTCAGGGAGTCAACAAAGTCACCGAAAAAGTTCATACTGAAATCACACGAGAGTATCTTGATGCCCAAGGAAAAGTGATCGGATCAGAACAGAGCGCCAATGACCAGGTGCGGACAATTCCTCCGGAAATGCTCCAAAAGGAGATGCAACAGTCGAAGCAAAGTGGCGGTCAAGGGCAGGAGAGTGGCGGAGAGAAACAAGGAGATGCGGAGAAGCAGGACCAAAAGAAACAATAGCAAATTTCCAGAAAAAAGCAGACAAAAGGCCGAAGATATGTTCGGCTTTTTGTTTTGTTTCGGGAAAATAGATGGTATAATCTTATTTACTCAACTTTCGCACCGCGAAAGTGAGTTCAAACCTGCTTAAATGCAGGGATTGAAGCTAACAAATTGGATCATTGACAGAAAAACACCTTTCTAAATTGGTATAATGGAAGTGCTCAAGCAACCATACATTCCAAACAGAAAGGTGCGTACTTCCATGTTACAACACAACTCTCTGTCTGACCACTATCAA
>Ga0366808_1008_pt1 | contig 38743 bp, 33 predicted proteins | sample TotcelN113001M13_FD_207020 | JGI IMG/M metagenome (GOLD analysis project Ga0366808, IMG submission 207020) | Enriched cells from coal bed in the Powder River Basin, Montana, United States - Total cells N11 rep3 HSBNCT.N11.300.1.M13 ... | reverse complement strand
CTTCGATGCTACAGACCGTGAGCGTTACCGAGATGAGCTTATTCTTGAAAAGGAAATGCTCCGAACGACATTGCAGTCGATCGGTGACGGTGTAGTAACTACGGATAAGCATGGGATAATAACCAGCCTTAATGGGGTAGCGGAGGAAATAACCGGTTGGAAAAGTAATGAGGCAGTAGGTAAGGATTTTACTGAAGTATTTCAGTTGAAAAGTGAGGAAACCGGAGAGAAGGTGGAGAGCCCGATCAGAAAGGTGCTTGAGACCGGACGTATTGTTGGACTTGCCAACCACACCGTTTTGCTTAATCGCCAGGGGCAATTGGTGCCTATTGCTGACAGTGCTGCACCCATTAGGACTGAAGAGGGGAAAATTTTCGGTGTTGTGATGGTGTTTCGGGATGTCAGCAAAGAGAAAGAGCAAAGTGAGCAGATTCGCTTTCTGAGCTATCATGACCCTCTGACTGGTCTTAACAACAGGCATTACGTTGAGGAAGCCATGAGTCGGTTGGACACGGAAAGAAACCTGCCCATCTCTATTGTCATGGGGGATGTCAATGGCCTGAAGATTACAAACGATGTATTTGGGCACGATGCGGGTGACGACCTTTTGCGGCATGTGTCTGATGTGCTCGAAAAGAACTGCCGTAAGGATGACTTGATTGCACGTTGGGGTGGCGATGAGTTTGTTATTTTTATGCCCCAGACAGACCTATCTGGTGCAGAAGAAATCATCCAAATGATCAAAAGCAGTTACGGTACGGTGGGTGATGGCTCACTGCGTCTGAGTATGTCACTTGGCTGCTCAGTCAAAAAGACGGTGGAAGAAAGCATTCAGGATGTCATGCGACAGGCCGAGGAGTATATGTATCACCAAAAGCTCCTGGACGGTAAGAGCTATCGTAATGCTGTTATCCATACGCTGCTTGCAACACTCTATGAAAAAAGCATTGAGACGGAAGAGCATGCGGGAAGGATGGAGATATACTGCCATTCTCTCGGTCAAAAGCTCCAGCTCACATCGAAAGAGATGGATGAGCTTTCATTGCTTGCCATCCTGCACGATATTGGCAAAGTCAGTATCAGCCCAAGCATTCTGAATAAGCCGGCACCGCTTACTGCCACGGAATGGGAAGAGATGAAGCGCCACCCCGAGATTGGGTATCGAATTGCCCAGTCAACACCGGAACTTGCAGTTGTGGCCGATTACATCCTTTCCCACCATGAACGATGGGATGGGAAAGGTTATCCTCACGGACTAAAGGGAGAAGAAATTCCCCTAGTCTGCCGCATACTTGCAGTAAGCGATGCTTACGACGCGATGACAAATGACCGCGCTTATCGCAAGGCGATTACCAAAGAGGAAGCCGTCCGTGAGCTGGAAAAGAATGTGGGTACACAGTTTGATCCAACAATTGTGGATCTGTTTATTGATATTCTTAATCATTCAGAGGATGAAGTCTCAAGTACTGCCTGGAGAATTTATGTGGAATAGAGCGCCAGACCCTTGGGGGCACCCTCAATAATACTTAAGTTCAGGTAAGTTGCTATGAATGAGCTCTTGCTGCTTTTCGCTAAGGGCATATAATCTCATGATCAACTGGTCGAGCTGCTCATAAAGGCTAATCTTTTTGCCGGCTTCTGCCCCTGATTTGTCCGAATGTCCCGTAAAATTGCCGCCTGAACTTATATCCGATTGTTCAACCTGATACCCATCGAAGTGAATGAGCTTATCAGCAAGTCGGATGATTCTCTCCTGAGTCGCAGAGTCACATGAGGGAATCGGCAGAGACTCAACATGTTGTTTAAGTACTTTGACCGAAGAATACGATATCGTATAAAAGAACTGGACCGCCCGTGAATTCAAAATCGCCAGAACATATTTTGTGGAATATCCCTTCAGCCGGGGAATAAGAATATTTGCACTGTTCAGGGATAGCCTTTGCCGATCATCATAAGCAAAAACCAGGTTCTCGTTAATAAAGCGATAGAATAGCTTTTCTGGAGCACGATAGAGGGAGGCCGGAGCCACCTGTTGAAATCTTTCCGGTTGAAAAATCAAGTAATTGTCCTTGGCCATGCAGCTATACTTAAAAATATCGCTTCCCTTGAGAACGGGTTCTGCCTCAGCCTTTGGCTCCTTGTGCACGAGCTCCTTATTATTCCCCGTTACAATGCCCATGGCAAACTCTGCATTACCTGCCAGATACATCACTCCTGGCAGGTTTTTCATATGCTTTATGATTTGGTCCTCTTGATTCGATGCCTTAACATTGAATAAATACAGTTCATTATCCAGAAAGCGTTTCTGGGGAATGGTATGACTCTGTCCTTCCAGGCGGATACAAATCTGAGAACCCTCAGGCTTCTGACTTAAACGTGCCAAGACCGTAATTGTCGGAGAAAAAACTTGACTGAACTGGTGTCCCAAAACATTGATCTGCAGAATCTGGGTTCTCCTTAATAAGAGTTCCCGAACCGGCTGATGGACTTTTACATTAAGCAAAGCTTCAGGAAGAATAAAGGCCAATATCCCGCCCTTTTTTAAAATGCTAAGTGAAAGCTCGATAAAAAGAGCAAAGGACTCCAAGGAAACCTGTGCTGAAAAATATTTTTTACGATAGATCTGCCGCTCAGAAGCTGAAAAACTATAACCCCAGGGCGGATTGCCAATGATCAAATCATAGGAAACCTCGGGTATATCCTCAAGAACATTTTTCTGCAGGATGTTTTGGTTAAGAGATTGAAGCATTAACTCCAGATCCCGGGGAATTCGAGCACCTTTTACATCTTGAGTATCTTGAACGTCTTGAGTATTTCTTTCTTCAGCTTCATTTATACTATTTTCTGTTTCAAGGTGCAAAGCCAGATTGATCTTCGCCAAGGTCACCGCGATCGGATCAATGTCAAAACCATAGATGCTTTTCTCCAGGATTTGCTTCTGTGCTTCCTGGAGGGGAAGCCCTGAACTTTCTGCTCTCCGGACTTGGGCTAGGAAGAGCCTGATCAGGAAGTTGCCTGAGCCACAGCATGGATCAAGGATCCTCGACGCCTGGATCTCCTCCACAGATAGGGTCTGCTCCAATGAATCCAGGCTTTCCTGAACCAAGGTATCCACAAGCCTGGTGGGAGTATAATAGCTTCCTCTGTTCTTGCGCAAGCCCAAATGCGAAAGCGTCATATATGCCAAACCCAGCAAATCGTCGCCCTGAGTCCATCGGGCTTCCAAACTGCGTACCTGCCGTAAAATCTCATATACTTCCCGGGATAAGCTGTTGGGAATACTAAAGTCCCATAGTTCTTGCAGCAGCCCGCTGAACGGCCCCAGCTCAAGCGCGTCTTGCATCACTAACTCAGTTAAACTATACGGCCTATGGTGAAGCTGCTTTAGATCAATAATCCGTTTGTCCATTAATAAGCACAAAGTAAGCTCAAACAGGATTAATTGTACCGGAACCTGCTGCTTGGCTCCGTTAATTATCATCAATATATCTTCAGCACACTGGAGATATTCTGCCGAATCCACATAATTAACCGGGACGCCGTTCCCCTCAATCGCACGTTTATTTCTCCTGCTCTTGAGACGTGGAAGAGTACCTTGCTCGATTTCTTGCCTGAGCCTAATAATCTCAGCACGGTCAAAGACAAGCCGCCCTTTTTCCGTAACGCACTTGCGGACTTTCCCGGCCTTCATCCAATTTCGCACAGTTGCCACTGATACTGAGAGCGCAGTGGCTGTATCCTGAAGCGTCATGATGTGTATATCAGGTGGTAACTCTATCCCCACTTTATTGTTTCGTCTCAGATCCATTCGAGCCTCCCGTGTCAGCTTTTATTAAGAAGATCTATAATAATTCAATGCCACATGTTTATTCAAACAATAAACTCAATTTTCAATTCAATTATAACATTAAGGAGATAATCAGACACCTATAGCGTGTGGTTAAAAATAAATGATGCCCTCTCAATAAAGCTGCATGCTTTATGAGAGGGCACCCCTATGAATTGCATCCCTTAGATTTAGACGTGGCTGAACTCAAACGGTTATTCCATTTCTGCCTTGCGCTTCCGATGAACAATAAACGCAAGGACACAGGCGAGCACAATGATTATGCCAAAGGCGAGATTGGCTTCTGTTAAGGACAAATCCGGGAGCATTACCCCTTCTCTGAAGGTATATCCCGTAATTATGAAATGCGAGTTCACATTGCCTTTGGCTAACACCAATTCTGTGGCGAATATGAGAGTCAGGGAGATTCCCAGCATAATCAGAGGGCGCTTTATTTCGCGGAAGCAGCCGAGAATTACTCCTACAGCCAGTCCAAAAAGCAGGAACAAGCCTGTATTAAACCGCAGCTCCAGCCAAGTCCACTGAGCCAAAAGCATTGCTGTCACAAAGCCAAAATTAAAGCCAAGCAAGCCGCTAAAGGCGATATTCATTAACTTCTTTGCCTTCATAGTCACAAACAACCTTTTTCAAATTATTTGAGTTTGAATGTAACAACTACCGGAGTTCCGTCAGACGGAAGGACTTTATTATTGGCTGTGAAGGAAGCAATCTTGTTATCGAAATCCTTGGTTGGATGTGCAGAGTTACTGGTGATTCCTACCGGGCAGCTGTCGAGGCAGAGAATACATCCGGTTTTTTTAGATTCAGCATTTGCTTCGTTGCCGCCAAATTTAGGTTCGAAACCTTTATTGGTGGTGTCTACAACGATATCGCCAAATGTGACATCTTTACCTGCGCCATCCCAAGTCAAGGTTACATCAAGCGCATCCCCTTCTACCGGAACGCCAACAGAAGTAAGCTGTAGGTTATTGCCAGGTTTGGCACCGATTTCAATTAATGCGTCATAGAAATCGTTTTGGTTTCCCCAAGCTTTAAAGAATGCTTTCTCGCCATTGGAACCATCTTTGAAAACGACGCCGTGACGGGTTGGTTCAACGAAATATTTGCCGTTGACTTCTGCATAGATTTTGACGGTTTTTGCAGCTTTATCGATAGCGATTGGTTTTTCTTTGGTGACTTTGGTTTCTGCTGCGGTGTTAGTTGCCGGCGGTGTCGGTGTTGCAGCCTTATCTCCGGTGCTTCCGCTTGCACCACATCCACTTAAAAGCGCGACAATACCTACTCCGAGAATTGCAGATAGAAAAATTTGCTTCATGTTTGTTTTAAACATTTTTGAATCTCCCCTCAAATTTTATGTCTTCTTTATATTTTTTCTTTAATACTCTTACCCTCAGCCAGTTTTTGATCAAATCTCTTTTTGATTGCCAGGCTGAATACTAAAAGTATGAGAAAACCACATGCAGCCCACAGTGCATATTTAGCACCAGAGGTCATGTTCTCACCCAGCCAGGAATAGACAATGGTCGCCGGGAGCTGGCCAATACCCGTAGCCCAAAAGAATCCCCAAAAACCCATGGTGGTTAATCCGGTTGCATAGGAAATAACATCGAATGGAACGATGGGCAATAGGCGGGCGATCATGATGGAATGTTTACCATATCGGTCAAAGAACTTATCCGTAGCCTCTAATGCTCGTTTGCTCACAAAACGTTCAACCGCCGGACGACCAAAAGCTTTAGCAATGAAGTAGCATACAGCAGCGCCAATCATAGCTCCGGTCCAGGAATAAATCGCCCCCATCACCCAGCCAAAGATCCAGGCATTGGCAAAGGTTATAACAAAGGCCGGTAATGGAAACGCCAAAGATTGGAGAACCATTAATCCCATTGAGACAACCGGCGCCCAAATACCAAAGCTCAGTAAGTATGTTCTCATACCGGCAATATCAGCACGGGAAAGAATACTGGTTGCATTATTTATCTGAGCTGCAAAAGGCGGAAATATAAAGTACAGAACTACAAAGAACAGCAATACTGCCAATATTCCTATTGCAGCTATCTTTTTCTTATTTGAACTCAATGTTTCACCTCCTTGAATTTTCTTACTCCTCCTCGTCAATAATTTGCCAAAATTCTCGCAATATAATCAACAAATTATCTATTCAATAATATAAAAATTATGCTAGGTTGTCTAGAATTTTTTATTTACATAAATACTTCCCAATCGCACTTTATGATATCGGCGTCTTTTTTTATTTATTTGAATCAGTTTCATAACTCGCGTCCCTTGGTATCGCTATCTTTTTTAACAACTAAAAAAGGAGTACCTCCCCAACATCTCGAAAGTGTAGTCGTCCAAAACAAACACCGAGAGGTGGAAAGGAGTACTCCCCGATGTCTTATATTCGCCATCAACGTCTATTTTCCTTGGAGGAGATTTTAGAAACTTCTCCAAGAGAATCGTATCCCCTTATTCTTAACGCTTTGGATATCGCCCCCTTGCTACAAGTTGTTTCCAAAAAGGCTTTATTTGGAGCTCCAACTCAACTCAATTACCCTGCTATGATCTATTCTTTGATCATTCGTGTGATTGAAAGAATTCCTACGATTAAGGATTTACGCAAACGCCTAAAGAACAGCCTGGAGTTCCGATTCGACTGTGGATTTACGCTTGCGGATTCTGTCCCTAGCGAAGCATCTTACAGCCGAATGATTCAAAAGATCAAAGACTCTTCTTCTTTAACGGAATCTCAAAGCGATTTAGTGTATCAGGCATTTCAGGAAGGATTCATCGATGCAGAGTGTGTGGCCATTGATGCGACCCATATTGAAGCGAGAGATCGAAAGCCAGATAAAAAGAAAGAAGAGGTTCCCTCTACGCAAACTCCCCAAAAGCGAGGGAGAAAACCTAAAACTGAACGGGAGAAATGGCTCAAAGAACAACAGGAAATGGAAGAAAATCGACCCATTTTCGAAAAGAAGATTGAAGCGCAACTTCCGTATAGTTTTGCAGAGTTAGAGCCACAAATCCCACAAGATCCTCACTGGGGCATCAAAAAGAACTCTGAAGGCAAGAACGTTTTCTGGTATGGCTTTAAAGGGCATCTCCTTGTCGATTGTAAAAAGCAATACATTTTAAGCTCTTTACTCTCTTCAGGAAACATCAATGATGGGAAAATGGCGATTCCATTGCTTAAAGCTTTGAGTGAAATCCACCCTTGTTTGAACCCCTCCTATGTTCTTGCTGATGCAGGGTATGACTATTCTCCAATTTACCAGCAGATACAAACTATGGGGGCAAGAGCTCTCATCGATTACAATCCACGAAATGAGCAACTCCCAGAAGACAAGGATAAATATTTCCGTCCCAAGTGCCAGAACGGTCATTCATACCGCTATGATAGCCATGACCCACGCTATGACACCGTAAAATATACACAACCGAAGGAATGCAAGGAGTGTCCTCTAAGAGAAACCAACACGTGTCAAAGAGTATTCAAGATTAAGGTCTCATCAGACTCTAGAAAATACACTATACCCGCCAGAGGAAGCGACAGTTACTTTGAACTTTACAAACAACGGACAGCGGTAGAACGAATAAATGCGTATCTTAAGGAGTATTTCCAACTGAACAATATCCGTCATCGGGGAAAACTCGCCCAAGTAGATTTTCAGTTTTCAATCTTAGCTTATACCCTTTGTAAATTAGCCGTTGATCGTTTAAACAAGTCTATGAGCATTGCCGCTTAATTTCAAAAACTATAAAACCTAAATTCTGGTGGTCTGACTCACAAAAATCTAACATTATGAAATTGACTCATTTAGTGTCTTATATCACACCGTTATTATTTTAGGCATGTTACAATTTACCTAATTAACGAATTATTAGAAATAATTTTAGGAAGGAGGATTATAAAAATGTTGCAATGGAATAAAAAATATGAAGTTGGTATTCCAGAAATTGACGAGCAACACCAACATCTTTTTGTACTAGGGAATCAAATATATGCTCTGCTCAAAGATTCTCTGCGCGTTGACAAGTACGATGCAATCGTTGCACTTATTCATGAGCTAAAGGAGTATACCAAATATCATTTTAGTGCAGAAGAAGCAATCATGCTTAAAATCAAATACAGGGGCTATTTTAAACAAAAAACTCAGCATGATGATTTTATTGCTGTTCTGGATTCTATTGACTTGAATGCCATCGATAATGACCAAGATAAGCATATTGAAAAATTGCTTGGAGTCGTGTTTGATTGGGTCTTAGAGCATATCATTAAAGACGATACTCAAATTATAAAAGGATAAAGTTCAGCGCACATTCAAAAACCGTATGGTTTCCAAAGTTGGAAACCATACGGTTTATTCGTTTGCCAATATCAAAGGTATTAGAGTGCGAAGTCAAACATATAAGCCGGGTTTTGTCCCTCCCTTGCGGAAGGTGATGATCATCTATCTGGGACCGCTGTTACCAACGGCCTCAAGCGACCTTACCCGGGGACGAAACGGGCCGTTCCATAGTCCCCCTATTCGGTCTTGCTCCAGGTGGGGTTTGCAGGGCCAGCCTGTCACCAGACTGCCGGTGAGCTCTTACCTCACCTTTCCACCCTTACCGGACTATCCAAACGGATAATCAGGCGGTATATCTCTGTTGCACTGTCCTTAGGGTTTCCCCCACTGGGCGTTACCCAGCACCATGCCCTTTGGAGCCCGGACTTTCCTCAGAAGCAGCCTTTCGGCTCTTGCTCCCGCGACCATCCGTTTAACTTCGCTTAACTATCTTACTTTATTATCTGCATGAGGTCAAATTCTTTTCAATGGATTAATTTCCAGCAAATTTCTAAGCGACTTTTTATTGTCAGACATTTACGTTACTAAAATACAATTGTCAAGCCAACATATCTCTGGGTTAATCCTCAAATTTAATCTCAGGATCTTTTCTTGGTTTTTTCTAACCGGCGCAATTCTTCAATTTCGTCATCGATGTCCATCAAAGTTGCCAGCAGTTTAGCTCGGTTTTCCGCACCCAGTGACAATTGCTTCATGATTCGCTCACGCTCAAAGTAAAGTATTTCAGAACGACTCATATGATTACCTCCTTTCATCTTGTGAAATTATCTACTTAACAAGATAACCAACTTATTAACAAAACAAGGTAACTTTTTCTTAAGTTAAATTTACTAGACCTAAACTATATTTGCTGTGACTCAAATCACGGCTGAAGTACTTTGAAATAAATCTTAAAAAGTAATCACAAAGTACCTTTCGACATAATCGTACAACGCCCATTGTTTCTTGTCAATGACCCGCAATAATATTTCAAATTTTCTACATATTATATTCATATTTATCTGCTCCAAGGGCTTTGCATCCGCTCGCTGATTAAGATCTCTACCTCAGTCAGGGCTTTTTCAGATTTCAAATAATCAGCCAGGTCTTTGATCATCGGGACTTCGCTCCAAAAATGTCCGATGTCCATTACCGACACACCTGCTTCCAGTGCATCCAGAGCGCCATGATGATCAATATCCCCGGCAATAATAAGATCTGCACCTTTAAAGAGAGCTTTGGGAATAAAGCTTCCGCCGCTGCCATTAACAATCGCTATTTTGCGAATCGACTGCTGAGGATTCCCAGCTATCCGGATAGAGGGTTCTTCTTTCAGCTGTTCCGGAGCAAGCTGCTTCAGACTAATATTGATCTTCCTGCCGAGTTCAGCCAGGCTTTCAGGCTGTGGAAGATATCCGATCACACCATACCCTCGGGGACGCCCGCTGTTCCGCAAAGGGATTAAGTCAAAGGCCGGCTCTTCGTATGGATGAGCCTTTTTGAGCGCCTTAATAACGCGCTCAGTGATGCGTTCAGGCATTATGCCTTCCAAGCGGGCCTCTTCTACCTGAGTGAGCTGCCCGACTTCGCCGATCGCAGGATTGGCGCCTGTAAGCGGCCGAAACATCCCTGTGCCTTCACTGTAAAAAAAGCATTCCGCATAGTTCGCTCCATGAGGGCCATCAGTAACCTCTTCCCCCACGCCGGCTGCAACCAGAGCTTGACGCACACTCTCCACATGAGTTATTGGAACGAAGGTAACCAGCTTGACCAGTTTTTCTGAGTCAGTGGTGCTGAGAAAGTCCATCTTTTGCAGTCCGAGGGCAGCACCAAAGCTCCAGCTCGAAGAAAGGCCGGATTGATCAAGATTCGTATGGGCTGCATAATAACCAATTCCTGCTTGGATCAGCTGAATAGGCAATTGGGCGGCCAAATTGTCTGAGCGAAGGTTTTTCAAGGGACGAAAAAGAATTGGATGATGGGCGATAATCAGTTGTGCCCCCAATTCCTGAGCTTCCTGCAGCACTGCCAGAGTCCCATCCAAGGTTAAGAGGACGCGGTTGACCGGGATAGAGAAATTGCCTACAATAAGTCCCACGTTATCCCATTCTTCCGCCCAGGATTTTGGGGCCAGCTTTTCAATCGTCTGAGCGATTAAGCCGATGGAAACAGGCATTTTTTCATCTCCTCCAATACTGTGCCGGTCAGTTCAAAATATTGAATCCGTTCCTGTACTTTGATCTGATTGGATTTCTGCATTTCCTGGGTTACTCTGGCGATGGACTGAATCTGTTCATCCAACAGTATTCTTAACTCCGGGCCAGGCTGTTCGAACACGAGTGGGCCAAAATCCCAGATCAATTTATTGATTAACTCGGATATTGTTTGACTGAACTGACCAATCTTACCTAACCGCTCGAACCAACCTACCACCCTAGCCTGCAATTCCTGATATGTAAAGCCTTCTTCACGGGAATAATTCATGACCACATAGATTCGGTCTTCTTCTTCAACAAGCTGCTCTCGTCTAAGCCTCCAGCCTTCCTGAAGCAATCTGAGGCGGACCTTGCCTTCTGAACCCTGAGGCTGCAAGACCAGTGTTTGGACCTGAGCCATGACCTCGGGTCTGGCTACGAAGATCTCAAGCATGGTGTTTCCGCCCATCCCTGCCAGAGTCAAAGTATCTACTTCACCCGGCTGCACCGGTCGCAAACCATCTCCAAAGCGCACCTCAATCGCCTGCTCCAAGTGACGGCTTGCCACTGCCGAGCGTGCTGAAAGATAAGGTCCTTCATGGACATCCACCGCCACAGCATGACGGATAATCCCCTTCTCCCAAAGATAAATGGGCAGGTAAGCATGATCTGTTCCGATATCCCCTAACAGGGCCCCCTCAGGAACTTGAGTTGCGACTAGACAGAGGCGTGGGCCTAAAATCATCTCCATGGTCATAAATGAAAGTCCTCCTGATTCATCTGACTTCGCAAATTTATCTACCCCGAACAAACTTCTTCGAAATGCAATCCCATCAAGACCCGCAAGCGCAGCTTTACGCACAGATGTGAACGATTTGGAGGAGGGGCGATAAAGCGTAACCTGGGGGATCTAGGTTAAACTTGCCGGTGGTTCACTTACTGAAAGCAGCGGGGTTTCGGCAAGTTCCTGGATCACCCGGTGAAGCGCGCCCCGGAGCCGTGGGGAGTGAGCGGCTGTGCGTAAAGCTGCCCGACCCGAATGGTTTCATCATGGCGCAGAATGCCTTAAATATACAATAGCGAGATGCTTATCACATCTCGCTTCAATGTTTTATTTGGTGACCCATACGGGATTCGAACCCGTGTTACCGCCGTGAAAGGGCGGTGTCTTAGGCCGCTTGACCAATGGGCCATATAAAATTGATACCGGGAATCGCTTTGGTGGGCCCACCAGGATTCGAACCTGGGACCAACCGGTTATGAGCCGGCAGCTCTACCGCTGAGCTATGGGCCCAAGAGAATAAGAATGGCTCCCCGAGTAGGACTCGAACCTACAACCTACCGGTTAACAGCCGGTTGCTCCACCATTGAGCTATCGAGGAATGCCCTGTGCAGAGTTTATTATACGAGATTCGTATATGTGAGTCAAGCTTTTATTCCAGGTAATCTTTCAACTTTTTACTCCGGCTGGGATGCCGAAGTTTGCGCAGTGCTTTGGCTTCGATTTGGCGAATCCGCTCCCGGGTTACTCCAAATTCCTGTCCGACTTCTTCCAAGGTACGAGTACGTCCATCATCCAGTCCAAAGCGTAAACGCAGAACCTTCTCTTCACGTGGAGTAAGTGTCTCCAAGACCTCTTCCAGCTGTTCCTTAAGCAAAATGAAGGAAGCGGCTTCCGATGGCGCCGGAGCATCCTCATCAGGAATAAAGTCTCCAAGATGAGAATCTTCCTCTTCCCCGATCGGAGTCTCTAAAGAGACCGGCTCCTGGGCAATTTTCATAATCTCGCGCACCCGCTCAACCGGAATGTCCATTTGCACTGCAATTTCTTCAGGGCTTGGTTCACGGCCTAACTCCTGCAGGAGTTGGCGGGAAACACGAATCAGCTTATTAATGGTCTCAACCATATGCACAGGGATCCGGATCGTCCGGGCCTGGTCTGCAATAGCACGGGTAATAGCCTGACGGATCCACCAGGTGGCATAGGTGGAGAATTTAAATCCCTTGACATAGTCAAATTTTTCTACAGCTTTGATCAAGCCCAGGTTACCTTCCTGAATCAGGTCCAGGAACAGCATACCCCGACCCACATAACGCTTGGCAATACTGACAACCAGACGCAGATTGGCTTCTGCCAGACGGCGTTTCGCTGCTTCGTCCCCTTGCTCCATGCGTTTGGCCAGCTCAATCTCTTCTTCAGCGGATAAAAGAGGAACACGTCCGATTTCTTTTAAATACATGCGAACCGGATCGTCGATTCCTACCCCTTCCGGGATCGAGAGGTCTACATCCACATCAACCTCTTCTTCTTCATCTGCCTCATCTACATCCACATCATCAGGGAGATCAGCAGCCTTTTCCAAGACTTCAACATCATCCGTTTCCGGAAGCACATCGATTCCCATCTGGCCAATCTGTTCATAGACCTCATCAATTTGATCGGCTGTGAGCTCTATTCCCTGGAGGGTGTCCATGATTTCGCGATAAGTTAAAGAACCTTTTTTCTTGCCTTTTTGTATGAGCTCTTTAACCGCATCCAATCTTACTTGCTGCTCATCGCCCACAGATTCCCCTCCTCCCTTTAGATCCTTGCCTTGTGTGCTCATGACCTTACTTTTCGCCACTTCTTAACCGCTCTCCTATCTCTCTTAACAGGGCCATCGCCCCTGCCAAATCACCCGATTTTTCCAGATCAACCATCTGTGCTTGAAGCTCTTCGACTGTTGTTTCATCCTTCACAGACTGAATCTGCCGGACACAGTCTTGAAAAAGCCGTTCCGGCTTTGCTAAATCAATCTCTTCAAGCATCAACTGAGCTATTTTACTCTGCAGATTATGGGAGTCATCACTTGAAATATCTGCATTTCCTATATTACGAACGTTTTCGATCATACTGAATATCTGCTGATGATCGGCTACTTTCCAAAATTGCTCGCCAAGCTGAGTCCTTAATTCGGCGGCGGATATCAACTGTTCGAGCAAAAGCCGCAGAATAATCCGCTCAGCACGATACACTCCGTCAGGGACAGAAAGCCCTGTTTGGATCATATTTACATACCTATTGATATTATCCCTGTTTTTAACAGAAATATCCTGTTTATGGTGAGAATATTCAATTTCTCGCGGTTTTTTGGAGGATTTTTGATCCTGTCCTTGGATTTCTTGCTGAATAGCTGCCAGAGTCAGTCCCAGCTCCAAACTTAAGAATCTTTCATATCCTTCCCTCTCTACAGGACTCTGAACTTTGATAATATCTCCTGCCAATTCACTCACCAATTCGCGTTTTTCCGGTGCGTTCTGCGGCGGATGAGCTTTCACCCTGGTATGGTATTTGAACTGAATATACGGCTCAGATTGGCTCAAAACTTTCCTGAACTCTTCCACTCCGCGAGATTGCAAATATTCATCGGGGTCCTTTGCTCCGCTAAGACTTAAAACGTCTACCCGGAAGCTGTTGTCCCGCAAAATCTCACCCGCTCGGAGTGTCGCTTGAATTCCGGCTTGGTCTGAATCATAAACAATGACAATCCGTCCCGTATAACGACGCAATAGCCTGGCCTGATCCTTGGTCAGTGCTGTTCCTAAAGAAGCGACTGCATTCGGAAAACCTGCTTTTTGCAAGGCGATAACATCCATGTACCCTTCAGCCAGCAAGGCAAATCCTTCTTCGCGGATTCCTTGATGGGCCCGGTGCATTCCATATAATTGATGTCCCTTGTTAAAAAAAGCAGTTTCCGGTGAGTTCAGATACTTCGGCAAGGAATCGTCCAACACCCGGCCACCAAAAGCTATGGTTCGCTGACGTGAGTCCATGATCGGGAAAATCACGCGCTTACGAAAACGGTCATAGTACCCAGGCGAGGTTCCCTCAGAATGCTCTCTATGCTCTTTTTCTATAGCCAAGCCTGAATCAACAAGCTCCTGGGGCTTAACTCCACGTGCTCCTAAAGCTTCTATCAAGCCATCCCAGCGGTCAGGAGCATACCCCAGGCGAAAACTTTTGATGGTTTCTTGATCAATCCCTCGCTTCTGAAAATACTGCCGTCCCGACTCGCCTTCCGACTTTGCCAATAGAACCTCATGAAAATAACCCGTTGCCCAATCGTGAATCTCTTCCCAACGACGTCGACGGGTTTGTTGTTCTCTTTCTCGCGGCGAAAGTTCCTTTTCAGGCAGAACAATTCCGTGCTTATGAGCCAAATGCTCTATCGTTTCTACAAAACCCCAGTTTTCCTTCTTCATTAAGAAAGAAAAAACATTGCCTCCGGTGTGACAGCCAAAACAATAGAAGATCTGTTTATCCGGTGTCACCGTAAAGCTGGGAGTCTTTTCTGAATGGAAGGGGCAAAGTCCCAGGTAGTTTTTACCCTTACGCTGAAGTCGTACATATTCAGAAACAGTATCCACGATATCCGAGCGTAATCTTATTTCTTCAACGATTTCTTCAGGAATTTTATAATCCACCAATCGTTGTTCGCCACCCCTGCCATATTTTCACCTGATTGTCAAGCTTGTATAAAGAATTCTTCGCCAAAAATCTCTGGAATCCTCTTTTTAAATTGTCTTTAAACTTTTACTTCATTGGTGTACAATATATATTCTACTCTCTTGAAACTTTTCCTCCTTAATTCGACTTATTATTTATTAAATCGAATCAATTTAGAGTTACCTTTCTTCCCTGAGGTTTTCATGCTAGAATGAGTTTAATGAAACTCAGCTAAACAATGAAAAAGCAGTTCTTGGCTTATAGAGTACATATAGTCTAAAGTCCTGCAATTGATTCGCACTTATGGTCAGGAAAGGTGGAATTCTCATGAAAATTATCAAGTATCGAAAACTTGCTTCTGTTATCACGATACTGCTTCTCCTCTCCTTCTTGGTTGCAGGATGCGGAAAATCCAAGGTAACTTCAGTGAATCCAAATACAGCCTCCACTCCCCCTGCCTCTGAAACCGGTTCCCAAAATACAGGGAGCGTTATCCAAACTACAACACTTGATGTTACACTGTACTTCCCCACTGCCGATGCTGAAGGCTTAGTCCCGGTTGCCCGAAAAATCACGGTTACCGATACAAACCTGGAATTGATTCCTGCTATATTCAAAGAGTTTTCTGCCCCTCCTGCAGGGTTGGTCGCTCCACTCCCTAAGAGCACTAAGCTGCTTGATGCCAAAATCGACGGCGGGGTCGCTACTATTAATTTATCCAAAGACTTTAAAGCTAATTTTGAAGGTGGAGCTACAGGCGAAGAAATGGTGATCTACAGCATAACCAACACTCTCACTTCTCTGCCTGATGTCAAAAGTGTGAAATTCCTACTGGAAGGTGAACTCAAGGTTGCAATTCTCGGCGCTCTTGACACCTCTACTCCGGTGGAACCCAATGAAAGCTTGATTGTGAAAAAATAGAGGTTGACTCTAATCATAGGTTTCCTTGCAAGAAGAAAGTGTGCTTATTCGGCACACTTTCTTTATATGTTGGTATTTGTTTAGTTATGTTTTTTTATACCACGTCTACAGAGCGTGCCTTGGGACAAAGAGTTTCTGAAATAAATCAATCGCATAATTATCAGTCAGCCCGGAAATATAGTCTACTGCTGCCCGGTTTACATCTCCATTGGCCCAGACCAGATATTCCGGGGGAAGTTTCTCCATCTGCCCGGTATAATAGCGGAATAAAGCCTGAACCACATATTCTCCTTTGCGGCGTTCATCGCGCAGAGTCTGGCTGTTATACACCTTTTCAAACATAAAGGACCGGAATTCCAGCATAGCCTGAGCTACTGCCTGAGATTGACAGATACGCTCCTGATCATAAGAGCTTTCAATCATATCCACGACCATTGCCGTTATCATTTGACTGGGTCTTTTGCCAAGGGTCTTGACCACATTTTCGGGCAAATCCTCAGGGCCAAGTAACCCCGCCCGCAAAGCATCATCATAGTCATGACAAAGGTAAGCAATCCGATCCCCTGTTTTGACAATCTGCCCCTCTAAAGTATAAGGCACACCGCTGCCTGTATGGTTGAGGATTCCATCCAAAACCGGCTGGGTCAGGTTCAATCCTTTCCCCTCTCCTGTAAGTACCGTCAGGGTCCGGATCGACTGCTCATTATGCTCAAAGTGCCCAATTACCTTGCGCAGAGCCTCTTCGCCCACATGCCCAAAAGGTGTATGCCCAACATCATGCCCCAGGGCAATCGCTTCAATCAGGTCCTCATTTAAGCGAAGTCCTCGGCCGATGGTGCGGCAGATCTGAGCCACCTCGAGGCTATGTGTCATACGGGTGCGATAATGGTCACCGGTTGGCGCGATATAAACCTGAGTCTTATGTTTTAAGCGCCGAAACGGCTTGCTATGCAAAATTCGATCCCGGTCACGCTGGAATTTCGTGCGGACTGTACATTCCTCATCGTCACGTTCCCTGATTGCGTCACTGCTCTTGGCAGCGTAGATCGAAAGGTGATCCCACTCCGCCTTCTCCGTTCGCACTCGGATATTTTCAATCACTATTTCACCCCTTATTTAAAAATCTGCAAAGCCAATAAAAGTGAACGCCAGATATCTTCTTCCGTTCGATTATTTATAGTTAGAATAAGCGGCACCTTGCCACCGAGAAGAAGACGCCCGGCCTTCCCGCCGGCGAAGCCACATAGCGTTTGGCAGAGCATTTCACCTGTCGCAATATTGGGGGTGAGAAGTACATCCGGGAGTTCCCCTTGGATCGCTTCCTTCAGGCTCATCGGTCCACGCAGGATCAGCTCCGGGTAATTCTCTCCTATTCCTTCAAGGAAAGAAATATCCTGGATTGCTGCACCGATATGGCTATAGGTATCAGGAAGCTCATCCGGCGATACAATATTCAGGACTATAACCCGGATCTTTTTCTTACCCAGCTTCCTTAAATAGTCCAGCGTATTCATCAAGGTATCGCGCATTACAAGTTCTCTGGGACCCGAGCTAATTCCTGTATTGGCGATAAATAAAAGTTTAGAGGCCCCCGGTACTTCCAAAGCAGTCAATTGACTGAAGAAACGATTGGTACTAAGCCCCGTCTTTAAATCCAACACCGCTTCAAGCATATATTTATTGCCTGCCGAGCCATTCATCAGAATTTCAATATTCCCTTTTCTGGCTTCCTCAATCGCCACTTGGACTACTTTTTCATCAGACTGCGGCTCATGAATCAGCTTAAACTTTGACATGTTTAAGCCGACGCGCTCAGCAAGCTGAAATATCCAGCCGGTCTCACCGATAAAGGTTAATTCCGCCAGATTTTCCTCCTGCAGGCGCTTCAGAACCTCGATCACTTCAGGTTTTACCAGATCAGCAACTGTGATCTGCACAGGGGGAATATCTTTGATATTTTCGTATAATGCTGCGAAATCAGATCCGTTTGTCATTTGCTTACGCTCCATCCGTTTAGTAAAAAAGTTTTTCTCTATAAATATTATTCTTCAAGAAAATAGTTTATCTTGATTATATCTTTTAATCCCTAAAACTCATAATTAAGTCTTGAACGCCAGAAAGCCATCTCATTGGCGATGAGATGGCTTTCTGGCGTTCATAACAGCATTGTTGGGAAATCTCTTCCAAGATTCTTCCCATAGTTTCTTTTTAGGCAGAGATCTCCTCAAGTACTTTGCCTTTTGTTTCTTCACCCAGTATCGCAACCGATGCCGCAGCCGCAACAAAGCATGCTGCTCCAAGTGCGAATACGCCGGAATTGCCCATGGTCGGCAACACAACCGCTACGATGTAGGGTCCCAGCAATGAGCCGAAGCGTCCGATGGAAGAAGCAAAACCGGTACCGGTAGCTCTGGCGCGTGTTGGGTAGAGCTCAGGTGTATAGGCATACAGCGAAGACCACATTGCAAAGAGGAAGAACTGCATACAGAGGCCGAAACCAATCAAGGTCTGAAGATTCGAAGCTGTACCATAGAGGTAGGCAAAGATTGCACAACCGATCAGCACTGAAACCATGGTTGGTTTACGGCCATGTTTCTCAATGAAGTAGGCCGCACTGAAGAATCCGGGGATACCTGCAAGCGAGATCAGAATCGTGTAGAACACGGATTTGGTCACTGAATATCCTGCTGCCTGTAAGAATGCGCTTAACCAGGTTGTCAGGCCATAGTATCCGAGCAGCGCAAAGAACCATAAGAGCCAGACCATGATCGTACGTTTTTTATAACCGGGTGCCCAGAGTTGGAGGAACGAAAATTTGTTTTTGTGCTTGGTAATCACAAGATTATCATTTTTAATCGGGGTCGGAAGCTCTTTACCATAAGCTATCTCAACATTTTTCTCAAACTCTGTCATCACTACATCGGCTTTTTCATCCTGATTGGTATCTGCCAGCCAACGAGGAGATTCCGGAACAATTCTGCGAATGACCAAAACAAAGATTGCGGGAATACCTTCACAGAGGAAGACCATGCGCCATCCACCTATAGGAAGAAGGAAATATGATAAAATTCCGGCAGCAATGAACCCGATAGGCCAGAAACCTTCCAGGAGCGCAATATAACGTCCACGGTTCTTGGCAGGGATAAATTCCGATACCAGAGATTGGCCGATCGGGAATTCCATCCCCATACCAAAGCCGAGGAGAAGACGAGCGATAGCCAGCTGTTCTACGTTTTGGGTAAAAGCAGCAGCGATACTTGCAGCACCCCAAATAATCATACTGGTCTGGAAGACGATCTTTCTCCCATACTTGTCAGCTGCCATCCCTGCACTCATTGCTCCGAAGAACATGCCGAGGAAGCTGAAACTGGAAAGAAGTCCGGCCTGAACAGTTGTCAGTGCAAAATCAGTCTTAATGGATCCCAGAACAAAGGTCAGCATCCCCAGGTCCATAGAGTCAAAAAACCAGGCTGTAGCAATGATATAGAATATTTTTTTCTGATAAGATGTCAATGGCAGTCTTTCCATCCTCTGTGGGATGCTGAATTGACTTGATATAGCCATAATCGCCGCTCCCTTCTATTACTGTTAAAAAATCAGATATCTTTCGTGTAGCTCGAGGTAAGACTAGTGACTTAGGTTCATATTGAATTTACGAGCGTCATTATTATTTTTCGACCCTACCTTTCATCATAAATTTTCAAGACAGACGGGCACATAATTTAGCGGGAAACATACGATTATAGCTATAGCAATTTTTATGCCAATTAAGAAATATCTGAATATTTCGGGTTTTCGGCAGAAGCCTGATTCTTCTTTGAATCTCTTATTTGCGTTCAGTTACTGACTATTTTTATAAAAAAGAGATTACGTCGCAGTTTCATTGGTGATTAAAATTATCATCACCCGATTCAAATTGGGTCACGGAACATTTCATCTTGAAGGGCGTATCCTCCTTCAACTATAACAAAGTTATCATCCCAGGGCCCAAAAATCAGCTTCTTTAAGTAATTAAAGGAGCCGTTCATTTCAACATAAGTAAGCTTGAAAAATTCAGCAAACTTATATACATAAGCTCTTGCCTCTTCTTCGCCAAAATCTGAATTACTGATAAAAACAGCCCGCGTATAATGCTTCAGAATATCCATGATTGCCCATTCTGCCGTCTCTTCATCGTATTTCTCCATGATTTCGTAGTATCTCTTCATGGGGTCATCAGATGTTTCCACCCAGCCCTGGGTGAAATAATAAGTGCCGGGATGAGCTGAAAACTCTTCCAAATAACGGTTTCTGCTCCCCATAGAAATTCCGATACAGTCATCGATCCGGGGAATAACCATCTTTTGGTGCGGGGCGGCCTGGAGGCCAATAACCGAGCGGCTGCAGAGACCGTATCCCAATAAAATAACATCGTACGAATTAACCGAATTGATTGCTTCCTGGAGCTTATTGGTGAGGATCTTTGGATGCTGATGAAGACCCTGCTCCAAGTAAATTATATCATGGGGTATTTCTCCAACTTGTTCGATTTGTTTTTTAAAAGCATCGCACACGACTAAAACCATTTTCATTATGTATCAAATCCTCCTCTCTACCAAAAAATGTATAAGCAATTTTCATGCCAATCAATAATACCCCTAAGCTCAGCTTAGGGGTATCTTTTATTTTTAAAACAATGTGATTAGTTTGGTACTTCTATGCCATATTTCTTCATCTTTTTGACCATGCTCGATTGGCTGATCCTCAACATCGCGGCAGCTTTCCTTGTGCTGCCCATCATACGATATGCCTCCCCAAGCATGCGGCTTTCTTCTTTCTCCAGAAAGGCCTTGAGGGAAGTTAATTCATTTTTCACAGGATTAAGCTGGATCGACTTGATCTCTCCCATGGCGTCCTTGGATATACAGTCGTCCATACTGGTAACCACCAGTCGCTCGATGGTATTTTCAAGCTCTCTGATGTTTCCCGGCCAATCATAATTCAGCAAGCAGTCCATCACTTCCGGATGGATCCATTTTTGATATCCATAGGCCGTATTATATCGTGCCAACAATTCCAGGGTTATCGGAATCACATCCTCTTTGCGCTTTCTCAGAGGAGGTATCGTCACGGGAACAACATTTAACCTGTAATATAGATCTTCCCGAAAGGTCTTTTTCTGGATCATATCTTCCAGGTCCCGGTTGGTTGCCGCGATAATCCGGATATCCAGTTTGATCGGTTTTTTTCCGCCGACTCTTTGAATCTCTTTTTCCTGAAGTGCCCGCAGTACTTTGACCTGGTGCTCCAGAGGCAGCTCTCCTACCTCATCGAGGAACAACGTCCCTCCATCCGCAAGCTCGAACAATCCCTTTTTCCCTTCCTTGAGCGCCCCCGTGAAAGATCCGGCTTCATAGCCAAAAAACTCCGACTCCAGCAGGTTTGCCGGGATAGCTCCACAGTTGATCTTGATAAAGGGCTTCTCAGCGCGATGACTTGCCCGGTGAATCAATTGGGCAATCAGTTCTTTCCCGACGCCGGATTCCCCCAGAATGAGGACCGTAGAATCGACGCGAGCCACATGATAAGCCGTATCCAGCTTTTTCTGCATATCATAATTTTTCGTGATTATTTTTTTGAAGGCATTCTGAGAACGGAAATGCTCCAGCTCTTTCAGGTAACGATCTTTAGCGTCTTCAGCCTGCTCCAGTCTTACCTTAAGTTCGGTAAGCTCAGAAATATCCCTGACAATCGTAACGACTCTGATGACTTCTTTTTCCTCATCAAAAACCGGCGCTCCTGTCATCAGAAGCTCTTTGCCGTTGCGGATGTCCACGACATTCACCCGGGATTTCGTTTTAAGCACCATTTCCGTCACGGATTTCCCCATATATCCTTGATGGATAAGGTCCCGCACGTTTTTTCCTACGAATTCCTTTTCCTGAATCCCGGTGATCTGCAGGTACGCACTGTTCACCCTTGAGATAACCCCATTGGAGTTCCCCACGACGATTCCGTCGGCCACCGATTCAATAATGGCATCCAGGTCATTGTTGATTTCCTTAACGTTATCCAATTCCAGGGACAACGCTTCGAAATCAGATATGTCCTGAAAAACCCCAACGGCTCCCACAATGATGCCATCTTTGAAAATAGGGCCGCGGTTAGAGATGATCTCGCTGGTTCCCAAATGCATCTTTTGGTTGTTTTCTGCTTTTCCTGTTTTTAATATATCCAAAAGACCGGTCGTAGGAATTACCTCTTCCACTCTCCGCCCGATAGCCTCGTCCTTCGGGACTCCCATGATCTTTGCTGCCGCTTCGTTGAACAGCTTGATGACACCCTGCTGATCAACAGCGACTACACCGTTATATATGGAATCAAAAACTTCAAATCCGAATCCGATCGCGATATCATTGCTGTCCATTTTTATCCCTCCTGTCGAAAGTAGCCAAAAAAACATACGTCTCTTTGTTCACATATGATGGTATTTAAAATAATATGGTATTTTCTCAATTGTTACAATATTAAAATAATCGTTCTGGAGTCGTTAAATCCCCATCAGCCGTAGTTACAGTCATAGGTGATGAGATATTGAATCTTTTGACCACATTCTGAATCATCTCTGTGGGTTTTTCAAAATGGTTACTTTTGGCGTCTCTTGAATTTGTATCTGAATAGCTGATTACTTTTTTCATCATCGAATTCGGGCAACTGATTGAAAATTCGATATTTTTTATTGGCATGATAATTGCAGATAAAATTATTAGCTCCATAAAGATTATTTTAACATCATCGAGCATACAACGAGCTGACAGGAGGGTGCTATAATCCATGATTATTATTGGCGAAAAAATTAATGGTTCCATACCATCGATGGCCAAGGCCATTCAGGAAAAGAATGAGCTCTACATTTCAGATTGTGCCGTGAGACAAGCTGTGGCCGGCGCAAATTATCTTGATGTATGCGCATCAGTTCCGGAAAAAATCGAAGTCGAAACCTTGCAATGGTTAATTGATCTGGTACAGAGGGTTACCGATATCCCCATCTGTGTCGATAGTCCGAGCCCCCATTCCATTGCTGCTGCCTTACCATTCTGCAAAAAGCCCGGCATCGTCAACTCCGTATCTATGGAAGGCGAGAAAATCGATGTCCTGTTCCCTCTCATTGCTGAGACGGAGTGGAAATGCATTGCCCTGCTCTGTGACGATAAGGGAATTCCCCACACCGTGGAACGACGTTTGGAAGTCTTCGAAAAAATTATGCAGAAGGCCAAGGAATTTAAGATCGATCCCTCCCGCCTCTATATCGATCCTTTGGTCGAGACGTTATCCACCAAGGAAACGTCGCTGACTGTATTTGCGGAATGTGCCAGGGAAATCAAGAAACAATATCCTTCAATTCATGTCACAAGCGGTCTTAGCAATATTTCTTTCGGCTTGCCTGCACGCAAGCTGATCAACCAGGCCTTCCTGGTCTTAGCTATGGGCGCAGGTATGGACAGCGCCATCGTCGACCCGACCAACAGAGATCTGTTAGGTCTGATCTATGCCGCAAACGCCTTATTGGAAAAGGATGAATACTGTCTGGAGTATATCTCAGCCTTCAGAGAAGGTCTAATCGGCCCGTTAAAAAATTAAAGTTCAAAAAACATATATGAGGAGGTAAATTCAATGTCTAAAATCATCGAACTTCAAAATGCAGTTGAAACCGGGAAGAAAAAGCTTATCCGAGGTCTCATCGAAGAGGCCTTAGCCGAAGGTCATCAAGCCATCGACATCTTAAACCAAGGTATGATTGACGCCATGAGCATTGTCGGGGGTAAATTTAAGACCGGCGAAATATTTGTTCCCGAAATGCTGGTTGCTGCCCGAGCCATGAAAGAGGGTGTTGAGGTTTTGAAACCGCTCCTGTCAAGCGGTCAGGCTTCTTCATCCGGTATATTTATCATTGGTACAGTTGAAGGGGACTTACACGATATCGGTAAAAACCTGGTTGCGATGATGATTGAAAGCGCCGGATTCCAAGTCATTGATTTGGGTGTTGACGTGGCCCCGGAAATGTTTGTTGAGGCAATCAAAGCTAATCCGGATTGTCACTTGGTTGGCCTTTCAGCTCTCTTTACAACAACGATGCCATCCCTGAACAAAACCATCGACGCAATTAATCAAGCCGGCTTGAGAGACCAAGTCAAGATCTTAGTGGGCGGTGCCCCTATTTCTCAGGAAATTGCCAATGAGGTTGGTGCCGATGCTTTTGCCGCTGATGCAGCATCTGCTGCATCCATAGCCAAAGAATTGGCCGCCGGAGCATACGGAGCTTAAAAAATCATTAAGGAGGCAGGAAAGATGAATAGTCGCGAAAGATTATTAACTGCTTTGAGTCATAAAGAGCCGGATCGTATCCCCCTTGATCTTGGAGCAGGATGTTCATGCAAATTCACGAAGTATTTTTATGTAAAACTTTTAGATTACTTCGGTATTAAAGAAGATATCGTTATGAACCATATCCCCTACCAGCTTGTATCAGCATCCGACAAAGTGATGGATCTTTTAAAATGCGATGTGCGCTCCGCCACACTTAACCCTATCCCCCAAGTCGAAAATCCTTATGCTAAGAAATGGGAAGACGCAGACAGCTATTTCTATCGAAACAACTGGGGAACCCTTTACAGAATGCCTAAGCATCAAGGCTTGTATTATGATTTAGTGGGAGGTGTACTGCAGGACTCCGATGATGAGGAAGAAGACCAGAAGTTCATCTGGCCAGTGCCGGAGAAGTTTCCTCTGGCTGACCGCAAGCAGCTGGAAGACTACCGTGCAGCAGGTTTTGCCACCACGATCTCCGAGCAGTTCGGCAACGGCTTCCTCCAGCAGGGACCGCTGATGTGGGGCTTTGAAAATTGGTTTGCCATGTTGCTGACCGAGCCGGAACGCTGCACACTGTTCATGGATAAACTGCTGGAGAAAAAAATCGAGTACTATGATAACATCTTTGAGATTTATGACGGGCTGGTTGATGTTTGCAGTGAAGCCGATGATTTCGGTACTCAGCGCGGCACATTTATTTCCCCAAAACTCATCAAAGATATGGTTCTCCCTTATCACAAGAAGCTGAATGACTACCTCAAAGCCAAGGGTGCCAGTCATATCACCTTGCATTCCTGCGGCTCAGTGGAAGCATCAATTCAGGATATCATCGAAGCAGGCTTTGATTGCCTGAACCCGGTACAGATCTCTGCCGCTAATATGAGTCCGGAACACCTGAAGAAAACTTTCGGCAAAGACATTACCTTCTGGGGCGGTGGTATCAATACTCAAGCAACCCTTCCTAACGGAACACCGGAACAGGTCAGGGAAGAAACCAAGAGAAACATCGATGCCTTTGCCAAAGACGGCGGATTTGTCTTCTCAACGGTCCATAATGTGCAGGATGACGTTCCCATTGAAAACTTTATCGCCATGTGGGAGACGTTCCAGGATAATTGTAAGTATTAAGGAATACCTAAAATAAGGTTACCTGAAATAAGGATAAAATAAGGGATAACCTGGATGCTGAGATCACCAAGATGTAGAGACTACTCCAAATAAAAGAGATATCAACATTTAAATCTCCTTAAATGTTGATATCTCCCATAGTTTCTTATTATATTAATAGTAGAAAGTGATTAATGTTTAAAACCGAGTGAAGTGCTGCTTCCTCGGTTTTGTCGCAAAAGCCAAAAGGTTTTCGGGGGAAGGAGTTAATGATATGGAGAGGGTTTTAAATAATCTGATCGAAGAAGTCCTTGCCTTAGGTGCAACCCGAGCAGTAATTATTGACACTGAAAAAATCAAGTTCAGCGAAAACGTCAGAAAACTATGCGAGCAAAATTCCTGCGGATTCTACAAGCGAAACTGGATGTGCCCCCCCCACAGTCGGGCCGGTAGACGAATTGAAAAAAAGGTTCGCAGAATATAAGCAGGGCCTCCTGTTCCAAACCGTCCATCAATTAGAGGATTCTTTTGACTGGGAAGGTATGCAGGATGCCAAGGCTAGCCATACGAAGATATTCCGGCAAATGGTTGAATGTATGCAAAATAACTCTTCACTGCAAGAAATTCTGCCGTTTAATGCAGGGGCCTGTACCTATTGCCCGAAATGTTCCATCCTTGACGGGGAAAAATGCCGTTTTCCCGATAAAGCCGTTGCCTCGATTGAATCCAACGGAATTGATGTCATGGCTTTGGTTAAAGATGTGGGAATACCCTATAACAACGGCAAAAATACAGTGTCCTATGTGTCACTGATCTTGGTCAAATGATTTAAAAAGGAGTCTTCCAACTCACTTCAAAATAGTGAGTTAGAAGACTCCTTTATTGTCCTATATACTATTTGATCTTGACCACAGCTTCCGGAAAAGCAATCGGTTGAATTTCTTCCCGGGGAAACGGTTTAATCGTCAGTGTAAATTCCAGTTCTGATACATCATCCGGCAGCGAGGGAAAGATAGCAAAAGAATATTGCACGCCCTTTTGCCTACCAGAACCGGAGTCCATACGACATTGATATTCCGGTGAGATGGACAATTCGAATTGGAAGCGTTCCAGGGTGATATTGGATTTATCAGTATCCAGTTCAGCCTCAACAAAGACCACACTGGCATTCTCGTACTGCTTCATATGCGTGACAGCAAAAACAGCATTCTCAACCACCACTGATTTCAGAATAGGGATGAACTTAATAAACCTCTTAGGGACGTCAGCCAAAGTACGAAACTTGTTTTCAAAGTAGAGAGATGTAAAAATCCCGCTGATCATCTCTTCATTCAATCCGTATTCCACACACCAGGCTGCGATCTTCTCCATATCCGGGAATCCCGGATTGTTCCCCGAAAGTTCCTTACGCTTGGCAATCAGCTCGCAAATCTGCTTATCCGTGAGGGTCAACGATTCATTGTAATAATCGGTAGGAGGATGAAATGTTCCTATTCGCCTCATTCATAAGCCTCCAGTTTGAATTATATAACTTGGTGGACCGCCTCAATTATTTAGCCTCATGATCCAATTATAATACAGCTACCTGATATTAACAAATATCCGAATGGTTCGGATTACTCCATATTAACTATGATTCCGGGATTTGAGCATCCAGCCAGCCTGAGATGTGTACCAGAACTTCTGCCCGGTTGATATCATCAAAAGGCCGATGAGGGGTTTCCTCATATTCGCGATATTCCTTGTTGCTATAGGGTACAGCACAAAAAAATTGATGTGTCCCCTCCGGCGGAGTGATCAGGTCTGCCAAGCCCTGAAGCATCAAAAACGGCACCTTAAGATCACGGGCGTGGTCCTGCATCCAAATTTGCATTTTGAAAATTTCATTCGCCAATCTGACTGTCATCTCTTCATGGCGCAACGGGTCAGCTGCCAAGGATTTTATTATTTCTGCATCCCGCGTCAGCTTAGTGTAATGCGACTTTTGCTTTGTTACATAGTCCGGCTTAATCCGAGAGAATACTTTGATAATCTGAGCCATAAGCGGCGAGAATCTTGAAAAGCTCAGTGGCGGACAAATAATTGTTATTCCGCTCAGTCCCTCCGGATAGTGAATGGAATACTCCAGACTGATCAGGCCTCCCAGGCTGTGTCCGATTAAGAATATCGGCAAGCCAGGTTCACGCTCTCTGACCATAGTCACAAAAGTATGAAGATCCCCCCGATAATCCGTCCAACTTTGAATATGCCCTCTCCGGCCATGGGAACGTCCATGCCCTCTCAGATCCAACCCATACCAAGCATACCCTTTCGAGACCAGATGCTGAACAATATTACGAAGCCCACCGCTATGGTCACCATGCCCATGTACCCCAACGACCACAGCCTTGGGTTGGTCTGAAGGGTACCATGCCTGATAATAAAGTTCTGTTTCCTGTGCTCCTTGAAACGTTCCTTCCCAATGTTGCATGTTCATTCCTCCTCGGCTTAACTCGGTTTAATCTAGGGCGGCTTGATTTCTATACCCGCTTTACTCATATGCAAATTTATATCCAATTAAACATATTGGTTTTATATATTTTACCATTCTCTGCTTTCTTGTCAAGTGATTCGACCATCATTTCCCTATGGATCTTATTCAAAAAAAGACCTCAAGTTTGCAGATAGGTTAAGCCATTTAAGGCGGCTCAACTCATATCCCATCTTAAGGTCTTCATGCTTCAGTGTCAGGTAAGCTATTTTAATTTTGATAAATGAGAGATTTTAAAGAAGTTCAAGTAGTTTCAGCAGTACCCATTTTTTCATTCAATGCCAACTTCAGCTGATTTAAGGCCTTTTCTAAAGTAGAACGGTGGCAGGCAAAATTGAATCTTAAAAACCCCGCTCCCTCTTTTCCGAACCAGCGCCCCAGATCAACGGCAATTTTGCCCTTCTCAATCACCAACGCATCAATTTCATCCGCGCTAAGCCCTGTACCTCGGAAATCCATCCATACCAGATACGTACCTTGAGGACGTATGATCTTAATCCCCTTTAAGTGTCTTTCGGCAAACTCCACAGCGTAGTCGATATTGCTTTCCACATATTCAAGCAGATCTGTCAAATAATTCTCCCCGTGATTATAGGCGGCTTCCAAGGCAATCGCAGCAAAAATATTCAGCCCAACCACGCAATTCTTCTCCAGCTGTTTGATGTATTTACGGCGGATCTTCTCATTGGCAATAACCATTACAGAGGCTTGAAGTCCGGCCAGATTAAAGGTTTTACTGGCTGAATATGCCGTAATCAGGTTCTGATTGATTTCAGATGTCAGACTTCCAAGGGGAATGTGCTTGAACCCCTTTAAAATAAGATCCGAGTGAATCTCATCGGAGAAGATGAGGACATCATTTTCCTGGCAAAGCTCTGCCAGCTTCCGTAAATCGGCTTCTGACCAGACCCGCCCCACAGGATTATGAGGATTGCAGAGAATGAACAGCCTATTCTTTGGATCCTTGACCTTGCGCTCAAAATCTGCAAAATCAATTTCATAAGTTCTGTTCTGTTCGTCAAAGATCAGTGGATTCTCCACTACAATCCGCTCATTTCTTTGGATCGTTTGCTTGAAGGGATAATAAACCGGAGGCTGAATGATCACCCCATCACCCGCCTGGGTTAAGGCTTGAATCGTATAGGCAATTCCCGGTACAACACCTGCAGTTGCTACGATCCATTCTTTCTTTAACTGCCAACCGTGCTGCTTATTGATCCAGTCAATAACCGACTTATCAAAGGAATCCCCCTTAGGTTTGGGATAGCCGTAAATTCCAAACTCAGCTTTTCGTACGATGGCATCAATCACTTGCTGTGGAGCTTTGAAGTCCATATCGGCAACCCACATGGGGAGACAGCCTTTAGCATCCAGGCAGGGGAACCGCTCTTCAAACCCATCCCATTTTGAACTTTCAGTTCCTGACCGATCAATATACTCCTCAAAATTATGCTTCATTTAAAATCACACTCCAGGTTGATATATACCCTGTTCAAGGGACTCATGAAATAAAAAATGAGAAAAACATTTCCTGCCAGAAAGTACTTTCTCATCATAGTAATATTAAAAAGTTTGACCCTGCTTATTGGTTTAATTTCATTAATGTTTCTACTGCTTTATTTACAGCTTCCTGCTGATTGTCGCCTTTTTCCATAGCGTCGTTCAAACAAATATTGGCATAGCGTTGAGCAACAATGACAGAAGCCTTCTGAACCGCAGAACGAATAGCGACCAGTTGAAGCAGAATCTCGTCGCAACTTTTTCCTTCTTCAATCATCCGCTCCACAGCAGCAACGTGCCCCCTAACGGTTTTAAGACGAGTCAATATTGCTTTTGTCCCATTGGAATCTACATCTTGCATTTCTTCTCCTACTTTCTCCTGCTCTCCCCCTCCCCTCTTCAGCGGAAGGTATCTGAGAAATTAAATATAACATCGAGGGCTTCAAGTCTCACTCTAACGATTTATTCAGTTATCGTACCTTAATTATAAAGCAAGGCCATATTCAATTACAAATACCTTCAAATCATTTTAAAAATTTATGTAAACCAGATAAAGAAAAGCCCCTCTCCTAAAAAAGGAGAAGAGGCCGGTTGACTCGTTTTTATTGATGTACACTATGTACAAACACCGCATATTACGGGTGACCGTTAGATTTGTCATCGTGACATTGCAAACAGCTCATTTTGCCTTGTTCATTATCCAGCGAGCTGGTCGCTCCGTTATGGCAGGTCAGGCAGCTTGTGTATTCTGAGCCGGGTTTATAAGCAGGGGTGAAACTGCCCGCTTTCCACTGATTCAGCAGTTCAATGGCTTTAGCAGCGGTATCACCTGAGACTTTTGCGCAGCGATCTGCTTTTTCATCCGAGTTGATTTTGGCATTGGCCTTATTGGCCCATATACTTACAGATACGTGACAGAGCGGCGAATCCGCTATTGTTGTAATCTGATTTTTGAACTTAGCATAATCATCCATTTTCGTAGTAGGAAATGGGAACTGGGTATACCAACCAATGAGTTCATTACCTACTTTATCAATATCTCCTCCTGTAACTAGGTTCACCACAAGCAAAGCACCATTTAAGGCGCCGCATAGTGTACCCCAGCCTAAGGCACCGCCTTTTCCATACTTAAACATATCTGTGGGAATAGTATTCCAAGGTCCTCCCGCTTTTTCATTAATTGAATCAACCAGGGCTTTTCCTGCCGCATAACAACAGCCACCCTTAAAGTAATTCTCATAAGCAAGTTTCCGGGCAACTTCCGGATCAATTGCCTGATAAGGCCAGGGGACGGGGGCGGATCCAGCCTCTGCAATAGCCGGTATAGGCTCTGCAATCTTTGTTACTCCACACCCAGCGAGTACGCCTGCCGCCAGAGTAAGGCCAGTGGAAGTAAGGAATTTTCTTCTGGACACATTTGATTGCTCTAACATAGGAATCCTCCTTTAATTTTGTTGGGTAAACTTTAGGTTGTACTTGTACGTTTAATCACAATTAAGTACATCTCATCCCCCTCCGGAGGGGGTCGTGCATATTCTATCATATTGTACTTCAATAGTTTGTCGAAGGTTGTACATGATCTTAGAGAAGTTTCGACAAAAATGAATGGCGTAAGTTCTACTGAACTTACGCCATTCTTGAACTTACACCCTATTCAAAAATTTCAATACAGTGTAACTAAAGAGTTGAGCTCCAACAGGCAAAGCTTTTTCATCCAAGTCGAACTTAGGATGATGCAGCGGATAATTCACTTGCTCCTCAAAACCAACCCCTAAGTATACATATGCAGAAGGAACCAGCTGACTAAAGGATCCGAAATCATCGCCCAACAGAACCTGCGGCACAGGTATAATATTCTTCTCCCCTAGGATTTCTTTCCCTGCTTCTCTAACCAGAGCAATCATCTGTTTGTCATTGATCACCGTTCTGACCGACCTATTGAACTTCAACCTAAAGGTCGCACCATGAGCAGCAGTCACTGAGTCAAGAAGCTTTTCTATCGTCTCTTCCGTATAGTCCATTAGCTTATCATCGAAACAACGAACTGATCCTTCCATACATACCCGCTCCGGTATAACGTTAGCTTTCTGTCCGCCCTGAATCGAACCCAGACTTAAGACGAATGGCTCCATAGGATTGATTTTCGAGGACCTGATGGTTTGAAGTGCCTGAACGCATTCGGCCGCAATCGGAATTGGATTGTTCGAAAGATGAGGCAGCGCTCCATGTCCGCCCTTACCGATAATCTCTATTTTAAAGAAGGCCACTGTGGCAAAGAAAGGCCCTTCCCGATAACCAATCTGACCGGCGGTAAGCTCAGGGGTGACGTGCAGTGCCAGGGCTGCATCCACTTCTGGCTGCCGCATCACGCCCTCTTCGATCATTTTGTCCGCACCTGTTCCCTTTTCTTCCCCAGGCTGAAAAATGAATTTAACATTTCCTCTCAGGGAATCCTTCATATTCACCAAAATCTCTGCCGCACCCAATAAAATAGCAGTGTGAGCATCATGACCACAGGCATGCATAACCTGCTCATTGAGAGATTTGAAATCATGGTCCGTCTGCTCTTCAACCGGCAATGCGTCTGTATCCGCCCTGAGCACGATCGTCTTGCCCGGTTCCCGGCCTTTGAGCAGCCCCACAACCCCGGTTCCCCCTACATATTCTTTGACCTCCAGACCAAGCTCCCTGAGCTTTTCTGCCACTAAAGCTGCCGTCTTATATTCGCACATGGATAATTCAGGGTTTCTGTGAATCTCTCTTCGAATCTCCTTAAGCTGTTTTTCGATCTTATAAGAAAACTCTTTGACAGAACTAAGCATACATAAATCCCCCTGTAAACCTATCACTTTTATTATCATTTTACCGCCAATGTATAGTAAAATCAGGCATTTGTCAACATAAGAGCATATAAAAATAACAGAATATCATACCATCTAAGGCAATGCGATACTCTGTTACTATTCCACAGGCTTCAGCGGTTTATGGTTTCTTCATGCTGCAGGGGAGATTGATGAGACATTTCCCACAGACCTCGCTGCCGGAATCTTCCGTTTTTTCCCCGGCTTTCGCTGCGTAAGAATTGCCAAACTGATTATGCTCCTTTGCGTTCTCAAGGCATCTTGCAAAGCAGGTCTTCCGGTCAAATCCTTCTGCAGTCAATGCTCCCGTAGGACAGCGGCGCACGCAAGCTCCACAGCTCCCGTCTCTTTTATATAAACAGTATTCCGTCGAAAGAGGTTCGTCTGGCAGCACATCCAGATTGGTCACAACGGTGCTGATCCTGCCGCAGCAGCCTGCCTCCGTGATGAGCATATTGTTCAGGCCAAACGTACCGAGACCGGCGATTCTTGCGATATGCCTCTGGGACCATCGGCTCAGGATCGCCTCCCGGTCGAATACGGAGGCTTCTTTGGAAACAGCCCCTTGATATCCTTCCGCTTCCAGCTGGGAAATTAAATGCTCGTTCAGCTTTTTAAACATGGCATTTGTCTCTTCATAGACCTGGGCCCATTCCGGCGATGCCAAACCTGGACTTGAGTTCCCCCTGACGACTTTTTCAGTGAAAGGGATGAAATAAGCGATCACGATCCTGGCATTGGGTAGGACATCCTGCGGCATTTCGTGCTTTGGATGGACTATTGCCCTAAGCATTGGAAAGTCGCTGTGATCTGCATCGGCAAATCCGACAAGTGGGGTTGTCCATTTGTTCTTTAGTGTAGATTCTTGATCATGTTCCTGAATGAATTTAGCTATTTCGTTTTTTATTATACTTTTAGTCAACATGGCATGTTATTCTCCAATAATGTATTTTGATTAATCCTTAATTATTGAATCATATGCTAATGCTTTCCAGGGCCTATCTCAATTTGCACTATATTTCTCAGTTTCTACAAATATGTCTGAAATCCTCCTTGCGGAATCATCAGAGTGTAGTAATGGGCCTGCTTTGAAGCAGATAAAATTCCCCTGAGCCATAGCTCCACTCTATATCTTGTGGCACTCCATTGAAGTGCTCCTCGATACGGAGACATAGACGTGCCAATTCTCTAACCTGCTGCGAAGTTAAGCATCCTCGGGCAGGGTGTTGTACCCGGAAGAAAGGAGCGGGCGATTGCCCATTTCCCAAAGCAGATGTAAATTTAAGAACGGCGCCATCAGGTCGCCTGGCCAGCCATTGATCAGGCACAACTTCTCCTTGAACCAGAGCTTCTCCGAGGCCGCGGACAGCATTCACAACCAGCTCATTGGTTTTATTGGCAAGAGGGTTGATTGTAAAGACCACTCCTGAGACCTCATGGGGCGCCATTTCCTGAATGATTACGGCAAGAGCAGCATTGTTGTCCCCAAAACCTTGCATTGAACGATACTGAACTGCCCGAGGTGCCCATAGGGATGCCCAGCACTTTTTTATGGATTCGAGAATGCCGCTTTCTCCCTGGATATTCAGATACGTTTCTTGCTGACCAGCAAAACTTGCATTGGCCAGATCTTCAAGCGTTGCCGAGGACCGAACAGCAACTTTGGGGCTTCCCATTTTTCTGTATGCTTCCAGGATTTCTCCTGTTACTTCATCCGGCAAGTCAATGCTTTCTATTTCCGCCTGAATCTGTGCCGTTACATCATTTAGTACAACAATATCATTCAGAACATCAGCACTCATTCTCGGCAAGTGTACACCGGCAAGGCAACACTGGTATCCGTCAACAGTCAGTACGAAGCCTTGTGGTACTTTCATTCCTGCCCATACCAATTCCCCTAAATTGGCTCCTTTGCCGCCGGCCAAGGCCAGGTCTTTTCCTGATAGTTCTTGAAGCAGTCGTATATATTTCATTTTATTTTCTTCACCAACTTTCCTTTAGCTGGTTTAACTGTTCTCTCAATCCAAAACCTGTACTTTGCCTGCAGCTCCGTCTACACGTACACGCTGCCCATTACACAGCAATTTAGTTCCGTTGATGGTTCCGACTACCGAGGGAAGTCTGTATTCCCGGGAAACAATTGCTGCATGTGACAGCATTCCGCCGGAGTCCGTCACCAGGGCAGCTACATGGGGAAACAATACCGTCCAAGTCGGTGAAGTTAGAGGGCAGACCAATACCTCCCCTTCTTGAACCAAATGAAATTCATCAACTGTATAAATAACTCGCACCGGCCCCTCAGCAACTCCCGGTGAACCCGGGGTGCCAAACATCTCTCCTTCGGCATTCAGCTCCGTTGACCGTTCTTGTTGCACTTCAATTTGGGAAAATTGGCTAAGAAAAATCCTCATTCCTTCTGCTGCGCCAGGCGGAAATACATTCAAGGGGATATCCTTGGGCACTTTTCCAATAATTTGCGGCGGGACTAAGGAGAAGTTTCGGGTATGCTCAGCCTTCCTTCCAGTCACCAAACCTTTTAATTCAGCTAATTTGCCTGTTCCTCTCAGTGCGGAAAGCAATTCTTCCCTGTACAGAAAAAACGTATCTTCTGCAGAATCAAGAATTCCGTCCTGAACGAATCTTCTCCCTGCCTCAATTGCATCATAACGAGCATGGCTAAAGGGTACGTTCGAGAGAAGATAGTCGTGAATTTCTGATAATGGTTGCACCTGCTCTGTCAATTCAAGCCAGGCATCGAATTCCTTTCTTTCCCCCTCCGCTAAAGTACTGCGAAGCTCATTAATCCTTTGTTTCCGATAAACTTGAAAATCAAAATTCTCACTTAGGAAATCATCTGAGTTCATCAAGCTCTTAATTATTCCAATGACTATTTCCGGCATCTCTCTCCAGGTCGGTTCTAATTCAAAGCCATCTGCAGGCCGGTCTCCTTCAGCTTCTATAAAATGATTGAGCTCTTTTCCCAGCCAAGTTCCGTCTAATTCTTTAAGCGCCTTTTCATTAGGTAAGGACAGAATCTCCTTAACTTCTGGGTCCACTGCAGCACGCTGCGCCATTTTTAAAAGACGGCCAGTCATGTTAAATACGGCAGGATCATTGACCTGAACTAATTCATAGGCTTCAAATTCTGTGAGATTAAGAAGTCTTTCGCATACTTCCAGCCAACGGGCTCGAATATACATACCCACCATGACTACTTTATTGTGAAGATTCCAGGACCAGCATAAGTAGTCATAACATTGATCAAGGTTGTCTGCCAGCTCTTCCATACTGGCATTTGCGCGATCAATGTTTCGGATTGGTTCAAGGCGTTTTTTCGCCTCAGGCTCCCATATATCTCTCCACGAATGAACGTGATTCTCAAATCCTTTTTCCTTAATGAACCGGTCAAAGCCTAAGACCCGCTTTCTCATTTCCGGGTTGATCCGCCACATATGGAAAAGAAAAGGAAACCGCTCCATAATCGGCGGAGTGTCTCCGCCAATGGCTTCAATACGCTGAAAGACATATCCATGAAGCACAAGATAGTTATATCTCAGTGAAGGAATAGACCAATCCTCAAAGGCACTGGCTGACCCGACTTCAATTGGCAGAAGTCCATACGAAACAAAAAATGGATGTACAGGTCTCGGCCAGTGAATACTATCCCGCATCCAGAACCCTTTAGCTTCCCAAAGAGACATATCCTCTACCTCCTCTATTTTATTAAAACAGTTCAATTATTTTGTCATCGCACCTGACAAGTATGTGTTAATTGCCGGCATAATACTGGCTAAAAGATCCCCTTTCTGGCCATAGTGATACCACCTGACCATGTGAACCGTGTATAACCCATCGATATCGTGAGCAAGGTCTTGGGGAGGTCTTTCTTTGGTGACGACTCCTACAGCCTGGCCACGCTCGAAGGCCTCCTTGATCATCCTCCGAAAAAGAGTCCCATTGGTGTGATTGGGAACATGCCCCCGCTTCATCTTTTCAACCAAACAAATCAAAAAGAGTTCAGGTCTTCTCAATGTCCACTCCACAGCATTGGTAATGATTGCTTGTATTTGATTTTCTGTACCAGAAGTAGATGCGAAAAACTCATCAATTTGCTTAGGTGATAATTCCTCAGAAGCGTAAAATAACTCAAGTACCAAATCTTCTTTGATCTGAAAATAATTATAGAATGTCCCTCTTGCTACTCCGGCAGCACCGGTGATCTCTTCAATGGTGGTTTCCGAAAATCCCTTGGTCATAAAAAGCTCTTCACCCGCTCGCATGAGTGCGGATTTAACTTCTGCCTTCTGCTTATCCCTTAATCTCATTGCATAATCACCTCACCTAAAAGCACCAAACTCTAAACATTATGCATTTAATGAACACTGTACATAAAATGATTAAGTTCATTATATTTAAAGTGGGTCTCTTTGTCAATTCCTGGTGTTTCACTTTTTTGACTTCGGATCTATATCTATTTTTTATGGTCTTTGCAATAACCCATCACCGGCATGCCTAAGGGCATCCAAACTGATGCACTGAGTATGATCCTAGCCCTTATTGATTTACAACATCCTGAACTATTATGAAGAGCAAGATCCATTCTAAACGCCCTTTCCTGCTTCGAATAAGCCTGGAAGTACATCTGAAATTTTGCTTGAGGTCTGCCTTAAAAATATAAAATCCAGAAAAAGGGTTGACTTTGCAGGAGATCTTTTATACCATGTAGGAAGCAACTTTTAAAAATATAATAAGTTGTCAGTTATGCGAGGTGTTTAACTATTATGATAAAATTTGCCAACGTAAGTAAAGCCTATAGCGATGGTTTTAAAGCTGTTAAATCGCTGAATTTTGAAATTAAGCGTGGGGAACTGGTTGTCCTGATCGGCCCCAGTGGTTGTGGTAAGACAACAACCATGAAGATGATCAATCGTCTGATTCCCCATACGGAAGGAACAGTTCTAATTGATGGACAAGACATTAACAAAATTGATGAAGTCGCCCTGCGGAGAAACATCGGTTATGTTATTCAGCAAACCGGCTTGTTTCCCCATTATACAATCGAAGATAATATCGCCTTAATCCCACGCTTAAAGAAATGGGATGAAATAAAGGTCAAAAACCGTGTTCAGGAATTACTTGACATGGTTGGACTTGATCCGAGTGTTTATGCCAAGCGTTATCCTAAAGAGCTTTCCGGCGGACAGCAGCAACGAGTTGGAGTAGTCCGTGCCTTGGCAGCAAATCCTGACATCATTTTAATGGACGAGCCATTTGGTGCATTGGATCCTATCACCCGGGAGCAACTTCAGAATGAACTGTTACGGCTTCAGTCCGAAATGCACAAAACCATCGTTTTCGTCACCCACGATATTGATGAGGCCCTCAAATTGGGGGATCGGATTGCGATTATGAAAGACGGTGAATTGCTCCAGCTGGATACCCCGGATAAGTTGCTCAGTAATCCAGCTCACGGTTTTGTTGAAGATTTTATTGGCAAAAAGCGAATTTACCAAAACCCCGACTTTATGCCCGTTACCGATATCATGCGCGACAATCCATCCACAACCTCGCCTGCCCGGACTCCGGCTCTTGCTCTGTCGATCATGCGCCAACGCAAAACAGATACCCTCCTTGTTGTTGATGGAAATGCCAAACTGTTGGGTATCGTCTACGCTTATGATCTGCAATCGGACATTCATAAAATTGAAACTGTTGCCGAGATCATGAAACCTGCTGAAATTGTCTTGACCACATCTGCTACAGCTAAGGATGCATTAATCAAAATAAATCAGGCTCCATCCGGCGTTATTCCGATTGTGGATGAAACCGGTAGAGTCATCGGCGTCGTAACACGAGGCTCATTGCTGACTGTATTCGCCAGCCAATGGTCTGAACAGGAGGAGGGGGTTATATGAGGCAAGAGACACTCTGGATACAAATCATGAAGCAATTTCAGATGCGCTGGGAGGATCTGCTGCAAGCTTTAGCTCAGCATGTTGAGCTTGTTCTTCTCTCCATGCTTATTGCAATTGTCATCGGGGTTCCATTAGGCATCCTGATCACTCGGGTTAAATCATTGGACAAATTTGTCCTTGGAACCGCCGGTATTCTACAAACTATTCCCAGTCTGGCTTTGTTAGGCTTTATGATTCCTGTATTCGGGATCGGGATCAAGACCGCTGTCGCCGCTTTGTTTTTATACTCATTGCTGCCCGTTATCCGCAATACGTTTACAGGGATTAAAGAGGTGGATAAATCAATCATCGAAGCCGCACGGGGCATGGGTATGACCAGTTTGCAGATTCTTTTCAAGATCGAGCTGCCCCTTGCTTTAAGCGTCATCATGGCGGGAATCCGCACCGCGACTGTTATCAATGTAGGGACGGCCACTTTAGCTGCCTTTATTGGGGCCGGCGGTTTGGGGGATTTTATTTTCCTCGGAATTTCCAGAAACATCGATGCTCTGGTACTGCTAGGTGCTTTCCCGGCAGCAATTCTCGCTCTGGTTATCGATTGGTTACTTGGCCTGCTTGAGCGAACAACGACCCCTCGTGGTCTTAAAGTATAGATAAATATTTATAGGGAGGAAAGTCATGAAAAACAAGCTGATTTTGAC
>Ga0366808_1003_pt1 | contig 55175 bp, 49 predicted proteins | sample TotcelN113001M13_FD_207020 | JGI IMG/M metagenome (GOLD analysis project Ga0366808, IMG submission 207020) | Enriched cells from coal bed in the Powder River Basin, Montana, United States - Total cells N11 rep3 HSBNCT.N11.300.1.M13 ... | reverse complement strand
TTGGGCCAAGGCAGCGCTGGCGACATCGGCCACTGTCATATCCGACGGGCTTTGGGGATTTCAGGGGGTGACCGCACAAGACGGCGTTTCCCATCAAGCTTATATTACTGGCCATGGAAAGAAGGCTGCGATGCATCCTCAGTTTCGTTGGGTCAATACCATGCTGGGTAATTTAAAAACATCCTTGGCGGGTACTTACCATGCCTTTGATTTTTCTAAATATGCGACGCGTTATCTGGCTGAATTTCAGTATCGCTTCAACCGTCGTTTCGATTTGGCTTCGATGTTGCCTCGATTACTCTATGCCGCAGCCGCTACCAAACCTCAACCGCTACGCATTCTGCGCCTCTCTGAGGTTGGTAGCTAATCAGGTATTTTTTTAAATACGCGGCAGGCCTCATGCGCACGCCACATCAGGCGGATTTTTGTTGCGAACATACAATTCTATTGTTCGTAAAATGCGGAGAAACGATTGGAAGACAGACCAAATTCCGTGCACTACAGCGTGCTTTATCTGCACATCACTGCAACACCACACGGTCGCGCGCAATGATTTGGCGAAATCCTGCGCCGGTGCTTGCCCAGTCGATTACATCGACCTTGAACGGCAGGTCGGATTCGGTGAAATCATGCTCGAGGGCGGCCAGCAGCGCGATGGGCAACGGCTGTGCGCCGATAATCGCCAGATCAAGATCCGAATACGGCTTGGCGTTGCGGGTTGCGCGCGAGCCGAAGGCCCAGACCGGCTGACCCGCCAGATGACGTTGCAGTATGGCTGAGATGCTGGTCCATTGTGCCGGCGTGACGTCTATGTCGGGCATGGAACTCATGCGTGGACGCTTCTTTTTTGCAGCTCGCGCAACAAGGCACGGGCTTCTTCCAGAAACTCGGGAATGATGAGCATCACCTGCCTGGCCTTTTCTTCGTCATATGTGTGACTGGGAATACTGCGCGCCTTTCGGTAGTCCTTCCAGCGATCCCAGCCGCTGCGCAGCAAACCCTGTTCGCTGGCACTGCGAATCATGTCGGGAAAGGCCATCTCGTCGATACCGGCCGGATTGGGCGATGCCATTTCCAAATAACGCTTGAGCATCTTGTGCGATAGCTCGTAACTGAATTCAAAACGCTGGATCGTTGCATCGCGGTACAAGGTATTTTCCGGTGCAGCACCGTGCGCCTGCAGAGCCTCGTCCAAGCGCAGCAAGGCATTTACCAGCGATGAGAGATCAAGTTGCATGGTCATAATTAGTCCATTACCAAGTTTACCAAGCGGGTGCATCGGCGCATGTAAAACTGTTGTTTTCGCTTCAACCCGGTATGCCATTCTACAAGGCAGCCTGTCACGCGCGCATCCGCCCGAGGCTGCTTCGGCATATTTCGCGGCAGGACGACTACTCTCTGCGCATTTTGAGTGGTAATCTTGCGGTCATATAAAATGTTTCCTGTTCACAACATAATGAGAATGTAATGGAAAATTCCGTAGCAGCTGCACCTGCATTGTCTAGCCTGTCCTTTATCCTGCATCAAGAAAGCGGCGAACTGATCGCCCGCTTTGAGCCGACCGATGGCGACAGCCCACCCGACATGGCAGTGCTGACCCGTTTGCTGGGCGAACAGGGTTTTGACGGCTTGCTGCTGCCGGAACAGACGCTGCACGATTTCATCAGCCGCTGCGAAAAACTGGGCATTGCATTCGAAATGCCGATCGGGAAACGTTGTGACGGCGAATTCACAATAACGCTGGCCGATGACTTGCAAAGCGCAGACCTGACGCTCAAGGCGCCGCATGGCGGTCGCGCAGTGGAAGCCGATGCGGTGCTGGCAAGCTTGCACGCACACGGCATTATCTACGGCGTGCAACAAGCGGCGCTCGATGCCGCACTGGCAGCCGGGCACTGCGAACATCTGTGCATTGCCAAAGGCGACGCACCGGTGCAAGGTACGCCCGGCCGCTTTGAAAGCATGCTGGTCGATCCGGCGCAGCAGCTTGCGGATGCCGATGCGCACGAAGATATCAACTACAACGATCTGTGCCATTTGCTGCTGGTGCATTCGGGCCAACTGTTGATGCGCCGCATCGCACCGATTCCGGGCATCAACGGCACCAACATCAAAGGGGCAGCGATAGCAGCAAACCCGATTCCCGATATCGCGTTTGCAAGCCCGCTCGAAGGCGCGGCGCCGGACCCGGACAACCCCGATTTGCTGGTGGCCACGCAGGCCGGGCAACCGGTAGTAATGCCCAATGGGATCTATGTCAATAACGTGCTGGAAGTGGCCAACCTGGATTTGAACACCGGCAATATCGCTTTCGAGGGCACGATCCGGATTCAGGGCGACGTCAAAGCCGGCATGCAGCTCAAGGTAAGCGGCGATGTCATCGTCAACGGCACCGTGGAAGCGGCCGAAATCATCGCCGGCGGCAACGTGACGGTCAACGGCGGCATCATCGGTTTTGGAAATCCGCAACCGGGCGCCAAAACGCTGCCCGCCAACACTGCGCGGATTCAGTGCCAGGGTTCGGTACAGGCATTGTTCATGGAGCATGCGCGCATTGAGGCCGGAGATTCGATCCTTATCGCCAGCCATGCGCGCCGCTCGGAGCTGTTCGCCCGCAATGCGGTTCTGGTGGGCAAGCCAGGCGCTAAAAATAGCCACATCGCCGGCGGCACCGTGCAGGCAACGCAGTTGGTCAAGGTCCCGACTCTGGGCGCCGCATCCGGCATGCAAACCAGTGTTCACGTCGGCTCAGACCCGTATCTGGTGCAGGAAATCGCGGCCCATGAACAGCGACTGCAAGACAAGCTGTCGCAAGTGGAGAAAATGCGTCAATTGCTGGCCTATCTGAAGCAAAATCCCCAAAAAGCCGCAGGCGGCGCAGGCGAAAAGGTGCAGGCTGCATTCAAGCAATTGTCAGAGGAAATCTATCAACTGGTGGAAGAAAAAGCAGAAATGGCCGCCAAGCAAAAACTCACCGAACAATCCAAAATCGAAGTCAGCTACGCCATGTATGAAGGTGTCGAGCTGCGCATCGGCAAACAGGTGTTGTCGATCCATGAAAATCGGTCCGGCGGCACCGTTTCGCTGGTAGAAGGAGTAATTGCCTTTAACTAAGGCCATCTTGATATACCAGGGAGCGTATATCAAGAATCGCTTTATATGCATGCGGCAAGCAATGCATATTGCTGCATACTCCGTGTTCATTGCAGCCAAAAAGAGGAATTTCAGGCATCGCTTCGGTGCGGAAAACCGGCTGGAAGCCTATTTCGATTGAGTTTATTCTCAAGCGGTGGCTTAATCACGCACACCTTCCCACTCATCATTTCCATGAACAAGACAAACCAGATGACCTTGCCCGTCGCAGCTTCTTACGCGCTGATGGCAGCAGCATTATTCATTGTCCTCAAATCGGGGCTGCTGCTGGCGCTGTTTTCCGGCTTGCTGGTGCATTCCCTGGTGCACATGATGGCGCCCAAAATCACCAAGAAATTCAGCAATCAGCAAGCCCGCTGGATTGCGGTCGTATTGTTGTCGGCGCTGATCGTGTCGGCTTTGTCAGGCCTGATCTGGGCAATTTTTTCTTTCATGCGCAGCGATACCGGCAATCTTTCCAGCCTGCTGCAAAAGCTGGCGGACATCATCGAAGCGTCGCGGGATCAGATGCCGGTCTGGGTGCGCGACCACATACCGGAGGGCGTTGATGCGTTGCGCGCGCTACTGACCACCTGGCTGCGCGATCATGCGGACGAGGCAAAATTGCTGGGGCAGGAAGCCGGACATATCATTGTCCATCTGCTGCTGGGGATGATCATCGGCAGCATGGTGGCGCTGCAAGACGCTACCGCACATATACACTATTTGCCATTTGCCGCAGCGCTGCATCAACGCACGGTCAATTTGCGCGAAATTTTCCAGAAAGTGGTGTTCGCCCAGGTGCGGATTTCCCTCATCAATACCTTCTTTACCGCGGTTTACCTGATGCTGGTGTTGCCGCTCGCAGGCGTGCATCTGCCCTTTACCAAAAGCATGGTTGCCATCACCTTCATCGCGGGCCTGATACCGGTAGTGGGCAACATCATTTCGAATACGGTGATTGTGATCGTGGCTTTGTCGCACGGCTTGCAGACGGCGATTTCTTCGCTGATCTTCATGATCGTGATTCACAAGCTGGAATATTTTTTAAACGCCCGAATCATCGGCGCACAAGTCAACGCCCGTTCATGGGAACTGCTGACCGCGATACTGGTGATGGAAACGCTGTTCGGCTTGCACGGCGTGGTGGCAGCGCCGGTGTTTTATGCATACATCAAAAGGGAATTGCACAATTGGGGCTGGGTCTAGCGATTTCTCATACTACCAGCCGTATTTTTTAATACTCTTGATATATAAGCAGAAAAACTAGTATTTTTCGATATACTCGGCCATTAAAAATGCCGGCAGCGCCGGCATTGCATTACATCGGACCCAAACCGGCATTAATACGGCATCAAACCGGATCGTGCCACCGCCTTAGCGGGTCACGGTCACCAGAGTGCGGTTGCCGCCCTTGTACGTGTAGATCGTCAGCGCACCATTCTTGATGTCGCCGTGGGCATCGAAAGCAATAGTGCCCGATACGCCCTTGTAGTTGATCTTGGCCAAAACGGCAAGTACTTCGCCGGCTCGACCGACTTGGCTTGCTGCATCGCCGCGATCATCGCGTTGGTGGCGTCGTACGAATACGGCGAATAAATCTGCACTTCAAGATTGAATTTTTTCTGATAAGCGGTTTTGAAGTTATCCAGCGATTTCTTGTTGGCGTCGACCACGCCGCCGGCTTCCGCGCAATACACATGGCCTTCGCCCAGCGCATCACCGGCCAGCTTGACGATTTCCCTGGTGCAAATGGCGTCGCCGCCAATGAACTTGGCGTCGATGCCCAGTTGCTTCATCTGGCGCAGCATCGGGCCGCCTACCGAATCGAGTCCGCCAAAGAAAATTACGTCCGGCTTCTTGGCCTTGATCGCGGTCAGAATCGCGCTGAAATCGGTTGCCTTATCGGTGGTGTATTGCTGCGAAACGATGTTGACGGCTGGCGATTGTTTCCGCGCCCCCTTGATGAACTCGGTCGCGAGGCCCTGGCCGTATGCGGTACGGTCGTCAATCACCGCAATATTTTTGGCTTTCAGCACGTCAGTCGCATAGCGGCCGAGCGCGCCGCCGAGCTGGCTGTCGTTGGCGACGACGCGAAATGCAGTGTTATAGCCTTGCTGGGTGTATTTCGGATTGGTCGCGCCGGGGGAAATCTGCGGAATGCCGGCGTCATAATAGATCCGCGAAGCCGGAATCGTGGTGCCGGAATTGAGATGGCCAATGACGCCATGGACTTTTGCATCGACCATTTTCTGCGCAACCGCAGTTCCTTGCTTCGGATCGCCCGCATCGTCTTCGGCCAGCAATTCGAATTTGATTTTTTTGCCGCCGATGACCAGGTTTTTGGCGTTCTGCTCATCGATTGCCATGCGCACGCCGTTTTCGAGATCCTTGCCGATATAGGCGATACCGCCCGAAGTCGGTGCGACGTGGCCAATTTTGACGATTTGTTCTGCAGCAGCGCAGGCGTGACCAGAGAAAGCCAAAGCAAGCGCTGCGGCTAGAGGAAGAATGTTTGCGCGAATCATGAATGTACTCAGTGGTTAATAACTGGACTGCCTGGAAGCGGACGCCTTGCAGCAATAGCTTGCGACCGGTGTCTGACGCTGCCGGGCATATGGAAATATTATGCCATCTTTTGCACTGCGGTATATTCATTGAAAAGATAATGAAGACTCTTTATATTTTCCTGCTGAATACTCATCTGCCAGACTGCAAATCAGCCGCATGCGCAAAAAAAAGCCCGCTACCTTTCGGAGCGGGCTAAATCCAATCTTTTTACAGAGTTGGAGGAGACAGGCAAACTATATCGCAACGCAGCATATGCACCTAATTTATTATCAAAATATTGATTATTCGCAAAACGCATAACTATAACCGCATTAAATTTCACTGCAGCAACAATGCGACATCGATTGCCGTAGTGTCTTTTAATGTTTGCATCACGATATTGGAACGTATTTCCAGCACGCCACGCGTTTTGTACAATTTTTCCAGCACAAAGGCCGAATATTGCTTCAGATTGCGGGCCCGTACCCGTAACAGGTAGTTGGCTTCGCCGGTGATGATGAAGGAACCGACCACTTCAGGCCACTGTTGCAACGCGAGGGCAAAATCCTCATGCCAGCCTTCCACATCGCGCCGCATCGTGACTTGCACAAACGCATCCACTTCCAGCCCCAGCACCTCAGCATCGAGCAATGCGCTATAACGATTAATGATGCCGGCTTCTTCCAGCAGGCGCACCCGCCGCAAGCAGGCGGACGGCGACAGAAAAACTTGATCGGCCAGTTCCAGATTGCTGATGCGCCCGTCCTGCTGCAAGGCAGTCAATATCTTCAGATCCATCGCATCGAGATTCATTTCGCATCTTTCGCTTATTTGTTGAGTAAAAACTGGAATATATTTCAATTTAATACGATACGGCACTACATTTTGAAATAAAAATTCGTTAAATATCGCATAAAATTTCTTAAACAATATATCCATAAATGCCAAGGAAGACATCCATGCCAATAAGCAAAGTCTTGTGGGACATCAGTCCGCTGCTTTCAGCGGCTACACCGGTGTGGCCGGGAGATACCACTTTTCGGGCCGAGGCGACCTGGCAGATTACCGATGGCTGTCCGGTGCATGTCAGCCGGATTACGCTGTCGACCCATACCGGCGCGCATTGCGATGCGCCTTCGCATTACGACGTGGAAGGCGCCAGCATCGATGCGGTGCCGCTGGACGCCTATCTGGGCGCGTGTCGCGTGATCCATTGCATCGGGGCCGGATTGGTCGAACCGCAGCATGTCGCGCATGCACTGCACGACTTGCCGCTGCGGGTTCTGCTGCGCACTTATCGGAACGCGCCGCACGCCGCATGGGACAGCAATTTCAGCGCGATTGCGCCCGCCACCATCGCGCTGCTGGCCCAGCACGGGGTGCGGCTGATCGGCATCTACACGCCGTCGATCGACCCGCAGGATTCCAAAACGCTGGACGCGCACCACGCGGTACGCGCTAACCGGATGGCGATTCTGGAAGGCATAGTTCTCGATGCGATACCCGAAGGCGATTACGAACTGATCGCCCTGCCGCTCAAATTGAGCGGCCTGGATGCCAGCCCGGTACGGGCGATCTTGCGCGCACTGTAATGCATGCCAATCCGAACTCCGAAGAAAGTCCGATGATGACCAGAAACGATTGCCTGGCACGCGATGCCGCCGACCCGCTGGCGCCGCTGCGCGACCAGTTCGCGTTGCCGCAAGGCGTGATTTATCTCGATGGCAATTCGCTCGGCGCGCGCCCGAAAGCCGCGCTGGCACGGGCGCAGCAAGTGATCGCACAGGAATGGGGCGATGACCTGATCCGCAGCTGGAACCAGGCCGGCTGGTTCGACCTGCCGTCGCGTCTGGGCGACAAGCTGGCGCCGCTGATCGGCGCTACCGCCGGCGAGGTGGTGGTCACCGATTCGACTTCGATCAATCTGTTCAAGGCGCTGGCAGCGGCGCTGCAAATCCAGGCCGCCAATCCGGCCAGCGCCGCGCGCCGCGTGATCGTCACCGAGCGCGCCAACTTCCCGACCGATATCTACATCGCCCAAGGGCTGACCCGGTGGCTCGATCGCGGGTATGTGCTGCGGCTGGTCGATAGCCCGGAACAACTCGCCGCCGCAATCGATGCCGATGTCGCACTGGTGATGCTAACCCATGTCAATTACCGCAGCGGCCACTTGCACGACATGCAGGCGCTGACTACCCACATCCATGCGCAAGGGGCGCTGGCGCTGTGGGATCTGGCCCATTCGGCCGGTGCGGTGCAAGTGGGCCTGACCGTCTGCAACGCCGATTTCGCGGTTGGCTGCACCTACAAATATCTGAACGGCGGCCCCGGTGCGCCGGCTTTCATCTGGGTCCATCCGCGCCATCAGCACGCATTCCAAAATCCGCTGTCGGGCTGGTGGGGCCATGCGGCACCGTTTGCGATGGAACCGGATTTTGCCGCCACGGCCGGCATCCGACGCGCGCTGTGCGGCACCCAGCCGATCGTTTCGCTGGCGCTGGTGGAATGCGGGCTGGACATATTCCTGCAAACCGACATGCAGACGATCCGCAGCAAATCGCTGGCACTGACCGATCTGTTCATCGCGCTGGTGGAAATGCGTTGCAGCGATCATCCGCTCGGCCTGGTCACGCCGCGCGCTCATGCGCAACGCGGCAGCCACGTCAGCTTCACGCATCCGCACGGTTATGCGGTGGTGCAGGCGCTGATCGCACGCGGCGTCATCGGCGACTACCGCGAGCCGGAAATCATGCGCTTCGGCTTCACGCCGCTGTACACGCGCTTTGTCGATGTCTGGGATGCGGTCGATGCGCTGGCGCAGATTCTGGACGAAAAAACATACGATCGTTCTGCAGAACGCGATGCAGTAACCTGAAGGCATTAAAAATATACTGCATTATGTATATTTCAATATCGAAACAGATATAAGCGACAACAGCATGCTTTCCATTATTTATCTGAGAGTATGCACAAAAATACAACTTAGGAGATACGCAATGACATGCCCAATGGATAAACCAGCGCAGCCCGCCGACTGGCATGGCGCAAAAATGGATTTCAGCGCTGCGATGAGCTACGGCGACTACCTGGCGCTGGACCAGGTCCTGTCGGCCCAGCACCCGCGCTCGCCGAACCACAACGAAATGCTGTTCATCATCCAGCACCAGACCAGCGAGCTCTGGATGAAGCTGATGCTGCACGAGTTGCACGCGGTACGCGCCCACCTGCACAGCGGCGAGCTGCCGCCGGCCTTCAAGATGCTGGCGCGGGTGGCGCGGATCATGGATCAGCTGGTGCATGCGTGGGACGTGCTGGCGACGATGACGCCCACCGAATACACGGCGATCCGGCCGTATCTGGGCAGTTCCTCCGGTTTCCAGTCGGCGCAATACCGCGAAATCGAATTCATTCTCGGCAACAAGAATGCGGCACTGCTGCAAGTCCACGCCAGCGCACCCCAAGCCCATGCGAAGCTCGAAGCCGCGCTGCAATCGCCGTCGATTTACGATGAAGCGATCATGCTGATGGCGCGCCAGGGCCTGGCTATCGATGCTGCACGGCTGGCAGCCGACTGGAGCTTGCCGACCATGTCCAACGATTCGGTCAAGCAAGCGTGGCTGGTCGCCTACCGCGACCCGTCGCAGCACTGGGCGCTATATGAACTGGCCGAAAAACTGGTCGATCTGGAAACCGCGTTTCGCACCTGGCGCTTCCGCCACGTCACCACCGTCGAGCGCATCATCGGCTTCAAGACCGGCACCGGCGGCACCGCCGGCGTCAGCTACCTGCGCAAGATGCTCGACGTGGTGCTGTTTCCGGAACTGTTCGCGCTGCGCACCGACCTGTAATGTCAGACGCACCTTAAAGCCACGGTTGCAGCCAGCCCAAGCCCTCTGAGGTGCCTGCGCGCGGCCGGTATTCGCAACCGATCCAGCCTTGGTAGCCGAGGCTGTCGATCAGTGCGAACAAATACGGGTAATTGATCTCGCCGACATCCGGCTCGTGCCGCTCGGGTACGCCGGCGATCTGGATGTGGCCGATGCCGCCGAAGCCGTTCGGCTGGCGCGCCATGTCGCGCTGCAGCTTGACTGCCAGGTCGCCTTCCGTGATCTGGCAGTGGTACAGGTCGAACTGCACCTGTAAATTCTCGGCCGCCACCTCGGCGCAAATCGCCTGCGCCGCATCTTGCCGGTTCAGAAAAAAACCCGGCATATCGCGCGTATTGATCGGCTCGATCGTGACGGTTACGCCGTGCGCTGCCGCCAGGCGTGCCGCATTCGCCAGATTTTCCAGATACACCGCACGGTGGCGGACACGGTCCTGATCCGGCCGGATCAGGCCGGCCATCACGTGCAATTTTTTATTTCCCAGCAGCCGCGCATATTCCAGCGCAGTGTCGATCGAACGCTTGAAGTCCTCTTCACGCCCCGGCAGCGACGCCAGGCCGCGCTCGCCGCCGTCCCAGTCACCGGGCGGCGCGTTGAACAATGCCTGTTCCAGACCGTTATCAGCGAGCAGTTGACGCAGGATATCGGCTGGATATTCATACGGAAACAGGAATTCCACCGCCTTGAAGCCGTCCCGTGCCGCCGCTGCAAAGCGATCGACGAACGCATGTTCGGTGTACATCATGGAAAGATTGGCGGCGAAACGGGGCATGGGGAATCCTGTGAAGATGTCTGGAAGCCCTCGATGATAACGACCCGCGACATTCTGGACAATCCTGAACCCAGCCTGAACCGGCGCTTCACAGCAGGTTCAGGCTTCACTGGGCAGAATGCAGTCATAGCCAGCGAAACAATCGCTTCAGGTTTCGCAGCGCGCACTGATTCTCAACTTATCCGGGCTCAAAACTCATGAAAACCCTCCTTGCCAGTCTGCTGGCGATCGTCACCCTCGGCTGGGGCTGGGACCTGCTGTACGGCCCCGGTCCTTTCGGCAGTTCCGTGCTCTGGACCATGCGCCAGCAAGGCTTGTACCTGACCGGGCTGTATTCGATTGCGCTGATGTCGCTCTCGATGATTCTGGCTACGCGCCCGGCCTGGCTGGAACGCCCGCTGGGCGGCATGGATCGCGTCTACCGGCTGCACAAATGGTCGGGCATTCTCGCCATCGGCTTTGCCGCCACCCACTGGCTGCTCGAAATGTCGGACGATGTACTCAAGGCCACCATAGGCCGCGCCGGCCGCTTGCCGAAGGAGCATTACAGCGCCTGGTTCGATGCGCTGCGCCATTTCGGCAAAGACATGGGCGAATGGGCAATCTACGTGGTTCTGGCGATGCTGGTGCTGACGCTGTGGAAACGTTTCCCGTATCAAATCTGGCGTGTTCTGCACCGGATCATGCCGGTCCTCTACCTGGCGCTCGCCTTTCACGCCGCCGTGCTGGTGCCGCCGGATTACTGGCTGCAACCGATCGGCCTGCTGCTGGCGCTATTGCTGACAGCCGGCGCGATTTCCAGCGTGCTGTCGCTGACCGGGCGCATCGGCCAGCGACAGCAGGTGAGCGGAACGATAGTCTCGGTATGCAATAGTTTCACCGACATCACTGCTGTGCAATGCCACCTCGACCCCGGCTGGAAAGGGCATCGCCCCGGCCAGTTCGCCTTCGTCACGTTTGACCGCAGCGAAGGCGCGCATCCGTTTACGATTGCCAGCGCCGACCGTGGCGACCGCACCATCACGCTCCAGATCAAGGGCCTGGGCGACTATACCCGCGGCTTGGCGCAGCGGCTGCAACCCGGCCAGGCAATCCGCGTCGAAGGACCGTACGGAAAATTTGACCTGGCGCGCCGCAACCCACAGGCACAACAGATATGGATCGCCGGCGGGATCGGCATCACGCCCTTCCTGGCTTGGCTGGAATCGCTGCAAGAACAGTCGAACGCGGCACCGGCGGCCGACCTGCACTATTGCACGCGCGACCGCGCCAGCGACAGCCTGATCCCGAAACTGGAAGCGCTCTGCGCGGCGCTGCCCGGCATCAACCTGCATGTACACGACGCCCGACAGGGTGAATTGCTGACCTCAGAAAAGCTGCACGCGTTGCATGCGGGAGCCAAGCGTGCCGAAGTCTGGTTTTGCGGCCCGCAGGGGCTGGCAGATAGTCTCAAGGACGGTTTGCGGCGCGCCTTCAAAAGCCGCCTGCGGTTTCACCAGGAGGCGTTCGAAATGCGTTAAGGGGAATGAAGCGCACCGCCGGCTGCTGCCGGCGGTGCGCAAAATGCGTGTGGCTGGCAGCAGTAGCTGCAGTAATGGAAATTGCTTTTATGCGTATTGCCATGAATCATGTTAAAAGTGCTGGTTCCCTAATGGCAAGCTTGCCACTTTCCTACAAAGACGCTTCCCTCCTATGTCGCTCATTTCCCCTTCCTTAATACAGCAGTCGCCGCTACCCGCCGGCTGCGTGCAGTGCAAAAACGGCCGCGACCTGGATTTCAATTTCATATTCGCCTACCAGCCCATCGTCGATCTCAGCACGCACTCGATTTACGCCCATGAAGCGCTGGTGCGCGGGCCGAACGGCGAATCGGCCTATTCGGTCCTGTCGCAAGTGACCGAGGCCAACCGCTATTCCTTCGACCAGGCGTGTCGGGTCCGGGCGATCCACGGCGCGGCGGCGCTGGGCATGAAGGAATTGCTATCGATCAATTTTCTGCCGAATGCGGTGTACCGGCCCGAAGCCTGCATCCGCACCACCTTTGAAGCAGCGCGGCTGTGCAATTTCCCGATTGAACAAATCATCTTCGAAGTCACCGAAGGCGAGCAGATACTGGACCGGCCGCACCTGGTCAACATCTTCCGCGAATACCGGCGGTTCGGCTTTCGCACTGCAATCGACGACTTCGGCGCCGGATATGCGGGCCTGAACCTGTTGGCGGATTATCAACCCGACATCATCAAGATCGATATGGATCTGGTGCGCGACATCGATACCAGCAAGCCCAAACAAGCCATCGTCCACGGCATCATAGCGATGTGCGCCGCGTTGAACGTACGGGTGCTGGCCGAAGGAATCGAAACCCCGGCCGAGCGCGACTTCCTGCGCAACGCCGGTATCGACCTGATGCAGGGCTACCTGTTTTGCAAACCCGCCTTGCAAGCCATCGGCATCGTCGACCCCTCCTCGTGGGGAGGAGGATAATTCTGCTCGCGTAATCAAACCGATTTTCGGTATGATTGTCCTATGTCAATTTTTCAAAGCATGAAGTTCCGCTTCATCGCGCTCAGCGTAGTGCTGATCGTGTTTACGGTCTTGCTGCGCTTGTTTGTTGCGCTGCCGTTTGCCCAAGGGCTGCTGCGCGATCAGGCTGCGGCCCAGCAATTGTCGATCGCGTCTTATGTCGCGCAAGACATCGACCACAGCATCAAGCAGCGCCAGGCGCTGATCGCGGAACTGGTTGCCACGCTGCCGCCGACGTTGCTGCAGCAACCGGAGAAACTGGCGCTTTGGGTGGCCGAACGGCAGCGCATGAACCCGCTGTTTAACAGCGGCGTGCTGGTAGTGGCGCCGGACGGCAACGGTCTGCTGGCGCAATACCCGACGCTGGCCGGGCGCGCCAAGCTGACATTTGCAGATTCCGACTGGTTCCAGGCCGCGCTGCGGGCCGATGCAACGGTGCTCGGCCGGCCGCAACGCAGTCGCGCCAACGGCGCACCGATCCTGATCATGGCGGCGCCGGTACGCGACGCCGCCAAACGGGTGGTGGCGGTACTGGCAGGCGTAGTGGTCCTGAATACACCCGGCTTTCTCGATCGATTGCAAGCAGCCCGGCTCGGCGCCAGCGGCGGCTTCCTTTTAATTTCACCGGCTGACAAACTGTTCGTCAGTGCCAGCGACCCGGCCATGATCTTCAAGCCGACCCCGGCTCCCGGCATGAATCTGCTACACGATCGGGCCATGGCTGGTTTTCGCGGCACTGGCACCACGATCAACGCCTATGGCATCGAAAATCTGTTAGCCATAGCAACAGTACCCAGCACCGGATGGTTTGTCGTCGCGCGCATGCCTACCGCGGAGGTATTCCGCCCGATTACTGCGATGCGCAGTTTTATCTTGACCGGCACCTTGGCGAGCTTGGCCGTGATCATTGCGCTATTGCTGCTGCTGTTGCCGCGCATATTGCGCCCGCTGACGGCGGCAGCCGGTTCGATGCGCGAGATGGCGGATGGCGAGCGCCCGTTGGCGCCGCTGCCGGTCAGGCGCAGGGATGAAGTCGGCGATCTGGTGCGCGGCTTTAATTATCTGGTGGCGCGCCTGGGCGAAAAGGAAGCCGCACTCAAGGCGAGCGAGGCGCGGCTGGAATTCATCGCGCATCACGATGCGCTCACCGGCCTGTACAACCGCGTGATGCTGGACGATTGCCTGCAGCAAGCGCTGGCGCACGCCGAACGCGACGGCTCGCATTTCGCGCTGTTGTTTTGCGATCTCGATGATTTCAAGCCGATCAACGATCAATTCGGACACAAGGCCGGCGACGCCGTCCTGCGCCAAGTCGCCGAGCGCTTGCTGGACGGGCGGCGCGGCACCGATACCGTGGCGCGTTTTGGCGGCGACGAGTTTGTCGTCCTGCTGACCGATCTGCACGATGTACGCAACGCGGCGGTGAGCATGGCGCGGCAATTGCTGGCAGCGATCGGCACACCTTTTGAGATCGAAGACCAGGCATTTTCGCTCGGCGCGTCGATCGGCATTGCGCTGTATGACGGCGCCGGCCTCTCGACTGCGCAACTGATGTCGCAGGCCGATAGCGCCATGTATGCAGCCAAACGGGCGGGCAAGAACAAGGTTCGGGTTTTCGACTCGATGCTGGAGTCCTTAGAACTGCAACAAGCGTGAGTTATCGCATAAGTTACGCCGCGCAAACTCATAAGCACCGCATGGCAGACTGCGATTATTGCCAGAAAACATAAAACAAAGCCATGTCGCAGGTCGCTGTTAAAAGCGTCGGCCGCATGAATCCCGTTCGTCCTGAGTTTCCCGCAGCGCGTATCGAAGCATGTCCTGAGTAGCGCAGCATACCGAAGGGGATCAGCTAATCCTTCGATACACTGCTGCGCAGTTACTCAGGACGAACGGAGCCGGGGCGATTCCGGGCCAACAGTCAACTACGACAGAGCCAAAAACAATTGGGTATATCGGTTTTTACTAGCAACTGCGCATATATTTCATGCGGCATTGAAAATACGATGTCCAGTATGTAAAACGCCGCCGGCTTGCCGGTAACGGCAAAGCGGCGGCGTACAGTCGCGGCGAAATGACGCGGCGATACCGTCTAGCGGCTCATTTCCACATCCGGCAGTACCACATTCACATCCAACACCTCCAGATTGCCCTTGCGGTCGAGCGAAATCATGATGTCTTCCGCATTCACCTTGGTGTATTTGGAGATGACTTCGAGCAATTCCTTGTGCAACGCCGGCAGGAAATCGTAGCCATCACGGCCGCTGCGCTCACGGGCGATAATGATTTGCAGCCGCTCCTTGGCGGCAGACGCGCTTTTCGGCTTGTCCTTGAACAAAAATGAGAGCAGGGCCATGTTACTTGCCTCCAAAAATGCGTTTGAATATCCCCGGTTTTTCGTAAGTCGTGAAACGCAACGGTACTTCCTCGCCCAGAAAACGCGATACCAGGTCTTCATAGGCCGACGCCACGTCGGTGCCCTTGAGATGAATTGCCGGATTGCCCTGATTGGACGCATGCAGCACCGATTCCGATTCCGGAATGATGCCGACCAACGGGATGCGCAGGATTTCCTGCACATCGCCATAAGACAGCATCTCGCCGGCCTCGACGCGCTTGGGCGAATAGCGGGTGATCAGCAAATGTTCCTTGACCGGCTCCCCGCCATTCATTGCACGGCGCGATTTGGCCTGGATAATTCCCAGAATGCGATCTGAATCGCGCACTGACGACACTTCGGGATTGGTTACCACAATCGCTTCATCGGCAAAAGTCAGCGCCATCAATGCGCCGTGTTCGATGCCGGCCGGAGAATCGCAGATGATGTAATCGAAATCCATTTTGGCCAGGTCTTGCAATACCCGCTCGACGCCTTCTTCCGATAACGCATCCTTGTCGCGCGTTTGGGACGCGGGCAAGATGAACAGATTGTCGCAATGCTTGTCCTTGATCAAGGCCTGATTCAGCGTCGCTTCCTGGTTGATGACATTAATGAGGTCGTACACGACGCGCCGCTCGCATCCCATGATCAGATCGAGGTTGCGCAAGCCGACGTCGAAATCCAGCACTGCCGTTTTATGGCCGCGCATTGCCAGACCGCTAGAAAAACTGGCGCTGGAGGTGGTCTTGCCGACACCGCCTTTGCCGGATGTCACAACAATTATTTTTGCCACAAAAACTCCTTCAGAATACGAAATATCGAATAGGGAATTGCAATCCGGGTCAGAGGCGCGCGACAGGCTTGAGCGGGTCGATCTCAATTCTGTCGCCGACCAGACGCACTTGCGCGGGCTGCTGCGCTAACTCCGGGGGAAAGCCATTTTCAAAAGTGCGATACATGCCGGCGATCGACACCAGTTCAGGCTCCATCACCATGGCAAAAATCCTGGCCTCGGCATTGCCGCTGGCGCCTGCCAGCGCGCGCCCGCGCAACGGCGCATAGATGTGAATGCTGCCATCGGCAATCACTTCGGCCCCGTTATTGACCGACGCAGTGATAATAAGGTCGGCGCCGCGCGCATAAATGCGCTGCCCGGCACGCACCGGCGTATCGATAATCATCGTCCCCATCGCCATGAGCGGGGTTGCCGGAGCCGCTGCCGCCTCGGCTACAAGCGGTGCATGCGCTTCTTCCGCGCGCGGCTTGGCTACGATGTCGATGCTCAATCCATGGGTATTGATTTCGTCGTGCAATTCGGCTGGCGCATTGCGCACCGCCATCGGATTGAGCTGATGCGATTTCAGCAAGCCGATCAAGGCCGGCCAATCGAACGTCGCAGCAGTCAGACCGAGCGTACCGACATCGATGACGGCAAATTCGTCATCGAAAAAATCCGGCGCACCGCCCGTCATTTCCTCTAGGGCGGCCTGCAGCACCGGTAGTTCCGCAGCATGCAGGATGACGGAGACAGCGACCACGGTGGAGATTTTTATTTCAATGGGCTTTTGGATTTTGCTATTTTGCATAAAAACAAATAATTTTGTTATTACTCAAGCAACAATTCCCATGACTGGCAAGTCATGAGAATTTATCACTCCAAGGGAATTTTATTCGACAAAGGCGAAACAAATTTCTGCCGCTGCGTTTGATGACAATATAACGATATAACCCTGTTTTGAATAGGCAAAATGACCGTAAAAACGGCCAATCTGCCGGCTTTATGCACAGCGACATCCAAACAGTCTTATTTTCCGCTGTTTTGGACCAACAGCATACTCCCATATATACCATTGGTTTTCCGCATATATTTATTGCGAAATATCAACATACTGCACATATTTATCATTACATTGAATTTTATGCCTTTTGCAGCCGCTTGATTGCGGCGAATCCAATGCCACGCCGCTTGCACATGCCTAACTCCTTGACCGGCAATGTATTTCCGTACAGTTATTTTTTGGAAAAAAACCGCAAATTAGTTCATTAATGCGTGAAATCATTTCAAGCCAAAACGGTGAATTATGGTGGAAATCCTGTCGTATTATCGCTGCTTTGCAAACTGACGGGTTTGCGCACGATTGATATAAACAAGGAGACAATATGGTGTGGAGTCAAGTCTACGACCCGCTGGGTAACATTTGGTGGTCTGCATTAATGGCAGCAATCCCGGTCGTGGTAATGCTGGGATGTATTGCGTTTGGCCACATGAAAGCGCACTATGCGGCCGGTTTAGGCTTGGCAAGTGCATTGCTGGTTGCCATTTTCGGCTTCGGCATGCCTGCCGGACTGGCTTGGAACGCCGCCGGTTTCGGTGCCGCTTTCGGTTTGTTGCCGATCGGCTGGATCGTTCTCAACATTATTTTCTTGCATCAACTCACCATCGAAAACGGCTCGTTTTCTGTATTGCAAGACAGCTTGACCGGCATCACCGATGACCGCCGCATTCAGCTGTTGCTGATTGCTTTCTGCTTCGGTGCGTTTTTCGAAGGTGCTGCCGGATTCGGCACGCCGGTCGCTGTGACGGCCGCCATCATGATCGGCCTTGGATTTTCCCCTCTCGCCGCCTCGGGTTTATGCCTGATCGCCAACACCGCGCCGGTCGCCTACGGTGCATTGGGAACCCCGATCATCGCCCTTTCCGCCGTGACCGGCATCGACTTGATGCAACTCTCCGGCATGATCGGACGCCAGTTGCCGCTGTTCTCATTGCTGGTGCCGTTCTGGCTGATCTGGGCCTTCGCCGGATTCCGCGGCATGATTCAAATCTGGCCGGCAATCCTGGTCGCCGGATTGAGCTTTGCCATTCCGCAGTACCTGGTATCGAATTTCCACGGGCCATGGCTGGTGGATGTGGTTGCCGCGATTGTTTCGATGATCAGCCTCGTATTGTTCCTGAAAGTCTGGAAACCGAAAAAAATCTGGACTTCCACTTCGCTTCAAGGACATAAGGACAACTCGGTCGTATCCGATGTGGAAAGCGAAAAACCGCAGGGCCACGAAGCCGATGCCGCCGCTGCGCTGTTCAAGAAGCACGACCGGCGCGCATTGGTCATGGCGTGGATGCCGTGGGTGATCCTGACTGTTTTCGTGTTCGCATGGGGCATCCCGACGCTGAAAAGCTGGATGGACGGTATTTCCGCAGTCAAGATCCCTTTCAACGGCCTGCATAATCTGGTTGAAAAAGTGGCTCCGGTTGTCGCCAAACCCCACAAGGAAGCGGCGATTTACACGCTCAACTGGTTGTCCGCCACCGGCACCGGGATTTTCCTGTCTGCGATGATCGGCGGCCTGATGATGAAATACTCGCTGCGCGACCTGTTCCGCATCTACGGCCGCACCATCTGGCTGGTACGCTATTCGCTGCTGACCATCGTATTGATGCTGGCATTGGGTTACCTGACCCGCTACTCCGGCACCGATGCAACGCTCGGACTGATGTTCGCTCATACCGGCATGTTCTACCCTATTTTCGGCACCTTGCTGGGCTGGCTCGGAGTGGCGCTGACCGGTTCCGACACCGCGTCCAACGTGCTGTTCGGCGGCTTGCAAAAAACTACGGCGGAACAACTGGGCTTGAGCCCGGTACTGATGGCGTCCGCCAACAGTTCCGGTGGTGTGATGGGCAAGATGGTCGATGCGCAAAGCATTGTCGTCGCCAGTACAGCAACCCGCTGGTATGGTCATGAAGGCGAAATTTTGCGGTTTGTATTCTTCCACAGCCTGGCGCTGGCGATACTGGTAGGACTTTTTGTATTCCTGCAAGCTTACGTCTACCCATTCACGCTGATGGTGTACTAAAAAGTACTAAAAGCTATTGAATTAGTTTTTATGGGGGCGCACAGGATGCGCCCTTTTTTATAATCAAAAATCTGCTTGCGAGGCGCAGATTATCAATGCAGGCAAACTTTACTCTTCCACCAAAACCGAACACACCATCGAATGAAAGGTACAGATTTTGTGTGCCAGATGATGACTGGTTGTCCCCAGATATCCTCTGGATATGCCGCGCACAAGCCACTTTGATATCCATTCCACCGGGTTTTTTGTTTGCAGACCGCAGAAACGCTCATAATCCCCGCAAAATTTTTCCAATTGCCTGTATTCATCGGCAATCGCTGTTGCTACCGCTTTCAATGCATGGATTTGATTCAGCAAGGCCTTGTCGAACGACTGCTTTTCGTCCAGCACATAGCGGGCGCGCTTCAGATAAGTTTGGGCCATCCGGGCAGATAATTGGAAACCGTAATCATTGAGCGATATCGTAGCCAACCGATGCGTTCCTTCAATGATGAAAGAAGCGATCTCATCTATATCTTCCGAAACCCGATAACGTATATTTGCCATACCGATTCATGATTTCGTCAATTACGGCGTTCATCCAGCGTCGTTTCTGTTATCCCTATAAAAAATTAGACAGATAATTGTCAGATTAGTTTTACCGCTGCATGGTCTCCCACACTTTTTGCAATCGCTTGGCCGACACAGGCATCGGCGTACGCAACTCCTGCGCAAATAACGACACCCGCAACTCTTCCAGCAGCCAGCGAAATTCAGTCATTTTCGGATCATCGCGGCGATCTTTGAGCGCGCGCTGCCACGGCGTTGCAACCGCAGCCCATTCAGTCATCAGCTTGGCGTCGCGTGCCGGATCGGCGCGCAACTTGTCCAGCCGGACATTCATCGCTTTCAAATAGCGCGGAAAGTGCGCCAGTTGCGCATAATCGTTGTCGGCCAGAAAGCGTTTGCCGATCAGCGCCTGCAGTTGCGCCTGCATGTCGGCGGCTGCGGCCGGATGCGCTTTTATTCCTTGCAGCTTTTTCGGCAAGCCGTGGAATTCAGTCAATATCTGGCCGATCAGGCGCGCGATTTCATTGCACAACAAGCCGAGCCGCGTCTTGCCTTCATCCCTGCGCTTGTCGAAAGCGGCGGCATTGGCCGGCAGTGGTTCTTGCAAACAGGCGATGCCGAGCGCGGTCTGGATGATCTGGTCGCGCAACTCTTCCTGAGACCCGAGCGCCATGAACTGCATGCCCATTTGCTGCAGGCCGGGGATATTTTTCTCCAGAAACTTCACCTGCTCCTTCAGTTGTAAACTGAACAGCCGGCGCAAGCCGAGGCGATGGGTACGCTGCGCGACGGCCGGATCGTCAAACACTTCCAGCGTGCAGTGCGTAATCTTGTCCACCAGCGCCGGAAAGCCGATCAGCGTTTGCCGGCCTTGCTGCACTTCCAGCAATTCCGGCAACTCGCCGAACGACCAACTGGTGATCATGTCCTGTTGCGGTGCCGGTGCGGCAACTGCTGGCGCGGCGCCGGCTGCAGGCTTGCCATTGGGCACCGGCAAGCGCTGCACATTGTGTCCGGCAATCTGCGCTGCCCCCGAACCGGCAACCGATGGCGTGACCTGCTCAGCCAACCGCTGGAAGCTCTCCCGTGCCTGGCCGCCGAATTCAGCGCGCAAGGCGGCCAGATTCCGGCCCATTTCCAGCTGCCGCCCATGTTCGTCGATGACCTTGATGTTCATCGTGTGATGGGTCGGCAGGGTTTCCTGCTTGAAGTCGCTGCTTAAAGGCACCAACCCGACCTGCTCGCGGATATCGGCGATCAGCGCATCGATCAGATTGCCCTTGCCGAATTCAGCCCGTTCGCAAAAGCCGGCTGCAAAGGCCGGCAGCGGCACGCAGTGGCGGCGCAGCTTTTGCGGCAACGACTTCAGCAGCAGATGGACTTTTTCCTTCAGCATGCCGGGCACCAGCCAGTCGCAGCGGTCGGCGCTGATCTGGTTCAGCGCATACAGCGGCACCGCCAGCGTGACGCCGTCGCGCGGACTGCCGGGCTCGAAATGATAGGTCAGCAGCATTTCGGCGCCGGCCACCATCATTTTCTTCGGGAACAAATCGGTGGTGATGCCGGCCGCCTCGTGCCGCATCAAGCCATCCTTGTTCAGGTACAGCAGTTTCGAATTCTGCGCGGTGGCGTCCTTGTGCCATTTCTCGAAAGTGATGCCGTTGCACACATCTGCCGGAATGATCTGGTCGTAAAAGGCGGCAATCAGCGCTTCATCGACCAGCACGTCAACCCGGCGCGACTTGTGCTCGAGGTTTTCGATTTCGCGCACCAGCTTGTGATTGAAGGCGAAAAATGGCGCGCGGGTATCGAATTCGCCCCCCACCAGTGCGTCGCGGATAAAGATTTCGCGCGCCTCGGCCGGATTGATCAGCGCGTAGTTGATGCGGCGCTGGCTGTAGACGACCAGCCCATACAAAGTGGCGCGTTCGGAAGCCGAGACTTGCGCGCCGCGTTTTTCCCAGCGCGGCTCGCCCCAGGATTTTTTCAGCAGATGGGCACCGACGCGCTCCAGCCATTCCGGCTGTATTTGTGCAACGCAACGTGCGTACAGGCGCGTGGTATCGACCAGTTCGGCGGCCATGATCCAGCGCCCCGGCTTCTTGACCAGGCTGGAACCGGGCCAGATGTAAAACTTGATACCGCGCGCGCCGAGAAAATACGGTTCGTCTTCAGCCTTGAAGCCGATATTGCCGAGCAAGCCGGTCAACAGCGCGGTATGCAAATTCTCGTAGGTAGCGGGCGCTTCGTTCAGGCGCCAGCCCTGTTCGCGCACGATGGTCAGCAATTGCGAATGCACGTCACGCCATTCGCGCAGCCGCAATTGCGACAGGAAGTTGGCGCGACAATTGTCTTGCAACTGGCGATTGGTTTTTTTGTGCTCGATCGCGTCTTCGAACCATTTCCAGATTTTCAGATAACTCTGGAATTCCGATTTCTCGTCGGCGAATTTCTTGTGGGCGGCATCGGCGGCCGTTTGCGCCTCCATCGGCCGATCGCGCGGGTCTTGCACCGACAAGGCGGACGCGATGATCAGCACCTCGGTCAGGCAGACATTTTCCAGCGCAGCCAGGATCATGCGCCCGACGCGCGGATCGAGCGGCAGCTTGGCCAATTTGTGGCCCAGCGGCGTCAACGCATTGTTGTCATCGACCGCACCCAGTTCCTGCAGCAACTGGTAACCGTCGGCAATCGCGCGTCCCGGCGGCGGCTCGATGAACGGAAAGGTTTCGACATCGGTCAGATGCAATGACTTCATGCGCAGGATGACCGCCGCCAGCGACGAGCGCAGGATTTCCGGCTCGGTGAATTTCGGCCGCTGCAGGAAATCCTGCTCTTCATACAAGCGGATGCAGACGCCGGCCGCGACCCGCCCGCAACGCCCGGCACGCTGATTGGCGGCCGATTGCGCGACCGCTTCGATCTGCAACTGTTCGACTTTGTTCCGATAGCTGTAACGCTTGACCCGCGCCAAACCGGCATCGACTACATAGCGAATGCCGGGCACGGTCAGCGAAGTTTCCGCCACGTTGGTGGCCAGCACGATGCGGCGCGCGTTCGATATCTTGAACACGCGCTCCTGTTCCTGCGCGGACAGGCGGGCGAATAACGGCAATATCTCGACATGCGGCGGATGGTGCTTGCGCAACGCTTCGGCGGTATCGCGGATTTCGCGTTCGCCGGGCAAAAACACCAGAATGTCGCCGGAACCGATGCGGCACAGTTCGTCGACCGCGTCGGTGATTGCCGTCATCAGATCGCGGTCCTTGTCCTTGCCTTCCGCTTGCACCGGGCGATAACGCAACTCGACCGGATATAGCCGGCCGGAGACTTCGATCACCGGCGCCGGTTTTTCGGTCGTCCCGAAATGCCGTGCAAAGCGGTCGGCATCGATGGTGGCCGAAGTGATGATCAGCTTCAGGTCACGCCGTTTCGGCAACAATTGCTTCAGATAGCCGAGCAGGAAGTCGATATTCAGGCTGCGCTCGTGCGCTTCATCGATGATGATGGTGTCGTATTGGCGCAGCAACGGATCGGTCTGGGTTTCCGCCAGCAAAATGCCGTCGGTCATCAGCTTGACCGATGCGCCTTTTGTCAGCGTATCGGCAAAACGCACCTTGAAGCCGACATGCTCGCCCAACGGTGAACCGATTTCCTGCGCGATGCGCTTGGCGGTCGAGGAGGCGGCGATGCGGCGTGGCTGGGTGTGGCCGATCAGCCCGAGCTGGCCGCGGCCCAATTCCAGGCAGATTTTCGGCAGCTGGGTGGTCTTGCCGGAGCCGGTTTCGCCGCAAACGATGATGACCTGATGCGCCTGCAACGCGGCGGCGATATCGGCGCGCTTGCCCGATACCGGCAATTCTTCCGGAAAAGTAATCGGGGGCAGCGGATTGCGAAAAGGAATTACGGCAGGCTTGAGCTGCGCACTACGGGGATTTAACATTGATTTTTTGTGATGTATGGCTGAGCCAATTATAATGCGCGGATGGAAAATTCTCTTCAATTCGTCCAATGGCTGCGTTCTGTCGCACCCTACATTCATGCGTTTCGCGGCAAGACCTTCGTGGTCGCCTTTCCAGGCGAACTGGTCAAGGCCGACGCGCTGCCGGTGCTGGCGCAGGATTTATCGCTGCTGCATGCGCTGGGCATCAAGATCGTGATCGTGCACGGCTCGCGCCCGCAAGTGGAAGAACAACTGGCGCTGCGCAATGTCGAGGGCCATTTTCACAACGGCATCCGGATCACCGACATTGCAGCGCTGGAATGCGCGAAAGAAGCCGCAGGCGAATTGCGGCTCGACATCGAAGCAGCATTTAGCCAGGGATTGCCGAATACGCCAATGGCGCATGCGGCGATCAGCATCATTTCCGGCAATTTCGTCACCGCCCGCCCGCTCGGCATCGTCGACGGCATAGATTTGCAACTGACCGGCCAGACCCGCAAGATCGCTTACGAAACCATCGATCAAATCCTCCGTGCGGGCAGCCTGGTGCTGCTGTCGCCGCTGGGATTTTCGCCCACCGGCGAAGCATTCAATCTGACCATGGAAGATGTTGCGGTATCGGCGGCCACTGCGCTGCGGGCCGAAAAACTGATCTTCATTACCGAAACGCCGATGATGGCCGAGCCCGACGGCACTGAAATCCGCGAGCTATCCTCGGCCCAGGCCGACGCGGTACTCAACGCCGGATACTTGCCCGAGGATACCGCGTTCTACCTGAAACACAGTGTCAGCGCCTCCAGAAGCGGCGTTCCGCGCGTCCATATCGTGCCGTTCGAACTCGATGGCTCGGCCTTGCTGGAATTGTTTACGCACGATGGCGTGGGCACCATGGTCAGTTACGAAAATCTGGAAAGCCTGCGCGAAGCGACGATCGAAGACGTCGGCGGCATCCTGAAACTGATCGAGCCGCTGGAAGCCGACGGCACGCTGGTCAAGCGCGGGCGCGAACTGATCGAGCGCGAAATCCATTATTTCTCGGTCATCGAGCATGACGGCGTGATTTTCGGCTGCGCGGCACTATATCCGTTCAATTCGGAGAAAATGGCGGAAATGGCATGCCTGACCGTCAATCCCGAAGTACAAACCCAGGGCGATGGTGAGCGCCTGCTCAAGCACATGGAAAAACGCGCGCGCATGGCCGGCTTCACCAAGCTGTTCGTGCTGACCACCCGCACCGCACACTGGTTCCTGAAACGCGGCTTTATCCGGGCCACCGTCGACGCCCTGCCAAAAGATCGGCAACACATGTATAACTGGCAGCGCAAATCGCTGGTTTTGATTAAAAATCTTTAAGCACCGCCCATTTCGCAAGAATGGCACCCAAGGAGAACACAATGGCACGCATGATTCACTGCATCAAATTGAACAAGGAAGCTGAAGGATTGGATTTCCCGCCGTACCCGGGCGAACTCGGCAAACGGATTTATGAAAGCGTATCGAAGGAAGCATGGGCCGGCTGGCTCAAGCACCAGACCATGCTGGTCAATGAAAACCGCCTGAACCTGGCCGACCTGCGCGCGCGCAAATACTTGGCCACGCAAATGGAAAAGCATTTCTTCGGGGATGGCGCCGATGCTGCCGCAGGGTATGTACCGCCGACGGAATAAATACGGTCTACGCCATCAGAACTGCCCGCTGGTTTGCTCCAGCGGGCTTTTTTGATTGTAATTTTTCATTCTTTTTCCGCCGCAACCGGTTTAAGACCTGCGCCAGCGTTTAGCCTGCACATACCGTTTATTGGGGTATTTTTATATACCGCAATAAAAATATGCGGAAAATCGCATATTTTTTCCTATACTCCATCACTTACAATTTTAAAAGTGCTGGCTTTACCAGTATCACTCCGCATATGCCGCCCAAAAAATTTCCCGTAATCGCTTTCATCAGTCTGTTGCTGGGCGGCATAGCAATCGGTTTTGCCGGTATTCTGATGCGCTTGTCGGATGTCAATCCGCTGGCATCGGCGTTCTGGCGCATGGCGCTGGCGGCGCCGGTTTTGTGGTGCTGGGCATTTGCGGTGCGCAAACAGGATCGACTAAACGACAAGCGCGTCCACTTCAGCAAGGTGCTATTGCTGGCAGGGATATTTTTTGCCGCCGACATGGGCAACTGGCATCTGTCGCTGCACTACACGACGGTATCGAACGCCACGCTGTTAAGTAATTTCGCGCCGATTTTCATTGCGCTGTGGATGTGGCGCGTGCACAAGATGCAATTTGCGCGGATGTTCATGGTCGGGATGGGAATTGCGCTGGTCGGCGCGATCATGCTGATTGGCCCGAACGCCTCGCTCGGCAGCGACAAGCTGCTGGGCGATGGGCTTGGCCTGGGGACCGCAATCTTTTACGCCGGCTACATGCTGATGATCAAGGATGCGCGCTATCAGTATTCGACCGCGCGCCTGATGGCATGGAGCACCACCGTTACCGCTACGCTGCTATTGCCGTTCGCACTCATCATGTCCGGGCCGTTCTGGCCGGCTGCCAGCGCCGGCTGGATCACGCTGCTCAGCCTGGCACTGGTAGCCCAGATCGGCGGCCAGACCCTGATTACCTATGCGTTTGCGCATCTGCCGGCGACCTTGTCGTCGGTCAGCCTGCTAATTCAGCCGCTGACCGCCACCATCGCCGCCTGGATTATCTTTCACGAGTACATCAGTCCGCTGCAGATGGCCGGCGGCGCCCTGCTGTTATGCGGGATTTACCTGTCGAAGCGCGGCAGTTGAAAACCATCCGGCATGCGCGGGAGCCGTACAAATCGAGAGGGGCGCGCAATGAAGACGCTCGCCCCTGAGCCTGAATCTCCGTATAACGCTTGCACCGCGTCACAATAAATCGGCGATCGACAAGCGGTTGTAATCCGCGACTTCCCAGTTGCGCCCGGCATTGAGGTTGCAGCGCAATTCGGCCATGCGCTTCTGCTCGATTTTTTCCAGCAGTGCGATGCCGACGTTTTCCAGCGGATAGAACTCGACCGGCCAGCCATGTTCGCATGCCTTGGCCAGCGCCAGATGCACTGCACGGTATTTCCCTTTGCCCACTATCGCCTTGCGCGGTTTCGCAGCAAAGATCTTCTTGACGTCCTTCGCGTACTCCTGCAAACCCTTCGCGCCTTGCTTGGTTTGTCCGAGATAACTGTATTCGGTCCCCGCATCATCGATCACGCGCATCAGGTACAGCAATATTTTTCCCTGCGCCAAAGGAATATTGCGGGGGTTGGTCCAGCTTGCTGCTGCGGGCTCGGTCGGGTTGATGGGGTCTTGTGGCACGGCGCTGGGTCCTGACGAAAAAAGAAGGAGCGGCGAAGACAGAATGCTTCGCCGCGTGGAAAATTTAAAATACTACGCTTGGTATTTTTACATCTGCAATGAAATCGTGCGTAAAAAGCACCATTTCTGCTTATACTCAATCAGAAAATCAACTTCCTGACGCCTTCCGGAGTGCCCAGCAGGCACACGTTTGCGCCCTGCCTGGCAAACAAGCCGACCGTCACCACGCCGACGATGTTGTTGATGACGGCTTCCATCTCGGCCGGATTGAGTATCTGCATGCCCACCACGTCGATGATCACGTTGCCGTTATCGGTCAGAAGCGGCACGCCCTCCTTCAGGCGCAACCGCGGTTCGCCGCCGAGTGCGGCCAGCTTGCGCGCCACCACCGCCTGCGCCATCGGGATCACTTCGACCGGCAGCGGGAACGCTCCCAGTACATCTACCAGCTTGGAACCGTCGGCGATGCAAACGAATTTCTGCGCCACCGAAGCGACGATTTTCTCGCGTGTCAACGCTGCGCCGCCGCCCTTGATCATCGCGCCGTGCGGCGTGATTTCATCGGCGCCGTCGATATATACCGGCATCGAATCGACCTGATTCAAATCCAGCACCTCGATTCCATGCGCGCGCAAGCGTGCTGCAGTGGCTTCGGAAGACGCGACCGCGCCCTTGATTTTATCCTTGATTTTTGCCAGCTCGTCGATGAAGAAATTGGCGGTGGAGCCGGTGCCGACCCCGACGATTTCACCTTCGACTACATACTCGATTGCAGCGCGGGCCACTGCCTGCTTCAATTCATCTTGCGTCATCGGAGTTGCCATATCGGTTACCTTTAGATTGCCTTCTTTGGAATGCACGTATTTTAGCGGATCGTCCAGCCATGCGGCGCAATGATGCGGCTACAATAAGCCGGTCAACTTGTCGCAATCTCATCACTCGGGCACGCTTATCATGAACCAACTGGAACAACTCAAACAGTACACCACCGTCGTCGCCGATACCGGCGATTTTCAGAGCATCAAGGCGTTCACGCCGCGTGATGCCACCACCAATCCGTCGCTGATCTTGAAAGCGGTGCAAAAGGACGAATACCGGCATTTGCTGGAACAGGCAGTCCGGCAACATCGCGACCAACCGACTGCCGACATCATCGACCGCTTGCTGGTTTCGTTCGGGCGGGAAATCCTGAACATCATTCCCGGACGTGTTTCCACCGAAACCGATGCCCGCCTGTCGTTCGACATCGTCGGCATAGTCGCCAAAGGCCGTGCGCTGATTGCATTGTACGAAGCGGCCGGAATTGCGCGCGAACGCGTGCTGATCAAGATCGCATCGACCTGGGAAGGAATCCGCGCTGCTGAAATGCTGGAACGGGAAGGCATCCGCTGCAACATGACGCTGCTGTTCGCATTGCCGCAGGCAGTCGCCTGCGCCGACGCCGGCGCGCAACTGATCTCGCCTTTCGTCGGCCGGATCTACGACTGGTACAAGAAATCGACCGGGCAGGAATACAGCGGCGACAATGACCCCGGCGTGCAATCGGTGAAACGGATTTACACCTATTACCGCAAATTCGGCCATACAACCGAAATCATGGGCGCCAGCTTTCGAAATACTTCGCAAATCATTGAATTAGCCGGTTGCGACTTGCTCACCATCAGCCCGGAATTGCTGCAAAAGCTGAGCGATACCGATGCCCCGATCAGCCGCAAGTTGAATCCGCAAGATGCCAAAAACGCGGATATTGAAAAGCTGACGCTGGATGAAAAAACCTTCCGCAGTCTGCTCAACGACGATGCAATGGCTACCGAAAAACTGGCCGAAGGGATTCGCTTGTTCTGCGTCGACTCGATCAAGCTCGAACACATGATTGAAGCCTTGCGCTAAATCTTGCGCCCGATAAAAAAAGCGCCCAGTCCGAAGACATGGGCGCTTTTCATCGGAGAAGACCGATTACTTGACTACCGCCATCAATTCGCGCTTGCCGCCTTTGTAGGTGAACAGCGACAGCGAACCATCCTTGATATCGCCTCTTGCATCAAAAGCGATCGGGCCGGTTACGCCTTTGTAATGGATCTTGGCCAGCTCAGGCAGATATTTTGCCGGTTCAACCGAATTGGCTTTCTGCATGGCAGTCGCTATGACATTGACGGAATCGTAGACATACGGTGCGTAGAGTTGCACATCGATGCCGAATTTCTTTTTATATGCTGCGCGGAAATCTTCCATGCCTTTCTTTTCGGTATCGACAACACCACCGGCTTCTGCGCAAATAACATTGCCTTCACCGATTGCATCGCCCGCCAGTTTGGCCATCGCTTCAGTACAGATGCCATCGCCGCCCATGAACTTGGCTTCGATTCCCAGCTGCTTCATCTGGCGCATCATCGGGCCGGCAACCGCATCCATGCCGCCGAAGAAGATTACGTCAGGCTTTTTCCCCTTGATCGCTGTCAAAATCGCGTTGAAATCAGTAGCCTTGTCATTGGTAAACTGTTGCGCAACGATGTTGGCACCGGCGGCTTTAGCAGCCTTCATGAATTCATCGGCAACACCTTGACCATAGGCGGTACGATCATCAATGACCGCGACATTCTTGGCCTTGAGGATCTTGACTGCGTAACGTCCCAGCGTGCCACCCAATTGGCCATCATTGGCCACCACGCGGAAGGCGGTCTTGAAGCCTTGCATTGTGTATTTCGGGTTGGTCGAAGAAGGAGAGATTTGCGGAATGCCGGCGTCGAAATAGATTTTCGATGCAGGAATGGTGGTTCCCGAATTGAGATGGCCGACCACGCCCTTGACGTGCGCGTCTACCAGTTTCTGTGCAACGGTCGTGCCTTGCTTCGGATCGCCAGCATCATCTTCTGCCAGCAATTCGAATTTGATTTTTTTGCCGCCGATGGTCAGGCCCTTGGCATTCAATTCTTCAATGGCCATCTTGCCGCCATTTTCATTGTCCTTGCCCAAATGCGAAATAGCTCCGGAAATCGGGCCAACGTGGCCGATTTTAACGATTTGTTCTTCTGCAGCAAATGCAGTACCTGCAAATGCGAATGCGACGGCGGCAGCCAGTGGAATCATCTTGGTTGTAAATTGCATAACATCTCCTGAGTATTGTGATAAAGCCGGTTACCGTTAAAACATAACTTATTCAAAAATCTGAATGAATCAAAGGTACAACATATCGTGCTTGCCGTAAATAAAAAACACTCTCTCGGAAATCGACTTTACAGACGGCAGACACTGCCGATACAGGCTGATCAATCAGAGGGTAATCGTCTTTCAGAATTTTCAGAGCGGCCGCGTGCCCGATTCCACGCAGCAATATGCTGTAGGCGGTCGTTGCCGCAGATATTTTTGCGGATTGCAAAAATACAAGGCCGCTGTAAGATGCCACAAACCAGGCTTGGCGGCGCGCCGGAATAGAGTTTTTATTCTATTTTTTATCTGACTTTACAAATTTCCCTATGGCAAAAATTCGTATCCTCGACAAGCTCGATCGCATGCTTTTGAATATATTGCAAAGAGACAATCAGACGCCGACCCAAGTGCTGGCAACGCAGCTGCAAGTCTCGCAACCGACTTGCTTGCGGCGCATTCGAGAATTGCGCGAGGCGGGCATCATCAGCGCCAATGTGGCGATGGTCGATCCGTTCGCGCTGGGATATGGAATGGTGGCATTCCTGGAGATTTCGCTGATCAACCAGTCAGACGAGCATATGGTGCAATTCGAAACTTGCATGCAGCAAGAGCCGGAAGTGATGCAGTGCTATTTCGTTTCAGGCGAATATGATTACTTTCTTGCCGTGCATGTAATCGACATGGATGCCTATTACCAGTTCGTGCGTCGGGTCATTTCCGGATCGGGCAATGTGCGCCATTTCCACTCCCGCTTTCCGATGAAGCGCGCCAAATTCACTACCCGCGTCGCATTCGACGAAAAAGCAGCGGAATTGCAGGTACGCACATCGAAATAGCGGGCTTGCCCAACCGACTCTATGCGGTTTGGATACGCCCCCCGGACCGAACCGAACCGGCTTGCCCGCTCATGCCGGTAAAAGCGAAATCGAGTTCGGGCTGCCGGCCCGAGACAATGTCGGCCAATGCGCGACCAGAACCGCAGCCCATGGTCCAGCCTAATGTTCCGTGGCCGGTATTGAGGTATAAATTGCCGAACTTCGTTTTGCCGATATAAGGGATGTTCGACGGCGTAAGCGGGCGCAAGCCGGTCCAGTAGACCGGATTGTCATAGTCGCAAGCGCTCGGGAACAGTTCGCGGGTACGGCGGGTGATTGCCTCGCAACGGGTGCTGTTGAGTTCACGCGTGTATCCGTTCAGTTCGCATGTGCCGGCCACCCGCAAGCGGTCGCCAAAACGCGAAACCACCAGTTTGTAACCGTCGTCGGTCAGCGATACCGATGGCGCCGCATCCGGATCGGTGATCTGATACGTGGCCGAATAGCCTTTGCCGGGATAAATCATCAAATTGATTCCCAGCGGTTTTAACAGCGGCGTAGAAAAACTTCCCATTGCGACCACGAAGCTATCGGCCCGCAACACCTGATGGCGGCCGTCCGGCAAGATGACTTCGACTCCGGTGATTTTTGCGGCGGCACCGGCGCCTTCGGTGAGCAAGCGGGTAACGGTGGTGTTATAGCGAAACTCGACGCCCGCTTGTCGCGCCCGATCCGCCAGACCGTTGCTGAACTTGTAGATATCGCCGGATTCATCGCTGGCGGTGAAGTCACCGCCGACGATTTTGTTGCGGATGCCGGACAGCGCGGGCTCGATTCTGACGACTTCGTCGGCACTGATCGAATCGCGCTGGCAACCCAGATCGCGCATCAGCTTGGCAGCGGGCAGCGATTGGTCGAACTCCTTTTGGTCGGTATAAAAATGCAGAATGCCGCGCGTCAGGCAATCGTAGTCGATCCCGGTATCGGTGCGCAGCGCCATCAAGGTCTGGCGACTGTATTCGCACAACGCGACGATTTGGCGAATATTGTAGTCGGTGCGTTTGGGCGTGCATTCGCGCAGGAATTGCAGCGCCCATTTCCATTGCAGCCATTCCGGCCGAAAACGATACAACAACGGCGCATCTTCTTGTCCGAGCCATTTCAGTACTTTCATCGGCGCGGCCGGATTGGCCCAAGGTTCGGCATGCGACACCGAAATCTGGCCTCCGTTGGCGAAACTGGTTTCTTGCGCGCTGCCCGGCTGACGGTCTATAACCGTCACCTCATGACCGGCCTGATTAAGAAACCAGGCAGATGCCGTACCTATGATGCCGGAACCCAATACGATGATTTTCATGACAACCTCGGAATTTTGTATTCCTAGATTGTAAGAAATTTCTTATTTTCAATGTAATCATTACAGCTGGTATTTTTTTTATTAAACAACAAACCTACAATGTTTTTTGAACGGGAAAAACATTATTTGTGGACTGATGTTTATATTGATAGTGCGCTGATGCTTGCACAACCGTTTTTTCGGGATCTGGCCAGAGTTTCTCATAAGAAATATACTGCGCAATGTATTTTTAACACCCGCTTATAGAATGTGCGGAAAGACATATGTTTTTCGGCATACTCCCAATAAACACAATTCAATCAGAGTCATTGCCTGACTCTGAAGCGGGCCTTTTGCGTGCGGTTTGCAGATGTGCAATTTCCTGTGACACCGCGCGCGTGATCACGTCTTCCAGCGTGTGATGCAAGCCGCGTCTGATTTCTGCTGTCATTGCTTCGACTGCCTGTTGCAAGGCGTCGGCCAAACCATCGCCGATCCGATGCTCGAGCACGAAATCGATGCGGTTTTGCAACTGGTGCAGCACGCGTTCGCTGATCTTGTGTTCCAGCGCGTCCCATTGCGCATCGCTTGCCGCTAGCGGCTGCGCATTGAGGGTATCGCCCTGCGCAACGGGCTCAGTCGTCGCGTGCGCTGCAGAGGAGTCGTCTTGGCCCGTGCCGAGCAAGGGCGATGACGGGACCGGTGCCGGTGCTGCACCGTCGAAGTCTTTGCGCCCGATGATTTCTGTCAGTACCGGGATGGTGGGGTCGAGCGCGTCGTTATTCATGCTTGCTTTGCGTCAAAGTGGACCAGCGGATAACCGCGCTGCCGATAATGGCGGAAGCGTTCGCGCGCGCTCGATGCGTCGGTTTCATTGGTGGAAATGATTTCCAGCAACCGTTCGAAACTGGCGAATTGCAACGGTATGGCTCGGGAGAGATTGATCAGGATTTGATGATGCGGGCACTCTGCGCGATCGTCCTGCAGCAGGATGATCGGGGTTTGCGCGGCCAGCGGATGATCCGATCGCACGTGGGGCAGAAAATCGTTTTCGGAAAAAGTCCATAACGCAGCGTCGAGCGCGCTCAGTTCGGCCGCATTGTCGGTCAGGATGGCAATCCGGGAATGCCCGGAGATTGCCTTGCGCACCAGCCGGCATGCATAGTTGAGTTTGTCCGCAATATTGGTATGGAAGTCGATGCTGGTCATGAGTTGCGATTAAAAGCGAAAGCCGGGAGGCGCGTTGCCGGTGGCCGGCAAACGCTGCGGGGTTGTTGCGGGCGCGGTGCGGCTGGCGGACTCAGTCTGGTGCTCCGGCTTTGCCTGCGCTCGGGGGGCGGCTGGCTGTGCCGGCGCGAATTGGTAATCTGCAGGTAAATTGCTTTGCTGCGGATAACTCGCTGCGGTCAATGCCAGATTCCAGGCGTCGGGCTCGAACCCCAGTTGCTTGCTGCGTCCTACCAGCAATACCGGCAATTGGGCATCGCCGCTGACCTCGCGCAATTTGGCGATATCGTCATTGCTGACGACCGATTTTTCAGCAAAGGGAATGCCGCGTTTTTTCAGGAAATCCCGGGCTTCTGTGCACGGACTGCACTGCGCACCGGTAAACAAAGTCACCGGATGTTTTTTGCTGGCTTCAGCCAACGCATAAGGCAGCGCGTCGACCACGGCAGCGCCAGATTTCGGCACCGATTTTTCAAATTGCCGCGCTGACTTTGGCGGCGGCAGATCGCTGTACGTGGTTTTTCCGTCTGCTCCTACCCATTTGTACAGCGCGGCCTGCGCATTGCCGATACAAAACAGCAAAGCCGCCAACGCCAAACCGGTGCGCTTCATGTCGATTGCCCGGTTCAGGATGCCATGCCGCTATGACGCAGCAAAGCATCGATGTTCGGTTCCCGGCCGCGAAATGCCTTGAACGATTCAAGCGCCGGCCGGGAGCCGCCGACCGCCAGAATTTCGGCCTGAAACTTGCGGCCGGTTTCCGCCTGCAGGGCGGCGCTGTTTTCCGACCGGGCTTCTTCGAATGCGCCATAGGCGTCCGCCGACAGCACTTCGGCCCATTTGTAGCTGTAGTAGCCGGCCGCATACCCGCCGGCAAAAATGTGACTGAACGAATTCTGGAAACGATTGAATGCAGGCGGCACCAGTACAGAAAATTTGTCACGCACCGCATTGAGCACATCTTGCGCCGACCGGCTGCCGCAAGCATCGTGATCGAAATGCAGATGCATGTCGAACAGCGAAAATTCGACTTGGCGCAAGGTCTGCAGACCGCTCTGGAAATTTTTGGCTGCAATCATTTTGTCGTACAGCGCGCGCGGCAATGCAGCGCCGGTGTCGCTATGCGCGGTCATGTGCTGCAACACATCCCATTCCCAACAGAAATTTTCCATGAATTGCGATGGCAGTTCGACCGCATCCCATTCGACGCCGGAAATGCCGGAAACGCCGATTTCATCGACTTGCGTGAGCATGTGATGCAAGCCGTGGCCGAATTCGTGGAACAGCGTAATCACATCATCGTGCGTGAATAAAGCAGGCTTGTTGCCGACCGGTCCGGAAAAGTTGCAAGTCAGGTACGCTACCGGAGTTTGCACTGCATCGCCCTGACGCCGGCGGCCGCGCGCATCGTCCATCCAGGCGCCGCCGCGCTTGCCGCTGCGGGCATACAAATCAAGATAAAACTGGCCGACCAGCTGGCCCTCTTTCTCGATCCGGAAAAACTGTACATCCGGATGCCAGACCGGTGCGGTGTCCGGCTTGATCTGCACGCCGAACAAGGTCTGCACCAGCCGGAACAGGCCGGCGATCACGATCGGTTCGGGAAAATACTGCTTCACTTCCTGTTCCGAAAACGCGTAGCGCTGCTCGCGCAATCTTTCCGACGCGTAGGTGATATCCCATGCTTCGAGCGTTTCCAAGCCCAACTCTTGCCGAGCGAAGATTCGTAATTCAGCCAGATCTTTTTCTGCAAACGGTCTTGCGCGCTGCGCCAGATCCTGCAAGAAATCGATTACTTGCTGCGGCGTTTGCGCCATCTTTGGCACCAGCGACACTTCGGCGAAATTGCGGTAACCCAGCAACTGCGCTTCCTCCGCGCGCAGTTTCAGCAGGTCCGCGATGATGTGCGTGTTATCCCATTCCGGTTTGGCGCCGAGTTCGGAAGCTTTGGTCGCATTGGCGCGATAAATCGTCTCGCGCAGCGTGCGGCTGTCGGCCAATTGCAGGATAGGGAAATAGGACGGGAAGTGCAGCGTGAATTTATACCCTGTCTTGCCATCCTTTTCGGCGGCCACGCGTGCGGCTTCGATCACATCGTCGGGCAAACCGGCCAGCTCAGCCGCGTTCTCGATCAGCAGCGCATAGTCGTTAGTGGTATCGAGCACGTTTTCGGAGAATTTGGTCGACAGCGCCGCATGTTGCTCCTGAATTTCGGCAAAACGGGCTTTTTTGTCTTGCGGCAGATCGGCGCCGCCCAAGCGAAAATCGCGCACCGCGTTGTCGATGATGCGCTGACGCGCCGCAGAGAACAGTCCAAAGTCCGGATCATTCTGCAGCGCCTTGTACTTGTCGAACAACGCGATGTTTTGCGCCAGTGCGGTCCAGAATTCGGTGATCTTCGGCTGGTTTTCATTGTAGGCGGCACGCAGCTCCGGCGTGTCTTGCACTGCGTTCAAATGCCCGACTATGCCCCATGCGCGTCCCAGTTGCTCGGTGGAGTTTTCCAGCGGCTCGATGAAATTGCTCCAGCTCACATGCTGCACCGGCGCTTCCAGGCTGGCAACCACCGCGCGGCTGCGCGCCAACAGCATATCGATGGCCGGCGTCACATGTTCGGGTTTTATCGCATCGAAGCGCGGCAGGCCGGAAAAATCCAACAGCGGGTTGTCATTGGCAACAAGCGTAGTATCGGGTGCAGCATTCATGGTGTTTAGTTTCTTTCCGCCGCTTCGATCGTGTTGACGAGCAGCATGGTGATGGTCATCGGGCCGACCCCGCCTGGCACCGGAGTAATGTAGCCGGCCACTTCTTTGACATTGGCAAAATCGACATCTCCGCACAATTTTCCGTGATCGTCGCGATTCATGCCGACATCGATCACGACTGCGCCGGGTTTGACCATGTCGGCGGTGACGATGTTGCGGCGTCCGGTGGCGACCACCAGAATATCGGCGTTCTTGGTGTGGGATGCCAGGTCGCGGGTCTTGGAATTGCAGATGGTGACGGTGGCGCCGGCTTGCAAGAGCAGCATCGCCTGCGGTTTGCCGACGATGTTGGAAGCGCCGACCACCACCGCATTGGCGCCGCGCACCGGATAATCGATAGATTCCAGCATCTTCATCACGCCATACGGCGTGCAAGGCCGAAACAGCGGCTGACCGGTCATCAGCAAGCCCGCGTTATTGACATGAAAACCATCGACATCCTTGGCTGCCGCGATGGCTTCGATGACCTTGTGCGCATCGATGTGCGCCGGTAGCGGCAATTGCACCAGAATGCCATGAATTTTCGGGTCGCAATTGAGCGCATCGATGCGGGCCAGCAAGGCCGCTTCGCTCAAGTCGGCGTCGTACTTTTCCAACACCGAGTAAATGCCATTGTCTTCGCACGCCTTGACCTTGTTGCGCACATATACCTGCGAAGCCGGGCTGTCGCCGACCAGGATCACGGCCAGGCCGGGCTGCCTGCCTTGCGCGGTCAGAGCGGCCGCGCGTCGGGCGACATCGCCACGCAGCTGTTGGGAGAGAAGGTTTCCGTCTATAAGTTGGGCTGCCATGATGGGGATCATATAAGTTCGATTTAAAACAGGATTATAAGACCAGCCGCTGCCGGAATTTGGAGAATCGCTGCCGGGAGCGGCCCACGCCGGGATCGGCGCGGCGGTTTTCAATTGCCGCTGCGGTTTGCTTGGGCTGGATGTGGCAGCGGAAATATGCATGCAAAAGCTGCTTTGCTGCCCTGCAAAATCTTTCCGCGGCGGATATCTATTGACGCTGCTTCATAAATCCAAAAATTGTGCTGCTTTGCCGCAAAATACCACATTATGAAAAATGATTTCGCCATTTGAAAAATTAAAAAACTACTGATAGAATGCTTGCGCTCGTAGCAAACTTAACCGTAAATTGTTAGCAGATACCGCTCAACGCGATGTCCCGTCGGGTTGGGCCTAAAACCAGGAGACGCAAAAAATGTCAGCTCAACTTGATCAAGTCTTGGCGCAAGCCACCAGCGATCCCGATATGATGGAAACCCAGGAATGGCTCGATGCGCTCGAAGCGGTGATCGAGCATGAGGGGCCGGAACGCGCACATTACCTGATGGAACGCATGGTCGATCTGGCGCGCCGCCGCGGTGCGCAGATTCCCTTTTCCAGCAATACCGCTTACGTCAACACTATTCCACAGCACCTTGAAGCCCATTGCCCCGGCAATCTGGAGATTGAAGAACGCCTGCGCTCCTGGATGCGCTGGAATGCAATGGCAATGGTAGTCAAGGCCAATCGTTTTGACGGCGATCTCGGCGGCCATCTGGCCAGTTTCGCTTCGCTGGCAAACATGCTGGGAATCGGCTTCAACCACTTCTGGCATGCACCAACCGAAGACCACGGCGGCGATCTGGTCTATTTCCAGGGGCACACATCGCCCGGAATCTATGCGCGTGCTTTCCTCGAAGGTCGCTTGAGCGAAGAACAGTTGCTCAATTACCGCCGCGAAGTCGATGGCAATGGCCTGTCCTCTTATCCGCACCCGAAACTGATGCTGGACTTCTGGCAATTCTCGACCGTATCGATGGGCTTGGGCCCGCTGATGGCGATCTATCAGGCGCGTTTCCTTAAATACCTGCATGCGCGCGGGATTGCGAAAACCGACAACCGCAAGGTCTGGGTATTCTGCGGCGACGGCGAGATGGACGAGCCGGAATCGATGGGCGCGATCGGCATGGCCGCCCGCGAAACGCTCGACAATCTGGTGATGATCGTCAACTGCAATTTGCAGCGGCTGGACGGCCCGGTACGCGGCAACGGCAAGATCATCCAGGAGCTGGAAGCCGATTTCCGCGGCGCCGGCTGGAACGTGATCAAAGTCATCTGGGGTCCGGGCTGGGATGCGCTGCTGGCGCAGGACAAGGAAGGCATCCTGCAACGCGTGATGATGGAAACCGTCGATGGCGATTACCAGAACTACAAGGCCAAGGATGGCGCCTATGTGCGCAAGCATTTCTTCGGCAAGCATCCGAAGCTGCTGGAGATGGTCGCCAATATGACCGATGACGACATCTGGCACCTGACGCGTGGCGGTCATGATCCGCACAAGATCTATGCCGCCTACAAAATCGCGCAAGAACACAAGGGTCAGCCGACCGTATTGCTGGTCAAGACCATCAAGGGCTACGGGATGGGCAAGTCCGGCGAGGCGCGCAACACCGCTCACCAGACCAAGAAACTCGATGATGAAGCGATCCGCGCGATGCGCGACCGTTTCGGGATTCCGATTCCTGACGACAAGCTGGCCGAGATCCCGTTTTTCAAGCCGGCGGACGATGCGCCTGAAATGATTTATTTGCATGAGCATCGCAAAGCCTTGGGCGGTTCTCTGCCGCAACGCCGCGAACAGGCCGATGAAACTTTGGCAATACCCGAATTAAGCGCATTCCAGAATGTACTCGACGCAACAGCGCCGGGGCGCGAAATTTCGACCACCCAGGCCTATGTCCGGGTCATCGCGACCTTGTTGCGCGACCCTACCCTTGCGCCGCGTGTCGTGCCGATTCTGGTCGACGAAAGCCGCACTTTCGGGATGGAAGGCTTGTTCCGTCAGATCGGTATTTTCAACCAGCAGGGCCAATTGTATGAACCTGTTGATAAAGACCAGGTGATGTATTACCGCGAAGACAAGGCCGGCCAGATTCTGCAGGAAGGCATCAATGAAGCGGGCGGCATGTGCTCGTGGATTGCAGCGGCGACTTCGTATTCGAGCAACAACCGCGTGATGCTGCCGTTTTATACGTTCTATTCGATGTTCGGCCTGCAGCGCGTAGGCGATCTAGTGTGGGCAGCCGCCGACATGTGCGCACGCGGTTTCCTGATGGGCGGCACTGCCGGGCGCACCACGCTCAACGGCGAAGGCTTGCAGCATGAAGACGGTCATAGTCATGTACTGGCAGCAACCATACCGAATTGCATGCCGTATGACCCGACCTTTGCGCATGAAGTCGGCGTGATTATTCACGATGGCTTGAAGCGGATGATCGAAAAGCAAGAAAACGTGTTTTATTACATCACCCTGATGAACGAAAACTACTCGCATCCGGGCATGAAGCCGGGCCAGGAAGACGGGATTCTGAAAGGGATGTATCTGCTGCAGGAAGGCGACAAGGATGCCAAGCAACGGGTGCAATTGATCGGTTCCGGCACCATTTTGCGCGAATCGATCTTTGCCGCCGAATTGCTGAAGGACGACTGGGGCATCGCCGCCGATGTCTGGTCTGCTCCATCGCTGACGCTGGTCGCCCGCGAAGGCCAGGATGCAGAGCGTTGGAACATGGTGCATCCAACCGACGAGCAGCGCTTGCCGTATGTGACGCAATTGCTGCAAAACACGCAAGGCCCGATCGTCGCGTCGACTGATTACATGCGGTTGTTCGCCGAGCAGATTCGCGCTTTCATGCCGAAAGGTCGCAGCTACAAAGTACTCGGCACCGACGGCTTTGGCCGTTCCGATACCCGCGTCAAGCTGCGCGAATTCTTTGAAGTCAACCGTTACTATGTAGTGGTTTCCGCACTCAAGTCGCTGGCTGAAGAAGGGGCTATTTCGGCTAGCGTGGTGGCGCAGGCAATTGTCAAATACGGCATCGATCCGAACAAGCCGAATCCGGTAACGCAGTAAATCCAGTAATGCGCGCCCCTCAAGGGCGCGCTCTCAAATATATGGGCTTGCTGCGCAAACCCATATCTACCCCGACCCTTTGCAATGCGCAGAGGGCAAAACGGAGACAACGCTATGAGTCTAATCGAAGTCAAAGTCCCGGATATCGGCGACTTCAAGGAAGTGGAAGTCATCGAATTGATGGTCAAGCCAGGCGATGTGGTCAAGGTCGACCAGTCGCTGGTAACGGTCGAATCCGACAAGGCAAGCATGGAAATTCCGTCCAGCCATGCCGGCGTCGTCAAGGAAATCAAGGTTAACCTTGGCGATAAAATCAAGGAAGGCTCGTTGCTGCTATTGCTGGAAGCGGATGCCGGTGCAGCAGAAGCCAGCCCTGCGCCTGCAACAGCGCCAGCAGAGGCCGCTCCTGCCACCCCTGTCGCTGCTGCGACCCCGTCCACGCCTGCTGCCCCTGCCGCAGCGCCCGCACCTGCAGCAGCGCCTGCAGCAACCGCTCCGGTTGTGCAAGCCAGCGGCAGCATACCCCATGCATCGCCATCGATTCGCAAGTTTGCCCGCGAACTGGGCGTGGATCTGGTGCGCGTCGGCGGCTCCGGTCCGAAGGGCCGCATCACGCTGGAAGACGTGCAGAATTTTGTTAAAGGCGTGATGGCCGCGCCGGCCGGCGCTACCGCAGCTCCTGCAGCCGGCGGCACCGGAGTCGGCCTCGACCTGCTGCCATGGCCATCGCTCGATTTCAGCAAGTTCGGCGAGACCGAATTGCTGCCGCTGTCGCGCATCAAGAAGATCAGCGGCCCGAACCTGCATCGCAACTGGGTGATGATCCCGCATGTCACGCAGTTCGAAGAAGCAGACGTTACCGATCTGGAAGAATTCCGCAAGTCATCCAATGCTGCGCTGGCAAAATCAGGCGTCAAGTTGACCATGCTGGCTTTCGTCATCAAGGCCAGTATCGCCGCACTGAAAAAATTTCCTGCCTTTAATTCTTCATTGGATGCAAAGGGCGAGAATCTGATTCTCAAGAAGTTCTACAACATCGGCTTTGCAGCGGATACGCCAAACGGCCTGATGGTGCCGGTGATTAAAAACGCGGATCAAAAAAGCATCTCACAAATTGCTCTTGAAATGGGTGAGTTGTCTGCGCAGGCGCGCGACGGCAAGCTCAAGCCGGCCGACATGCAAGGCGCTACCTTCACCATCTCGTCGCTGGGCGGTATTGGCGGCACATTCTTTACGCCGATTATCAATGCACCGGAAGTCGCTATCCTGGGCTTGTCCAAAGCATCGATGAAACCAGTATGGGATGGCAAGCAGTTCGCACCGCGCCTGATCATGGGAATGTCGTTATCCTACGACCATCGGGTCGTGGATGGCGCGTCCGGCGCACGTTTCAGCGTGTACCTGAGCGAAATACTTGCCGACATGCGCAAAACCCTGCTGTAATTTTGCAATGCAGTGATTCGAGTCCCTCCCAAGCGGGAGGTCAGGTGCACAATGGGCAATGGGTTTACATGCCGCTGCGGCAAAACCCGCCCCATCCCAGCCTTGCCGCAGCGTAAAGCAACACCTGCAGCGGCAAGGCCAGAACGGAGCCAGAACCATGAGTTTAATAGAAGTCAAAGTCCCGGATATCGGCGACTTCAAGGAAGTCGAAGTGATCGAATTGATGGTCAAGCCGGGCGATACGATCAAGGTCGACCAGTCGCTGATCACGGTCGAATCCGACAAGGCCAGCATGGAGATTCCATCCAGCCATGCCGGCGTCGTCAAGGAAATCAAGGTGCAGTTGGGCGACAAGGTCAAGGAAGGTTCGCTGTTGCTGATGCTGGAGGCAGCCGAAGGCGCAGCAGTTGCTGAATCCGCCCCCGCGCCCGCCGCTGCAGCCGAGCCAGCCGCAACTCCCGCAGCCGCGCCAGCCCCAGCGGCTGGTCCCGCTGCGGTCGCGCCGGCTACCGCTCCGGCCGCTTCCAGCTACGCCGGCCAGGTCGATCTCGAATGCGAGATGCTGGTACTCGGCGCCGGGCCGGGCGGGTATTCCGCAGCCTTCCGTGCTGCCGATCTCGGCCTGGCAACCGTACTGGTCGAGCGCTATTCGACCCTCGGCGGGGTCTGTCTGAACGTCGGCTGTATTCCGTCCAAAGCCTTGCTGCACGTGGCGGCGGTGATCGATGAAGCAGCCACCATGAGCGCGCACGGTGTCACTTTTGCCCAGCCCGAAGTCGATGTCGACAAGCTGCGCGCGTACAAGGAAGGCGTGATCAGCAAGATGACCGGCGGTCTGGCCGGCATGGCCAAGGCGCGCAAGGTCAACGTGGTGCAAGGCGTCGGCCAGTTCGTCTGCCCCCATCACCTGGAAGTCACGGCCGGTGACGGCAGCAAGAAAACCGTGCAGTTCAAGCAAGCGATCATTGCTGCCGGTTCTGCAGTGGTGAACCTGCCGTTCGTGCAGGGTGCGGCAAAAACCGACCCGCGCATCGTCGATTCCACCGGCGCGCTGGAATTGCGCCAGGTGCCGAAGCGCATGCTGGTCATCGGCGGCGGCATCATCGGGCTGGAAATGGCGACCGTGTACTCGACTTTGGGTGCGCGCATCGACGTAGTCGAGATGATGGACGGCCTGATGCAGGGCGCGGATCGGGACATGGTCAAGGTGTGGCAGAAATTCAACCAGAAGCGTTTCGACAAGATCATGCTGAAGACCAAGACCGTGGGCATCGAAGCCTTGCCGGAAGGGATCAAGGTCAGCTTCGAAGGTGCCGATGCTTCAATTACCGCGCCGGAGCCGCAACTGTACGACATGGTGCTGGTCGCAGTGGGCCGCAGCCCGAACGGCAACAAGATCGCCGCCGACAAGGCCGGCGTTGCCGTCACCGAGCGCGGCTTCATCACTGTCGATTCGCAGATGCGCACCAATGTGCCGCACATTTTCGCCATCGGCGACCTGGTTGGGCAACCGATGCTGGCGCACAAGGCGGTGCATGAGGCCCATGTCGCGGCGGAAGCGGCCGCAGGCCAGAAGTCGCATTTCGACGCCCGCGTGATTCCGTCGGTCGCCTACACCGATCCCGAAGTCGCATGGGTCGGCATCACCGAGGACGAAGCGAAGGCCAAGGGCATCAAGCTCGAAAAAGGCCATTTCCCGTGGGCTGCTTCCGGCCGTGCGGTGGCCAACGGGCGCGATGAAGGCTTCACCAAGCTGCTGTTCGACGCCGACACCCATCGGATCGTCGGCGGCGGCATCGTCGGCACCCATGCCGGCGACATGATCGGTGAAATCGCGCTCGCCATCGAGATGGGCGCCGACGCGACCGATATCGGCAAGACCATCCATCCGCACCCGACTTTGGGTGAATCGATCGGCATGGCAGCCGAAGTGTTCGAAGGCGTCTGCACGGACCTGCCGCCGATGCGCAAGAAATAAGCACCGCAGCAGTCAAAAAAAAGCCTCCCGCCGGTACCGGCGGGAGGCTTTTTTTACTTTGAAAAAAGTGCTTATTTAATGAATTTATATGGAGTATAGTAAAAAATACCAGAATATCCTCATATATAAATTGATGTTCATAAAATACAGTAATGAGTATATTGTTCCGCGCATATTGCGTTTGTGAGGATCATTCGGGACCCTCTGAGTGCTACCGCACAGAGCTCCAGCGACTTATTATGTATGGTACGCATTAGTCACTTTCAGGAGAAAAAAATGAACATTAAATTCACAGGCAAAAGTGCTCTGTACGCGCTCAGCTTTATCACCCTTTCCGCGATGTCAGTATCGTCTTTCGCGCAGAGTCGCGAATATCAGCGCGGCTATGACCAGGGTTTCCGCGATGGGTCCCAGTCTCAAAGCCATCAGGACCAGCAAGACGGACCGGTAGGACGCATCCTCATCGAGGAAGCCAGTTATGGTATTCGCGAAGCATCCTGCGATGCACGCGATACCATACAAAACGCTGTCGGCCGGCGCCGCAATGTTTCGATAGCAGCAAATAACGGGCTGTGCGGCGATCCTGCGCCAAACCGTCCGAAGCAGCTCACTGTGGTTTATCGTTGCGGCGATGGACCCGCGTTGCGTGCACGGACCCGGGAAGGCGGCACCGTCACATTGAACTGCCGATAATAATAGGGGCAGAAAAAGATGAAGGCGTGATGACCGTATCGGCGTCGCGCTATTTTCTTTTTCCGGATGAATGGCATCTGTCTTGACCGTTTGTTTAGCGCAACCGGTTACCGTTTTCGCATAACGTCCGGGTTCACGCCGCACTTGAACATCACCGGTGGAAGCAAAATCCTCCGCAATCGAGTGATCGGCTTGTCGATATTCGCAAAACATGACAGCGCAAATGTGAATCTGCCCGATGAAAAAAATGGCCACGGATTTCCCTTGACCATTCATTGCTGCGATTAAGTACGCTGGGGCAGCCAGCCCTATTCCGGCTGTAAGCACATCCATACACCGCGCCGCATGCTTTCGCCCTGGCCCCCCCCACGATCGGCTGCCGTTCCTACGCTCAACCGTTCAGCATTTTCATGCTTTCTTCTGTGTAACGTGCGCCGGTTGCCGCGCCCAATGGAAAAACAGCGTCGAGTTCAGCCAATGTATCCGGGCTTAATTTCAGATCAACCGCTTGCACGTTTTCTTCCAGATAGCGGCGTCGCTTGGTGCCCGGGATCGGGACGATATCATCGCCTTGCGCCAGCACCCAAGCCAGCGCCAGTTGACCCGGAGTGCAACCGTTGCGGGCGGCGAGTTGCTTTACCTTGTCGACCAATGCCAGATTTTTGCTGAAATTGTCGCCCTGAAAACGCGGGCTATGACGGCGGTAATCGTCTTCGGCAAACTGCTCCGGCTGGGTGATCGCGCCGGTCAGAAATCCCCGTCCCAGCGGACTGTACGGAACAAAGCCGATGCCGAGCTTGCGACAAGTCGCAAGCGCCCCTTGCTCCGGGTCGCGCGTCCATAGCGAATACTCGCTTTGCAGTGCAGTAATCGGATGGATCTTGTGCGCCCGCTCCAGCGTTTGCGGCGATGCTTCAGACAGACCGATGTAACGGATTTTTCCCTCCTTGACCAAGGCCGCCAACGCACCGACCGTGTCTTCGATCGGCGTGTGCGGATCGATGCGGTGCTGGTAATAGAGGTCAATGGTTTCCACCCCGAGACGTTTCAGGCTGCCTTCGACCGAATGCCGTATGTATTCGGGGCTGCCGTCGACGCCGCGCGCATTCGGATTACTACTGTTGCGCACGATGCCGAATTTAGTTGCGATAAAAACCTGCTCGCGTTTGCCCTTGATCGCTTTGCCCACCAATTCTTCGTTGGTATATGGCCCGTACATGTCGGCGGTATCGAGAAAATTGATGCCGAGCTCAAGCGCACGATGGATAGTGGCGATGGATTCCGCATCATCGCGGCCCGAATAGAAATCGCTCATGCCCATGCAACCGAGGCCGATGGCGGAAACTGTCGGGCCATTAATACCGAGTCGGCGTGTGCTTATAAGTGTGCTTATGCGTGTGCTCATATCGTTATTCCTTATCAATAGAGGTGGGTATGAATGTGGCTGTATTCGCATTCAGGGCCGCTTCAATGGCGCCATACAAGGCAATTTTCTTGTACATGACGGCCAGGTTGCTCTGTAATTCTGCGAGCGTCGTTTCCAGTGACAGCGTGTGCTGTTCCAGCAACATTTTTCTTTCCGACACGCTTTCCTGTTGATTGCCCAGTCTGCGCAGTTCGGCGTAACGCAGCATTTTTTGGATCGGCAGCCCGGTCGAGCGCAGCTTCAGCAGAAATTCTATCCACAGAATATCTTCTTCTCGGTAAAGCCTGTGCTTGTTGTCCTTGCGCTGTATCGGATCAATCAAGCCGATGCGTTCGTAGTAGCGCAATGTATGCACAGTCAGTCCGGTTGCTGCCGCCGTTTGCTGAATCGTCAGGGAAGTAGTCATGGCAATAAGTGTATTTGTTAGAGTGCACTCGAAGTCAAGCATGTTGGATGACATTAATGCACGAAGACTGAGGAATCAAGGAATGCACATAGGCAGAACCCTTCTCCGGCGCTCCATCTTGAGCGTATCGACCGATATGGTCGCAAAAGTTTTCTAAGGCAGGTGTGCACCTGCATCAGGCGCGCAAGGCAACAGCGTAAACCTTGTTTTACAATGCAAAACGCCCGATGCATTGCATCGGGCGTTTATTGGTACAGTAAAAAGCAAGAAAATTAACGTTCGAGAAGAATTACATCCCAAGCTACGTTTGTAAATCCGCTTTAAAACCAGACATTACCTATTATTTCTGAGCCAATATCCACTTAACCAGAGTGTGCGTTTCAGCTTCGCTGACTTGCGGGTTAGCTGGCATTGGGATAGCACCCCAAACGCCACTGCCGCCCTTCATCACTTTGGCAACAAGCTTGGCCTCAGCATCTTTTTGACCTGCATATTTTGCTGCAACATCTTTGAATGCGGGACCAACCACCTTATTTGCGACTGCATGGCAAGCCATGCAGTTTTTAGCTTTTGCCAGATCGGCATTTGCCATAGCTGCATTGGAAACTAATCCGCCCATTGCAAACAGAACCAATAAAAAACTTTTCATTGCCTTCTCCAGGATAATAACTGCCAGCATTTTACAGCGGTTTTTTCCATTTATGTCCAGCAACATTATGTTGCTTATAGAATTATCGCACTTCGTTGACCAAGTGCCCGGTTCCGTTACACTCTTTAACAATCTTATCTTCTTCAGGATTTGTCATGCCGTTGATTATTGCCATCGTTTTATTATCCGTATTGAAATATTTCGAAGTCGGCTTCTTCAGCAAGATGTCGTGGTGGTGGATTGCCGCCCTGATGGGAGTTGCGTTCATCTGGTTTGAATTCATTGAAAAAATGCTCGGACTGGACAAACGGCGCGCCCATGACTCGATGGAAAAAATACGCAAGGAACGCGTCAAGGCAACTTTTGAAAAAGACAGCCGCGGCAAGCGGCGCTAGCGTCTATTGTTCTGAAGACAAACGTAAAAAAGGCTGGAATCGAAATTCCAGCCTTTTTTATTATGCAGCGGCAAATTAATCCTTATTTTTTAAGCTGCGTTTTTAGCTGCGTGATATCGCGTACCGCACCACGGTCGGCGGAAGTCGCCAGTGCCGCATACGCTTGCAGCGCCTGCGACACATAACGCTGGCGATTTACCGGCTGCCACGCATGCTCGCCCTTATCTTCCATATCGGACCGGCGCTGCGCCAGATCGGCATCGCTGATGTTGAGATGGATGCGGCGTTCTGGAATATCGATTTCAATCGTATCGCCCTCTTCCACCAGACCGATTGCGCCGCCTTCCGCTGCTTCCGGAGATGCATGGCCAATCACCAGGCCGGACGAACCGCCGGAAAAACGACCATCGGTAAACAATGCGCAGGATGCGCCCAAACCTTTGGATTTGATGTAGGACGTCGGATACAGCATCTCCTGCATGCCGGGCCCGCCTTTCGGGCCTTCATAGCGGATGATGATGACGTCGCCGGCATGCACGGCGTCGCCCAGAATCGCCTCCACTGCGTCGTCCTGGCTCTCGAAAATGCGCGCACGGCCGGTAAATTTCAAGATACTTTCATCAACGCCGGCGGTTTTGACGATGCAGCCTTTTTCAGCAATGTTGCCGTACAGGACGGCCAAACCGCCATCCTGCGAATACGCATGCGCCTTGTCGCGGATGCAGCCGTCGGCGCGGTCGGTATCGAGATCGCTGAAACGCTGGCTTTGCGAGAATGCGGTCTGGGTCGACACGCCGCCGGGCGCTGCGCTAAACAGCTTATGCACCGCAGGGTCTTGCGTGCACACGATGTCATTGTTGGCGATCGCATCTGCCATGGTTTTGCTGTGAACGGTGGGACGACTGGTATCAAGCAAACCGGCGCGCGCCAGTTCGCCCAGAATCCCCATGATGCCGCCGGCGCGATGCACGTCTTCGATATGATATTTCTCGGTGGCAGGCGCGACCTTGCACAGGCACGGCACCTTGCGCGAAATGCGGTCGATGTCGGCCATCTTGAAATCGACACCCGCTTCATGCGCGGCGGCCAGCAAATGCAGCACGGTATTGGTCGAACCGCCCATCGAAACGTCCAGCGCCATTGCATTTTCAAACGCGGCCTTGGTCGCGATGCTGCGCGGCAGCGCGGTGTCGTCATCCTGTTCGTAATAGCGCTTGGCCAGTTCTACCACCAGTCGTCCGGCGCGCAGGAACAGCTCCTTGCGGTCGGAATGCGTGGCCAGGATGGTGCCGTTACCCGGCAGGGACAGGCCCAGCGCTTCGGTCAGGCAATTCATCGAATTAGCGGTAAACATGCCGGAGCAGGAACCGCAAGTGGGACAGGCCGAGCGTTCGATTTGCCCGATTTCCTCGTCCGAGATGCTGGAGTCGGCGGCCTTGATCATTGCATCGACCAGGTCGATCTTCATGATCTTTTGCACGCCTTCCTGCTTGCCGTGCATGGTTTCGACCATCTTGCCGGCTTCCATCGGACCGCCGGAGACGAACACGACTGGAATATTCAGGCGCATTGCAGCCATCAGCATGCCGGGTGTAATCTTGTCGCAGTTGGAAATGCAGACCATCGCGTCGGCGCAATGGGCATTGACCATGTATTCGACCGAATCGGCGATCAGTTCGCGCGAAGGCAGCGAATACAGCATGCCGCCATGCCCCATCGCGATGCCGTCATCGACGGCGATGGTATTGAATTCCTTGGCGACGCCGCCGGCGGCCTCGATTTCGCGCGCCACCATCTGGCCCAAATCCTTCAGATGCACGTGGCCGGGCACGAACTGGGTGAAGGAATTGACGACTGCAATGATCGGTTTGTCGAAATCGCCATCCTTCATGCCGGTAGCGCGCCAAAGTGCGCGGGCGCCAGCCATGTTGCGGCCGTGGGTGGTGGTGCGGGAACGGTATTGCGGCATGATATACATCTCCAAAAGGGTTCGGGCTGGTTATAACACTAGAGTGCCTTGCGTCCGGCACCGTGTCAAATATATGATTCAGTCATGATTAAGACGAATCTCATATCAATCACCATAAATAAGCATGAATATTGAACTGCGGCAATTACGCTACTTCGTTGCCGTATCCGAAGAAATGCATTTCGGGCGTGCGGCTGCGCGCCTGCACATGACGCAGCCGCCGTTATCGCAAACCATCATGGCGCTCGAAGCCGGCCTCGGCACGGCACTGTTTGTGCGCACCAAACGCAGCGTCGCGCTAACGCCGGCCGGAGCAGCGCTGCTGCCGGAAGCACGGCGCATCCTGCTGCAGGCCGAAGCATTGCCTGAGCTAGCGCGGCGCGCTGCCTGCGGCGCATCCGGGCGGCTCACGCTGGCCTTTGTTTCCACCGCAGATTACAACGTGCTGCCCGCCTTTTTGCGCGACTTCCACAGCCATTATCCGCAAGTGCAAATTGAATTGCTTGAGGCGACTTCCGACGTGCAATTGGAAGAACTGCTGCAAGGACGGGTCGATGCCGGTTTGCTGATCCTGCCTTTGCCCGACAAGGCGCAGACTGAACTCGATTGGCTCTCTGTACTGCGCGAGCCGCTCATCCTGGCGGCGCCCGAAGACTTGCCCGTGTTGCAGGGAAAGACCAGCGTTGCTCTGTCCGAACTGGCTGATATGCCGCTGATCCTCTTTCCGCGCCGCTTGGCCCCGGTCTTTCATGATGCCATTCTGGATTATTTCCGCGATCTGGGGCTAACACCGCGTATCGGGCAAGAAGCAATCCAGATGCAAACCATCGTAGGGCTGGTGTCGGCAGGCATGGGCATCGCGCTTGTGCCACAATCCGTGTCGAACCTGAAACGCCCTGGCGTCGCCTACAAGCCGCTGGTTACAGCCACGCCGTGGATAGAAACCGGCATCGCGTGGCGGCGCGACAACACCTCGCCTGTACTGCACGCTTTTTTGGACTCATTACGAAAGAACCGCTAGATGCTGATTCACCCGCTCCCCGATCCAATCGCCTTTTCGGTAGGCCCACTTTCCGTGCACTGGTACGGCCTGATGTATCTGGTCGCATTTGCCCAGTTTGTGCTGCTCGGACGGCTGCGCATTCGGCAGCCCCATATCGCGGCTGCGCACTGGAAGAAAGAAGATCTGGACGACATGTTGTTTTATGGTGTGCTGGGCGTGATTGTCGGCGGCCGCTTGGGGGAAATTCTGTTTTATAACCCCGCTTATTACTTTTCGCACCCGCTGGAGATGCTGGCAGTCTGGAAAGGCGGCATGTCCTTTCACGGCGGCTTCCTGGGCGTGATTATCGCGATGGCGCTCTGGGCCCGTAGGGCCAAGCGCAACCTGCTCGATGTCTATGACTTTATCGCGCCGCTGGTGCCGCTCGGCTATGCTGCGGGACGCATCGGCAATTTCATTAATGCAGAATTACCGGGCCGGGTTGCCGACCCATCGCTGCCGTGGGCGATGATCTGGCCGAATTTCGACAACCTGCCGCGCCATCCGTCGCCGATTTACCAGGCGCTGATTGACGGCTTGCTGCTGTTCATCGTTCTATGGCTATTCGCCCGCACTGCCCGCCCAAGGCTGGCAGTGGGTGCGATGTTCGTAATGCTGTACGGTTGCGCGCGCTTTTTTACCGAATACTTCCGCATTCCGGATTACGAAGTCAGCTTTGCCGGCATCACTATTTCCGCCGGCCAGATGCTATCGCTGCCAATGATTGTAATCGGCGCCGGCTTGTTGATATTTGCCTACCGAAAACAACGGACGTGAGTCGCGATCAACTGGTTATTCTGATGGTTTTCCGGAGTATAAGGATAAATCATACTATTTGCGCATTATTTTAGGACGGGATTAAAAATACAGGACCCTGTATTTTTAATCCCGGATTTCGTTAAGCAGTGTCAGAAGCCAGCAGCACTTGCATGATGAAGCGCCACTGATCTGGCGTGACCGGCGTAATAGACAAGCGATTGCCGCGCTTCAAAACCGGCATCTGCTCCAGTTGCGGATGGGAGCGCAATTCCGCCAGCGTGATCAAACGCGTCTTTTTGAGCGCGCGGACATCCACCAGCATCCAGCGCGGCTGTTCCTGCGTAGCCTTGGCATCAAAATAAATACTTGCGGGATCAAATTGGATGCTATCGGGATAAGACGCGCTCGCCACCTGTGCGAGTCCGGCAATCCCCGGCTCAGCACAGCTGGAATGGTAGAACAGTACGCCATCGCCCACGTGCATGGCGTCGCGCATGAAATTGCGCGCCTGGTAATTGCGCACGCCGGCCCACGGCACCGTACTGTCGGACGCGGCCAGCGCGTCATCGATGCTGACATCGCCCGGTTCGGATTTCATTAACCAATATTGGACCATCGCGGCAACCATAAAAAAAGCGGTTGTGCATCAATGATGCACAACCGCCATGGAATTCGACCCCGCCTGTGCCGCTATGCCGGCATCCCGAACCAAAACGGTTCAAGGTGGTCACAGTCAGTTCAATTTCGGGTTCGTCGAGCTAGCGACGCGCACTCCCATCAAACTAGTTCCGCAACCGATGCATTTGAATGGTTCAAGGAATATATGACAATCGCGAACACGGCAGGAGATTCAAAGTGTACTCCAATGGACTCGCATGTCAATCAGTTTGCCAGCATCAAAACAGATTTTCCTGCGGCGCAAGGGCATTGTCGAGAACCATATGCATGGCCGCAATTTGCTGCTGTACTTGTGCCATCGTCAATGCGGACAAAGGCCCTTCGGGAGCTTTGGTGGCCAGCAATTCGGCTGCCATGCCAAGCGCTGCCATTACCGCAATCCGGTCATTGCCGCGCACCTTGCCGCCGTCCCGGATAGCGCACATTTTTGCATCGAGATAAGCCACTGCATCCCGCAATGCCGGCTCTTGGCCTTCGCTGCAGGACAATTTATATGCATGGTCCATGATGATGACATCAACTTGGGTCATGCCGCTTCCTCGCTCTGTTGCTGCTGCGGATCAGGAAGCTGCTCGAGCACTGCTGACACCCGCTGTTGCGCCTGTTGCATTTTTTCTGCCAAGGTAGTGTTTTCGGAAGACAAAGCAGCTATTTTCAAGCGCAATTCGGCATTTTCACGCCGTAGGAATTGCGTCAGCTCTGCCAGTTTGTCTATTTTTTCGGAAAGTAAGTGGAATTCGGAATTCATATTGTCACTATAGTAGTGCAAATGAATTTCCGTCAACCGGTTCCATCAGCTTCAATTGGTTTCAATCAATACGCCGATAGAGTCGGAAACGCTCATCCCGGTCGGATGGACGCCGTCCTTCCCATAGAATGCGCCAACGGCCATCGTATTGGCGCAGCAATGTGGAGTCGCTTTTGCTGCGCGGATTATCTTGCAACAAAAGGTAACGGCACGACGTTTCATCGAAATGGATGAATTTGACATTGCCGAAATAGGCAAACGATGCGCGCTGGGCAGCACCGACATTGGTATCGACGCAATATTGCTTGTTGTTGTCAGGCAGTTTTTGTGCAATTTGCTCGGCCACGCCGGCATAGCTCTTGCCATAGTTGATCCACGGCAGCCACAAGGTCATCAATAACAGCCAGCACAGAATCACGCCGCCAGACGACAATACTACGGCTCTCCAAAGCACCGAAGGGCGGCGCGAAATGCGCCAGTGCACCAGCGCCAACCAAAGTATGGTTGCCAATAAAGCTGCAAAAAAGGAAAAGGCATTGAATTCCGGTCTGAATCCGGGCGCGAGCTTGAACGCATTTTTTGCAATCTGGGTCGGCCACCCGGTTTGCTTGGCAATCCAGCCCACCCAAATAAAGCCTGCGCACGTTGACAGCGTCATGACCGAAAACCAGTCGATCGCATTGATTGCGCCGCGCTTCATGGTGGGCAAACCGAATGCCGCCAATATTGCCAGCGGCGGCAGCAAGGGCAATAAAATTCCGTCTTTAGGATGCTGGTTGAGCAAAACCAGCAAAAACAACGCGCCAACGAAAATCAACGGGATCGCTATGTGCAAGCCTTTGTACTGTTTACGCCATGCATATACGGCCCAGGCAGCAAACGGCCACGCCGGCCAGGCGAACCAGATGCCATTGACCATCAAATACTTTACGTTTTGCCACGCCGGCCAGTTCAATTCGCGGTAATCGGAGGCCATCCATGCCGCCACCGGCGAGCCGTCGAATGGCTGGACAACATAACTGCCGATGACCCACACACTGGTTATCAGAAGCATGACCGGCAATGTCACCAGCAAAAGTCGCACTATCAGCTTCCTGCTCTGAAGCACCGCCAGAAGGATTACGCCAAGCAAAAAAGTCAGGGGCAGCAACCAGCCACGCGTCAAAATCGACAAACCCAACGCAAGCCCCAGCGTGGCGGCGCTGCCGAACGAACCGGCGTCGAATAATTTGGCGCTGGTGTAAAGAGCGAAAGCGATTAGCGAAACTTGCAATGCCGCCGGGCTGGTCTCATGACTATGCAGTAACAGGCCAAGGCAACCGAGATAAATCAGCAGCGCGCCATCGGCCAGCATGCGGCCAAAATCGCGCTCGTCGGGTTGCCCGCCGAAAGCCAGCTGCAACGGCTGCACTTCTGCTCTGCGCCCCAGCACGTAGGTGCAATACCAGACCGAAGATGCACCAATCAGAAAGAACAGCATGGCCGATATCCGCGCTGCCATCGGCTCGCCCAGCAGCCAGCCGAACAATTTAATGCAGATGGCGCCGAGCCAATACGCCAACGGTCCTTCGTCGGTCAGCGGCAACCCCATTACATGCGGCCACAGCCAGTCTTGCAGGCTGCCATGGGCCATCGTCCACATGACGCCAAAACTGATTGCATCATCGTTCTTCCAGGGGTCGCGGCCGATCAAGCCAGGAAGGATATACAGCAGACACAATGCATACAACCCCCAGCGGGGCAGAGTATGAGCGGCAGAGGCAGGCAGACGGACGGGCTTCATTAAGATTATTTGGTCGTTCCGTAACGCGTAAGCGCAATATTGTGCCCGAAAACACTTTGGGCTATCTGGAAAAGACAACAAAAAAGGCAGCCAAGCTGCCTTTTTTGTTGTGAAGCAGCGAGATTACTCTGCCACTTGCGTTTTGGAACCGACGCTGCCGAACTTCTGGCGGAATTTCTCAACGCGGCCAGCGGTATCGACGATTTTGTGCTTGCCGGTGTAAAACGGATGCGATTCGGAAGATACCTCGATCTTCACGAGTGGATATTCCTTACCTTCAAATTCCATCTTGTCGCGGGTCTGGATGGTTGATTGGGTAACGAATTTGAAATCGCATGACAGGTCATGGAACAAAACTTCGCGATAATTTGGGTGAATGCCGTCTTTCATGGGAACCTCTGGTAGTTTGGTAGCCAATCGTCACTTCGTCGGCCGTCCTACTTCTTGGCCCGATTGTCGATCACTTGCCTGGTTGAATGCAACTGCTTAAAATCGTAACCCGAAATTATACAACGCAATCAGGCGTGGGCCAAACCAGAATAGAACTTCGCAACAAAAAAGGGGCAGGAAACGTGGTAATTGGCATCAATGCAGGAATGAGTACAGCGTTGCAGACTATTGAAGTATTCGGCATTATCGCGTTCGCCAGTTCGGGCTTTATCGAGGCGCGCCGCAAGAGAATGGACCCGATCGGCATTTTCACTGTGGCGTTCATTACCGCTTTCGGCGGCGGTACCTTGCGCGATATTTTGCTCGACCGACGTCCGCTGTTTTGGGTTCAGCATCAGGAATACACGCTGTTAATATTTGCGCTTGCCATAGTCGTGCTACCTCTTTCGCGCCGTATCCGATCATCGTCTGCCGAGCGTGCGATTATTTTTGCCGATGCTCTGGGACTGGGCCTGTTCAGTGCAGTAGGTGCATCGGTTGCGCAAGAAGCGCAAATGCCGATTTTCATCTGCGTGATGATGGGTGTCATCACAGCCATTTTTGGCGGCGTGCTGCGCGATGTGATTTGCAACGAAATACCGCTGGTATTTCGTCGCGGGCAACTTTACGCAACGTGCGCTTTCATCGGCTGCTGGGTATATCTG
>Ga0366808_1002_pt1 | contig 58516 bp, 48 predicted proteins | sample TotcelN113001M13_FD_207020 | JGI IMG/M metagenome (GOLD analysis project Ga0366808, IMG submission 207020) | Enriched cells from coal bed in the Powder River Basin, Montana, United States - Total cells N11 rep3 HSBNCT.N11.300.1.M13 ... | reverse complement strand
CCGTGAGATATGTTGGATTGGGGCATCTGAGTGCAGTTGGCTTGGGTCAATCGTCGGCAGTCGGCTTCGGCGGCGACCCGATCAACGGCTTGAAACTCATCGACATCATGAAGATGTTCAATGACGATCCTGATACCGATGCAGTCATCATGATCGGCGAGATCGGCGGACCGGACGAAGCCAATGCGGCTTACTGGATCAAGGAAAACATGAAGAAGCCGGTAGTGGTCTTCATCGCCGGTGTGACTGCACCTGCAGGCAAGCGCATGGGACATGCGGGCGCGTTGATCTCCGGCGGCGCCGACACTGCGCAAGCCAAACTTGACATCATGGAAGCTTGCGGTATCAAAACCACTAAGAATCCGTCGGAAATGGCGCGTTTGCTCAAGGCAATGCTATAACGCTTAACGGCCAGAAGTAACAATGGGGAGCTCCGGCTCCCCATTTTTTTCCGTTTTCCTATGATTTTTAACGCATTTCGGTCACATCCGAATTACCGCTATAAATATCGAGTCGTGCAAGAGAGACTATTTTTTAGCGGGTTCCCCTACTCTTGCCCCAATTCCGCCGAAATCACAGAGGTTCGCGGTTCTGATCTAGCGGATGATTTTGCGCAAACTCGTGCGCCAAACTGCTTTTCAGGGCACGATACTCAAAAGCCTTCTGCAAAGTAATTTGCAAACGTTGCGTACTCCATGGTTGTGAAATGAAGTTATATACGGTGCCCTGATTGACTGGCAACGTAACGTCGTCGAGATCGGCACGCTCACCGGCCATGATGCGCACTGCATTCGGACACAAGACTTGGGCGCGCTGCAGAAATTCAGCGCCGCTCATTGTGCGCATGCTGCAACTTGCAATTACCACTGCGACATCGTAAGTTGCCAGAATTTCCAGCGCCATCGCGGCGGACGTAAAGTCAAGAATGCGGCAATCGTCGCTCGGCAAGGCCTGCATCAAAGCCTGCAGGGCAAGTGCATTCTCATCGACCACCAGCACAATCTTAAGCGTGGTCTTTTTTTGCCAGGGAACCGGATACAGCAAAATTTGCTCGGACAGGCGCGCACTAATTTGCGATGCCGGCGCCGGACGGCATAGCAGATAACCTTGCAACTCATCGCAACGATGACGTTTCAAAAAGCACACTTGGGCTTCGGTCTCGACTCCTTCCGCCACTACCGACAGGCCGAGATTACGCCCGACCATGATGATGGTGCGACAGAGATCGGCATCGGCCCGATCGATGCTGATATCGCGCACGAACGATCGATCGATCTTCAGTTCATCCACAGGAAAACGCTTAAGGTAACTCAGACTCGAATAACCGGTGCCAAAATCATCAATAGAAATCCGTATTCCAAGCGACTTCAAGCCTTGCAATTCCAGAATGAACAATTCCGGATTTTCCATCATCAACGACTCGGTAATTTCCAGCGTCAGAAACTCCGCCTTGAGCCCGCTTTGCGCCAGTGCATCGACCACTGTTTGGTTAAAGCCTCTGTGCTTGAATTGCGCAATCGAGACATTCACAGAAATCGGGAAATCCGACCAACCGGACTCTATCCATGCCTGATTCTGACGGCAAGCTTGCTGCAGCGCCCACGCGCCGATCGGCACAATGACGCCGCTTTCTTCGGCGATCGGAATAAACTCCATCGGTGGCACCAGCCCTCGCTGCGGATGATTCCAGCGAATCAACGCTTCCATACCGACCACCCGACCGCTGCCGGAACATATTTTTGGCTGATAGTACAACTCGAACTCATTCTGATCGAGAGCACGCCGCAATTGATTCTCGATATTCAACCGCTCGGTAGTGCGGCGTCCCAGTTCCGGTGCATAAAACTGGTAATTGCCGCGCCCCATCGCCTTGGCCTGGTACATCGCGATATCCGCGCATTTGATCAGATCAGAACAAGATTCGCCATCGTCTGGATAGAGCGCGATACCGACGCTGGCGCCAGCCTGTACATTCTGTCCATCGATGCAAATCGGTTGTTGCATTGCCGCAAACAACCGATCGACGATATTTACCAAACCAGCAGGGCCAATCAGATTCGGACATACCAGCACGAACTCGTCACCGCCAAAGCGCGCCAAAGTATCGAAGTCACGCAAGCAGGCACTAAAACGTTCGGCCACCACTTGCAGGATCTGGTCGCCGGCACCGTGTCCGATGCTGTCATTGAATATTTTGAAGTGATCGAGGTCGATGAACACCACGCCGACCGGCTGGCCATTGCGTTGCGACATGCTGATCGCCTGTTGCAAGCGATCCTCCAGCAAATACCGGTTCGGCAATCCGGTTAGCTTGTCATGGCTGGCCTGGAAGGCCAATGTATTCTCATGACGGATACGCTCGGTGATGTCGCTCTGTACGCCGACGAAATGCGTCACCACATCGTTCTCGTCGCGTACCGGGGCAATGCTCAGGTCATTCCAGAACAAGGTCCCATCCTTGCGATAATTACGCAACAGCGCATGGCCTTCGCGTTGCTCCTGTATCGCCAGTCGAATTTCCCGCGAACCTTCCTGCTCGGTATCAACGCCCAGTAAAAACCGGCAATTGCGGCCGATAGCTTCCTCTGCCGAATAGCCGGTAATTCGTTCAAAGGCCGGATTAACATATGCCAACGGTAGATCGGCCGCGCCCGCATCGCAAATGAGTATGCCATTGCTGCTTTGCTCCATGGCGCGCTGATGGATGCGCAGGCTCTGTTCTGCCAGCTTGCGTTCGGTAATATCACGCAACACCCCAGAGTAACGCAACGCTCGCCCGTCATTATCGAACTCGACTTGTCCCAGCACTTCAACGTGGCAGTAAATGCCATCGGTACGGCGCATCCGGTATTCCATTTTCAACGGCTGCCCGCCAGCCAGTGCCGCTTCACGGGCCGCCCTTACCCATTTTCGATCTTGCGGATGGATTAAGTCGCCATAAGCATCCAGACTTATTTTTTGTACGTTGCGATCGATCCGCAGTACATCTCTGACCAGATCAGAGCATGTATATTCACCCGTTTTGAAATCAAAGCTCCACAGGCCCAGCATAGCCAGGCGTTGTGCTTCCAGCAATTTTTTCTGGGTTGCCATGACGGTGCGGAAACTGCGTTCGCGCTCGATAGCAACCGTGGTCAGACCGGATATGTTTTTGATCAGATCCAGCTCTTCCGCTGTCGGCTCGCGGATTTCCCGATAATAGGCAGAAAACGTCGCCACCAATTCCCCGCCGGAGGAAAAAATTGGCGTCGACCAGCAAGCCCGCAAGCCATGCTCCAGTGCAACTTCACGATAATCACGCCATAAAGGATCAGTCGCAATATCGCTGACGACAACCGCTGTCCGGCGATATGCGGCAGTTCCGCAAGAACCTGCAACCGGACCGATTTTCACTCCGTTTACCGCGCGCCGAAACAATTCGGGCAAACCCGGCGCAGCGCCTGAGTACAGCTGCAATCCATCTTCACTGACCAGCATCAACGACGCTATCAGGCCGGGGGCCTGTTGCTCCATCAAACGCACGATACGGTCAAGAATCTGCAGCAGGGGCTGGCCTTTGGCGGACATCTCCAGGATATTCGCGCTTTCCTTGATCAGACGCTCACGCTGCATGCGCTGGGTGACGTCCCGCGCCACCACCATGATGGCATTTTCACCATAATGGTTAAAGGTGGTCGACAGGATTTCCATCTCGAAATCGGAACCGTCGAAGCGTCTGCAGCGCAAGACAATCGATGGATTGGGCAGCCCGTTTTTCGCATTGTGAATACGTTTTTGTATCAACGGCCAATCGTCCGGATGGAATAGGGCTTGATACGGCAAAGCCAGCACATCCGCCGGTTCTGCTGCGCCGAACAAATGTGCGCCGGCTTGATTGATGTACACCAGCCGGTCGCTTTGATAGATATAAATACTATCGGGGGAAAGCGACACCAGAGCCCGGTAGCGCTGTTCCGCTTCAACAATATTTGCCTCGGCCAGTTTCCGGCTTTTTTCCTTGCGTTCGGTATCGAGGTAAAAGGAAATATTGTCAGCCAGTTCGGTAAGCAATTCGACCAGGTCGGGATCAAAGAAATTTTCCTGACCATCTCCGATAGCGAGCACCCCGATAACCTGCCCGTTGTTGCGTATCGGAAATGCTCCAGCGGCACTTACACCGCTTTGAATAATGGACCTGCGCCAATCATCGGGCGTTGCGCTAGAGCGGTAATTATTACAATATTGGCTGGTCCCGGAAAGAATCGCAGGAATGGAAACACTGCGCACCGCCGCTATGGGATCATCCAGTTGCAGCCGCAAATACCGCAATGCGCTCAAATCAAGACCGGCGCTAGCCACCAGAATAATTTCCCGATGCGCATTGAGCATGCCGATCCAGGCTGTATCGCACATGCCGCAGGACACTGCGATTTCGCAAATTTGCCCGAACAAAGCATCGGAATGTTCCGAATGGATGATTGCGTGATTGACTTTGGCAAACATCTCATAAAAACGCTGGCTGCGCGCCAGCCGTTCCTTGATACTGCGGCGCGTGGTCAGGTCATCCACCATGGCAGTCCAGATTTGGCTATCAAGGCGCAAATTGGTTTCCACGCGCACAATCACCGGATAAGAAGTACCGTCTTTTTTGCTATGTTGCGTTTCCAGCACATGATAGCCACCCAGCGTCATGGCGGACAAACTGGAAAATTGTGCCGGATATTGCGTGTTAAGCGCGCCTATATCCAGTTGACACAGCTCTTGTGCGCTATAGCCAAGACGGGACAACGCAGCCTCATTGGCATACACAATTTTCAGGGAAACGGCATCCGCCAGATAAAATTCCCTGACGTTGCGTCCGACAATGGCTAACAGCGATCTGTTTTCAGCGGCAGCCCGATGCACTTCGAACAAGGCCATCAATACCTGCACCAGCTTTCGCAAAGCGGATTTCTGATAATCGTTCAATTGCCCCGGTTTGCCATCGATTACGCTTAACGTGCCAAATGCATGGCCGGCAAGCGTCGTAATCGGCATACCCGCATAAAATTGCAGGCCGGTCGCGCCGGTAACCAGCGCATTATCGACAAAGCGTAGATCTTGCGTAGCGTCGGTGATTTCCAGCAGATCCTGGTTCAGGATTGCATGCGCGCAAAATGACGTGCTGCGTGGAATCTGATCCGCACCGCTCCAACCGTAGGAAGACAGAAAAAACTGGGTATCCGCATCAAGCAAGGTAATGCAGGCGGTAGGCGTATTGCAGAAGTGCGCAGCCAGCTTGGCCAGAGACTCGAATATTTGCTTGTCATCGATGTCGAACAAACCATATGCTCGCAATTGCTCCAGACGTAAAATTTCATCGGCTGGCAGTATCGCTTTTATCATATGGTCGTCTCGTTGGCGGAAAATGATTGTAAAGTCGTTTTTTGACCCTGATTTTAGCAGTTTCCATTTTGAAACATTGCAAAACCAGAGCAATGGTAAGTGCTGCGGCACCATCTCACAGGAAGCATTGGCATGACACAGCCTCAATTGCAAATGGCGCTCACCGGATTGCCGCCTGTCATCAATCACGCGACCCGGATTTTGATCTTGGGCAGCTTCCCGGGCGCGGCGTCATTAGCGGCGCAGCAATACTATGCGCATCCGCGCAATCAGTTCTGGCCGCTGCTATCGGCAGTGATCGGGACCGATTTGCAAAGCTTGGACTACCCGCAACGCCTTGCGTGCTTGTTGCAGCATGAAATTGGTTTGTGGGACGTGATCGCCGGCTGCCTGCGCACAGGCAGCCTCGATAGCGCGATCCGCGCTGCACAAGCCAACCCGTTCGACCGGCTTCAGCAGCAGTGTCCGGCCCTGCAGCGGGTATGCTTCAATGGCAAGACATCCGGCAAATTCGCGCCGCAATTTTCCGCTGCCGGCTATACAACCGTAGTTCTGCCATCTTCCTCTCCGGCCAATGCGCAACTTTCGTTTGCACAAAAGCTTGTGCTTTGGCAGAGCGTGGTCGGATAATGTCTTCCACTTTCCAGGCTACCGACATGCTTATCAAACGAAAATCCATCGAAAAAGAAGAATCCCTGCGGCCGCCTAAGCGATCGCCTGCCGCCGCAACTCCGAAGCCGCCGCGCAAGCCGAGGTATGCGCCGGTCACGCTATCGGAACAGGATGGCGTGCGCTTCCTGCACTTCGGCACCGAATGGGTGCAGGGCGCAATGCGCATCCGCAAGCCGGACGCGATCGAGCTTGAATATGCGCAGCAGATGATGCTGTGGATGTTATTCAACGATCAGCCTGCGCACGTGGTCCAGCTCGGCCTGGGCACCGGCGCGCTGACCAAATTCTGCTACCGCCAGTTTCCCGAAACACGGGTGACTGCAATTGAACTCAATCCCTCGGTAGTAACGATTTGCGAAACCATGTTCAAGCTGCCGCCCAACGATGACCGCCTCAACGTGATCGAAATGGACGCGATGGATTTCGTCACCGACAGCGCCAATCATGGCAGCGTCGATGTGCTGCAAATCGATCTGTACGACGCGACCGCGCGCGGCCCGGTGCTGGATACGCCCGAATTTTATCTGGCTTGCGCGGCCTGCCTGACCGAGGACGGCATGATGACGGTCAACCTGTTCGGCGACCACCCGAGCTACGCGAAGAATCTGAAAGCGATGAAATTCGCGTTCGACGCGGTGGTCTGGTTGCCGGAAGTACATGACGGCAATATCGTCGTAATCGCCTTCAAGAATGCGCCGGCGCTGGATTTTGCCACTTTGTACGAGCGCGCATCGGTGATTCGGGAGGCCACAAAATTGCCGGCAAAATCCTGGGTCAATGGCTTGAAAGCCTGGATGGCTGACGAATAAATCCTGCTTTATCGCATTATTCACCCTGCCAGGAACCTTGCCGATGCACACCCCGAAAAAGCTCGACCTGCAGCATATCTTCACATGGCTGCTGGCCGACGGCGTCATTGACAAGGGCAGCGTCAAGGCCGGCTACAACCAGGCGCAAGCGATTTTCAGGAATGCCACCGGCGCCATGCATCCGCTGACGGCCGTAGCGCAATGCAAGATTCTTGCAGCGCTGCCGCCGCACCGGATGCTGACGCTGGATTGGCTGAGCGAATGGATGGCCGGCAAGGTCAAAATGCCGTTTTTCCGCATCGACCCGCTGAAGGTCGACTTCACCCGGGTGGCCGACGTGATGTCTGCCACTTACGCGGCCCGCTTCAACATCCTGCCGGTAGAGCTGACGCCGACAGAACTGGTGATTGCAACCGCCGAGCCGTACGCGCTTGACTGGGAGCCGGAGATCGCCAAGATTTCGCGCCGCAGCGTGCGGCTGGTGATCGCCAACCCGCTCGACATCGCCCAGTACATCAGCCAGTTCTTCAGCCTGGCCAAATCGATCAAGGGCGCACGCAAGTCGAACGGCCAGGATCTGGCGCTGCGCAACAATTTCGAGCAACTGGTCGAACTCGGCAAGCTCAACAAGCAAGTCGATGCCAACGATCAGCACATCATCCATATCGTCGACTGGCTGTGGCAATACGCGTTCGACCAGCGCGCCTCCGACATCCATCTGGAACCCAAGCGCGACTTCGGCCTGGTGCGCTTTCGCATCGACGGCATCCTGCACCAGGTGTATCAGGTGCCGGCGGTGGTGATGATCGCGATGACCGCCCGCATCAAGCTGCTGGGCCGGATGGACGTGATCGAGAAGCGCCGCCCGCAGGACGGCCGCATCAAGACCCTGACCGCCGGCGGCCAGGAAATCGAGCTGCGACTGTCGACGCTGCCGACCGCCTTCGGCGAGAAGCTGGTGATGCGCATCTTCGACCCGGAAGTGGTGGTCAAGACGCTGCCCGAACTCGGTTTCCCGGCGGACGACGCGGCGCGCTGGGATGCGCTGACCCAGCGCCCGCACGGCATCATCCTGGTCACCGGCCCGACCGGCTCCGGCAAGACCACCACGCTGTACACCACGCTCAAGGCGCTGGCAACCTCGGAAGTCAACGTCTGCACGGTGGAAGACCCGATCGAGATGGTCGAAGCGGCGTTCAACCAGATGCAGGTGCAGCACGGCATCGACCTCTCGTTCGCCGACGGCGTGCGGGCGCTGATGCGGCAAGACCCGGACATCATCATGGTGGGCGAAATCCGCGATCTGGCGACCGCCGAAATGGCGATCCAGGCCGCGCTGACCGGCCATCTGGTGCTGTCGACGCTGCACACCAACGACGCGCCGTCGGCGGTGATGCGGCTGCTGGAACTGGGCGTGCCGTATTACCTGCTGGAAACCACGCTAATCGGCATCATGGCGCAGCGCCTGGTACGTACACTGTGCATCCATTGCAAATCCAACGATGGCGCGCTGGATGCGGAAATCTGGGACCAGCTGTCGGCCGGCAGCAATCTGGCACATCCGGCAATCGTGTACCGTGCGGTCGGCTGCCCGGAATGCCGCCAGACCGGCTACCGCGGCCGCACCGGCCTGTACGAATTGCTGACGGTGACGCAACCGTTTTCCAAACTGATCCGCGAGCAGACCGACATCCACCAGTTGCGCCGGCAAGCCGCCGCGGACGGCATGCACCCGCTGCACATCGCAGGCGCACTGAAAATCATTGAAGGCGTGACGACTGCCGAAGAAGTGCTGAAGGTGACTTCTTCGATGGCTTAGGTGCGGGCATAGGAGTCATGCCATCGCTTTCCATTATTAAAAATAAGACAGGGTATGCTTGAAAACCATATCGTTCCCGCATGATTTCAGTGGCTGTCAAAAAATACACGCATTAGTATGATTTAACGATTGAATAACTGGGTTAGCGCTCCGCTTGCGCGCTTCCGATGCCGGTTAAATTCCGACTACAGCTGATCGATCGCGGGATGTGCCAGCCAGCTGCCGATCGCTTGCTGGGACAGCGCATCGGCTGCGGTATTTTTCTCGCGCGGAATCCACGCCAGCTTGACCGATTTCAATTGCGAAACCAGCAGCTTTGCCCGTTCGCAGTGAGGCTGCAGCGCATGCGTGCCGGCATTGCCTGCCGCCGTCACTGCATTGATGACCACCTGGCTATCGCCATACACCACCAGCTGTTGCGGCTGGATGCGGATCGCCGCTTCCAGCACCGCAATCAGCGCCAGGTACTCGGCCTGATTGCTGTCGCCGTGCCCGGCAGCAGAGCTGATTTCAAGCGTGCGTCCATCGGGACTCCTGAGCAGGCCGCCGATACCGATGCGACCGGGATTCGGATGCGCGGAACCATCGAACCAGGCCAGCCAGGCGCAGGCGTCCGGTAGTTTGTCCGCCTTCTTCTGCGCCAGCTGCCCGGCCTTGTGCCGCCGGCGCAGCGCGAGCCCGGCTGCCAATTCCAGCTTTGCCAGCTTGCGCGCTGTAATCAGCATGCAAAGCGAGCCGGCGTCTGCGACCTTTTCAAGCACCTGCTTCAGCGCTGCCGCTTCCGATAGTCCGGTATTTTTTGCCAACCTGCGCCCGATGACGCGCTCCTTCCGATAGGCAGCCGCGCAATGCTCTTCAAACTCTGTCATGGGGATATTTTTACGCAGTATCGTCAGCGATGGGCTTCGTATTGTATGGCGGAATGCCGGCACTCACGACAAAACCCCTGCCCCACCCGCCTTGCCACATAAAATTCGTAGCCGGATTTGTCCATAATTGCGTGCATCGGCATGCCAAACGGAGGAAAATGCATGCCGATATCACAGAGGACTTCATGCAGAGAAAAGAAATCACGTATGGCCGCTTATCGATGGCCTCGATTGCCAGAGCCATCAGGCAGGGTTGGGCCGTTTTTTTACAAAGCCGGCAAGTCAGCATCGCCTATGCAATGATCTTCGCGTTGATCGGCCTGTCGATCCTGACCGGGATTGCACAAGCCGGCGTAACGCCGATGATGTTGCCGCTGGCGGGCGCATTCATGCTCATTGGCCCCACTGTACTTTGCGGATTTTTTTCCGTCGCGGATCGGGTTGCCGGGAAATCGCCAATACGATTTGGCGACGTCTTTGCCGGCTTTTCCCGCGCCTCCCGCCAGATTGTTGCGGTCGCCCTGGTATGCATGCTGCTGTTGCTGATCTGGCTGACCGATGCGGCAACCCTGTACGGATTCATGGTCGGACGCACTCCGGTGACGCTGTCCGGATTGCTGCCTCCATCCGACACGGTCGGGGCCTTTATCCTGTGGAGTTCGGTGATGGGCGCGGCCCTGGCTTTCCTGATTTTCGCTATCTCGGCGTTCTCCATACCGCTGCTGTACTACCGTCGGGTAGAACTGGTGCAGGCCATCATGCTGAGCGTGCGCGTCGTGTTCGGCAATTTCGTGCCCTGCATGTGCTGGGCCATCCTGTTGTCTGCTGCGATCATCGTCAGCATTCTGCTGCTGCCTCTGTTTCTGCTGGCTTTCCCGGTCTTAGCTTATGCCAGCCATGCGCTATACCAGGAGGTTTTTCCGCAGCCAGCAGCCTAAGGCTCAGCGTCACCCGGTTTCCGGGCCGCCTATCTGTTCCGCCGTTATTGCAGCCAGAGCCGCCGGCACATCGGCATAGCGGAAGCGAAAGCCAAGTTCCGCCTTGATGCGCTTATTACTCAAGCGACGCGATTCCGACATAAAAGACAGCAACATCGTCGACACCTGCGTTTGCAACACTGCACGCGGCTGGCGCGGCGGATGCGGCAGGCCGAAAGCATCGGCCACGGTATCGAAATATTCCCCCATCTTCATGTCGCTGTCGTCAACCGCATGATAAACCCGGCACGGCTGCGCGCTGAACAGCGCTCTGGCGATGAGGCGCGCCAAGTCGTCGGCATGGATGTGGTTGGTGTAGACATCCTCCGCGGCATTGAGCGCCGGCGTCGCTTTGCGCAGGCGCTCGATAGGCAGACGGTCGGCCGCATAGATACCGGGCACGCGCAAGATGCTCAGGCGACTACCGGAACGCCTGGCCCAGGCACGCAACGCCTGCTCGGCATCCACCCGCCGCCGCGCGCGCGGGTTTTGCGGATTGACGCCCCGGGTCTCGTCGAACTGCGCACCGCCGCAATTGCCATATACGCCGCTGGTGCTGATGTAAACCAGCTTCGCATGCTCGGGTAAAATAGCGACCAGATTGCGGCTGCGCCGGTCTTGCTCGCCCTGCGCTTGCGGCGGTGCCAGATGCACGATGGTTGGTGCCAAACCTGCCAGTCGGCGCAAGCTGTGCGGCCGGTCCAGGTCGGCCACGACCGGCACCGCGCCGGCGGCGCGCAATTCTGCGCAGCGCTCCGGCTGGCTGGTCACGGCGAACACGCGAAAGCTGTTGCACAGTAGCGGCAGCAAACGCATGCCGACATCGCCGCAACCGACGATCAGCAAGCGCGGCCGGCCCAGCCTGTGTGCGGTGGGTGCTGACATTTTATTGACTGTATTTTTCATCATCGGGATTGTATGACTTTTCAAGTGACTGTCGAGCCAAGCGGCCGACAATTTAGCTGCGACGAAGGCGATAACGTATTGAGCGCAGCCATGCATGCGGGCGTCAACCTGCCGTATGGCTGCAAAAACGGTGCTTGCGGCGCTTGCAAGGGAAAGCTGCTGTCCGGCACGGTTGTGCACGGCCAGCACCAGCAAAAGGCGCTGTCCACCGAAGAAGAAGCCAATGGAATGGCATTATTTTGCTGCGCCACCCCGTTATCGGACCTGATGATCGAAGCGCACGAAGTGCAAAGCGTGGGTGAATTCCCGGTCAAGAAGATGCCGACACGCATCGCCGCACTGGAAAAAATATCCGATGACGTGATGATCGTTTCGCTGCAACTGCCGGCGGCCGAACGGCTGCAATACCTGGCAGGACAATATATCGAATTCATACTGCGCGACGGCAAGCGCCGCAGCTACAGCATGGCCAACGCGCCGCATGCGGACGAAAAAATTACGCTGCATGTGCGCCACATGCCGGGCGGATTGTTTACCGATCAGGTGTTCGGCACGCTCAAGGAGCGCGACATTTTGCGCATCGAAGGTCCGCTGGGTACCTTTTTCCTGCGCGAAGATTCTGACAAGCCGATCGTGCTGCTGGCTTCCGGCACCGGCTTTGCGCCAATCAAGGCGATCATCGAGCACGCCGCCTATATCGAATCGCAGCGCCCGATGACGCTGTACTGGGGCGGCCGCCGCCCGCAAGACCTGTACATGCACGCGCTGTGCGAGGAATGGGCGCGCACCCTGCCCCATTTCAAGTACGTGCCGGTGGTGTCGGATCCGCAGGCGCATGACAACTGGCATGGCCGCAGCGGCTTCGTGCATCATGCGGCAATCGAGGATTTGCCCGATCTGTCCGGCTATCAGGTGTATGCCTGCGGCGCACCGGTCATGGTGGATTCCGCCAAGCGGGATTTCATCGCGCAGTGCAAGCTGCCGCCGGAGGAATTCTATGCCGACGCGTTCACTTCGGAAGCCGATCTGCTGCCCGCATAAAACACCTGTAGGTGGCGCTGCGCTTGCGCAGCCCAACATTCTGCGCACAATGCTGGGCTGCGATGTTGGGCTGAGAAGGCGTTTAGCCAACCTGCCACACTGCCAAACCGGCAGCACACCTTGATCCAAGCTGCAATCAACCCCATTCAATCCCGCATACCCGGAGCAACTCATGGAATTCAGCCAGTACGATGTCAACGCCCTGATGTTTATCACCAACCGCCCGCCGCTGGTCTTCACCGAAGGCAGCGGCATGTGGCTCACCGACCATACCGGCAAGCGCTATCTCGATTACCTGCAAGGCTGGGCGGTCAATTGCCTCGGTCACTCGCCGCAATGCATCCAGGATGCGCTGGCCACACAAGCGAAAAAATTGATCAACCCGTCGCCGGCGTTCTACAACGCGCCGTCGATCAAACTGGCCTCGCTGCTGACCGCCAACTCTTGCTTCGATCGCGTATTTTTCGCCAACAGCGGCGCCGAAGCCAATGAAGGCGCGATCAAGCTGGCGCGCAAATGGGGCCAGAAGCACAAGGACGGTGCGTTCGAAATCATCACTTTCAACCACAGTTTTCATGGCCGCACGCTGGCCACCATGTCGGCTTCCGGCAAGCATGGTTGGGATACGATGTATGCGCCGCAGGTGCCGGGCTTTCCCAAGGCCGAACTGAACGACATCGCATCGGTCGAAAAACTGATCGGCCCCAACACCGTGGCCGTGATGCTGGAGCCGGTGCAGGGCGAAGCCGGCGTGATTCCGGCCAGCCGCGAATTCATGCAGGCGCTGCGCGCATTGACAAGCCGCCACAACATCTTGCTGATCGTCGATGAAGTGCAAACCGGAATGGGCCGCTGCGGCACACTGTTTGCGCATCAATTGTCGGACATCACGCCCGACCTGATGACACTGGGCAAGGGCATCGGCGGCGGCGTGCCGCTGGCAGCCATGCTCTGCACCGAATCGGTAGCCTGCTTCGAACCCGGCGACCAGGGCGGTACCTACAATGGCAACCCGTTGATGACTGCGGTCGGCGTGGCCGTGATGGAACAATTGCTGGAACCCGGCTTTCTGCCGGCGGTGCTGGAAAAAGGCGCTTATCTGCGCGCAGAATTGCTGCAATTGTGTCAGCAGCACGGCTTGCAAGGCGAGCGCGGCGAAGGCTTGCTGCGGGCGCTGGAACTCGGCCGCCCGATCGGCGCGCAACTGATGGACGCCGCACGCGACCTGGAACCGTTCGGCCTGCTGCTGAACTCGCCGCGTCCCGACCTGCTGCGTTTCATGCCGGCGCTCAACGTCAGCCACGCCGAAATCAAGCAAATGATAACGATGCTGTCGGACTTGCTACTGCAACTGAAATAACGGCTACAGGCAATGCAAAATCCTTGGAAGCGCTCGCTTCCAGGGCAATACACGACAGGTGTATTTTCTATACCGCATATAAATTATGAGAAAAACACTGTATTTAAGGCGATACCCCCTGCATTTAAAATATCATTCGGATATCTGCAGAAATTCTTTTCTTGATGTTAAATGATATGTTGGGCTCTTGATACCGGCGCCGCCTATCCCTATTTGATAGTGCGATGGGGGTTGATGAGAGCAATTATTATTTGAATTGCCCGGCACTAAGTGCCTGGTAAACGCTCTAACCCCATGCCAGTAATCGCCTATGCTTGTGTACGCACAAACGTTGTTGCGGCAACACACAACAAAAGAAGAACAGGAATAGAATAAAAGCGTAAGAGCGGTAACGCACTATCGATGACCAAAGACTGGTAGGTCTCACTCAAAGGACATGAAAATGAAAATCTTTGACAACTACGCAGCACGGTACGAAAGAACCAGAGAGGAAGAATATTCCCTGCAGGAATATCTGGATTTATGCAAACGCGATCCTCTTGCCTATTCCAGCGCCGCCGAACGCATGCTGGCTGCCATTGGCGCGCCGGAATTGCTCGATACCCGCAATTTCCCCCATTTGTCACGTATCTTCGCCAACAAGGTGATCAAGATCTATCCGGCCTTCAAGGAATTCTACGGAATGGAGGATGCGATTGAGCAAGTGGTATCGTATTTTCGTCATGCTGCGCAGGGGCTGGAAGAGCGCAAACAGGTTCTGTACCTGCTGGGGCCGGTGGGCGGCGGTAAATCGTCGATTGCCGAGAAACTCAAGCACTTGATGGAAAACGTGCCTTTTTACTGTCTCAAGGGTTCCCCGGTCAACGAGTCGCCGCTCGGCCTGTTCAACCCGGAAGAAGACGGCACGATTCTGGAAGAGGATTACGGCATTCCGCGCCGCCACCTCAATACGATCCCGAGCCCTTGGGCGATCAAGCGCCTGAGCGAATTCAACGGCAATATCAATCAGTTCCGGGTGGTCAAGCGCTATCCGTCGATCTTGCGCCAGATCGCGATCTCGAAGACCGAACCGGGCGACGAAAACAACCAGGATATTTCATCGCTGGTGGGCAAGGTCGATATCCGCAAGCTCGAAGATTTCTCCCAGAACGACACCGATGCCTACAGTTATTCGGGCGGCCTGTGCCTGTCGAACCAGGGTTTGATGGAATTCGTCGAAATGTTCAAGGCGCCGATCAAGGTGCTGCATCCGTTATTGACCGCGACGCAGGAAGGCAACTACAAGGGCACCGAAGGTTTTGGCGCGATACCGTTCGACGGCATCATCCTGGCCCACTCCAACGAGTCGGAATGGAAAGCCTTCAAAAACAACAAGAATAACGAAGCGTTCCTGGACCGGGTGTACATCGTCAAGGTGCCTTATTGCCTGCGGGTAACCGAAGAAACCAAGATTTACGAAAAACTGTTGCGCAATTCTTCGCTGTCGCAAGCGCCGTGCGCTCCCGGCACGCTGAAAATGATGGCGCAATTTGCGGTGCTGACACGGCTGAAGGAGCCCGAAAATTCCAGCATTTACAGCAAGATGCTGGTCTACGACGGCGAAAACCTGAAGGATATCGATCCCAAGGCCAAGTCTTATCACGAGTATCGCGACTATGCGGGCGTGGATGAGGGCATGAGCGGGCTGTCAACCCGTTTCGCGTTCAAGATCCTGTCCAAAGTTTTCAACTTCGACAGCACCGAAGTGGCCGCCAATCCGGTCCACCTGATGTATGTACTGGAACAGCAAGTCGAGCGCGAACAGTTCGCACCCGAAACCGAGCAAAGATATCTGGCGTACATCAAGGAATACCTGGCCCAGCGTTACGTCGAATTCATCGGCAAGGAAATTCAAACCGCGTATCTGGAAAGCTACTCCGAATACGGCCAGAATATCTTTGACCGCTATGTGATCTTTGCCGATTTCTGGATTCAAGATCAGGAATACCGCGATCCCGATACCGGTGAAAGCTTCGATCGCAGTTCGCTGAATCTGGAGCTGGAAAAAATCGAAAAACCGGCAGGTATCTCGAATCCGAAAGATTTCCGCAACGAAATCGTCAACTTCGTGCTGCGGGCCCGGGCGCAGAATGCCGGCAAAAATCCGCCTTGGACCAGCTACGAAAAGCTGCGGACGGTGATCGAGAAGAAAATGTTCTCCAATACCGAAGAACTGCTGCCGGTAATCTCGTTTAACGCCAAGGCCAGCGCCGATGATGTCAACAAACATGCAGAATTCGTTGCGCGCATGGTGGAAAAAGGATATACGGCCAAACAGGTACGGCTGTTATGCGAATGGTATTTACGCGTGAGGAAATCATCGTGAGCCAGGGCGTTTGTTGTGCTTACGGTATAAATTTCTCCCACGGAAACTACAAAAGGGAGGAAATGCACGAAAAAATTCTGGTGGGAGCCGCTTTCCACTCCCAGCCAGGCAAACCAGCAAGCCCGAGTGCATCATCCGAGGGCAGGCTCTGAGAAGCCCGCAGCGCGTATCGAAGGCTTCTCAGTTGTTAATCCCGTCCGTCGATACGCGTGGCATTTCAGGACGAACGGGTTATACAGGAGACGAATTTGGTTCACCTCATCGACCGGCGCTTACAAGGCAAGAACAAATCCGCAGTCAATCGCGAACGATTTTTACGTCGCTACAAGGGACAGATCAGGCAAGCGGTTGAGCGCGCAATAAAAGGCCGATCCATCACCGACATGGCCAGCGGCGAAAAAGTATCGATTCCAGCCAAGGATGTCAATGAACCCAGTTTTGGTCATGCACATGGGGGCATTTGGGAAAACGTACATCCAGGCAACAAGGAATACCAAAAAGGCGACCGGGTAGCGCGTCCGAAAAGCAGTTCCGGCTCCGGTTCCGGACAGGCCGGCAACAGCGACCAGATCACCGAAGACGATTTCATCTTCGAACTGACCCGTGAAGAGTTTCTCAACTATTTCTTCGAGGATCTGGAGCTGCCGAACATGGTGAAAACCCAGCTCACCGCCACCACCGAATTCAAGCAGCAGCGTGCCGGCTACAAGATGTCCGGCACCCCCACCAACATCCATGTGCTGCGCTCGCTGCGCGGCGCGCTCGGCCGGCGCATCGCGGTCGGCGGCAAATCGCACAAACGCTTGCTGGAAGCAGAGTCCGAACTCAAACTGTTGCTGGGCAAAGTGCCGGACGATAATCTGCGCATCATCGCGCTGCGCCAGGAAATCCACCACTTGCGCAGCAAACTGATGGCCATCCCGTTCATTGACCCGTTTGATCTGCGCTACAGCAACCGCATCAGGGTGCCGAAACCGTCCAGTCAGGCAGTGATGTTTTGCCTGATGGATGTCTCCGGCTCGATGGACGAGATGAAGAAGGATATCGCCAAGCGCTTTTTCATTCTGCTGTACCTGTTTTTACAGCGTGCCTACGAAAAAATTGAAGTAGTCTTCATCCGCCACCACACGATGGCTGCCGAAGTGGACGAAAACGATTTCTTCCACTCGCGCGAATCGGGCGGCACCGTGGTGTCGTCGGCACTGAACTTGCTGGCAAAGATCATGCGCGAACGCTATTCCAGCAACGACTGGAATATTTATGTGGCCCAGGCGTCCGATGGCGACAACTGGGACAACGATTCCGTTGCCTGCCGCCAGTTGCTGATCAATACCATCATGCCCGCAGTGCAGTATTACGCGTATGTCGAGATCACCGAGGATAAACCGCAAAATCTGTGGGAAGAGTATCGGCAGGTACTGGGCCATCACCCGAATTTTGCAATGCAGCTGATCCGGTCGCAGAGCGATATTTATCCGGTATTTCGTGAATTGTTCAAAAAACAGGAAAAATCATGAGCGTCCCGCGCCAGGTCGATCCCTCGCACCAATTGCCCAAACAATCGGAATGGACCTTCGAACTGCTCGAGCAGGCGCACGACGAAGTGCGCCGCGTTGCGGAGAATTTCGGCCTCGACACGTATCCGAGTCAGCTTGAAATCATCAGCGCCGAACAGATGATGGATGCCTACACCGCCGTTGGCTTGCCGGTGTCGTATCACCATTGGTCGTTCGGCAAGCATTTTTTAAATACCGAAAAAGGCTACAAGCGCGGCCAGATGGGGCTGGCCTACGAAATCGTCATCAATTCCAATCCCTGCATCGCCTATCTGATGGAAGAAAACAGCCTGATGATGCAAACGCTGGTGATCGCGCATGCAGCCTACGGCCACAACTCTTTTTTCAAGGGCAATTACCTGTTTCGCTCCTGGACCGACGCCGAAGAGATCGTCGATTACATGGTGTTTGCGAAGAAATTCATTGCGGAATGCGAAGAACAGCATGGCGTCGAAGCGGTCGAATTATTGCTCGATTCCTGTCATGCGCTGCAAAATCACGGCGTCAATCGCTACAAGCGCCCGGCCAAACTGTCGCTGACGGAGGAAAAAGCGCGTCAGAAAGAGCGCGAAGCCTATCAGCAATTGCAAGTCAACGACTTGTGGCGCACGCTGCCGCTGCATGAAAAAGAGAGGGTCGATCAGCAACCTCTGCGGTTCCCGCCGGAACCCCAGGAAAATCTGCTGTATTTCATCGAAAAATTCGCACCGCTACTGGAGCCGTGGCAACGTGAAGTGGTCCGTATCACACGCAAGATCGCGCAGTATTTTTATCCGCAACGCCAGACCCAGGTGATGAACGAAGGCTGGGCTACCTTCTGGCATTACACCATCCTCAATCAGCTGTATGCGGAAGGCGTGGTCGATAGCGGTTTCATGATGGAATTCCTGCAAAGCCATACCAACGTCATTTATCAACCGCTGCCCGACAGCGGGCACTACAACGGTATCAACCCGTATGCGCTGGGGTTCGCGATGATGACCGACATTCGCCGCATCTGCGAAGCGCCTACCGACGAAGACCGCGCGTGGTTTGCGCATATCGCCGGCAGCGACTGGCTCAAGACGCTGGATTTTGCGATGCGCAACTTCAAGGATGAGAGCTTCATTTCCCAGTACCTGTCGCCCAAGCTGATTCGCGACTTCCATTTGTTCGCGGTACTCGACGACGATACCGACGACAAGCTGACGATTTCCGCCATTCATGACGAAAGCGGGTATCGGATCATCCGGCAAAAACTGTCCGAGCAATACAATCTGGGCAATCGCGAACCCAATATCCAAGTATTTTCAGTCAACATGCAAGGCGATCGTTCGATGACCTTGCGGCACACGCAATTTCAGCGCCGCCCGCTTAATGCGCAAGCGGAAGAGGTGCTAAAGCATGTGGCGCGCTTGTGGGGATTCGATGTGCGGCTGGAGACAATCGATCCGAATGGCAGGATCGTCAGTACGCTGGAATGCAAGCGCGAAAAACGCATGCACGGCTAACGGTGCCCGGGCATTTCTGAAATACCATTGCGGCAGATGTTATGGCGCCAATATACCGCGCCATGTATTTTTATTTCCGCAATCAATATGTGCGGTAAATGCATGAATTTATCGCATACCCCATGATATCTGCATTCATTTGAATGTATGCACGGCAGAAAAATCTTGCCGATTGATCAAAAAACCCGGGCACCATGCAGAAAAACATGGTGCCCGGATGCATCGATACCGGTCGACGTCAGGCTTCCCGCACATACTGCCCGGGGGCGTCGGCCAGCACATGCTCCGGCGCAATAACGATGGGCTTGATCTTTTTCGCGCTGGAATGCGACGCCAGCCACTTGTGCCAATGCGGCCACCACGACCCCTGCCCGGTTGCCGCATGCGCCAGCCACTCATCCGGCCCCAGATAATTGCCCACCGATTGGCGTACCGGGTGGAAGCGGAAACTGCGACCCGCATGGCCCGGTTCGGACACCACTCCGCTATTGTGCCCGCCGGAAGCCAGCACGAAGTCCACTTCGGAGTCCGCCAGGAAATGGATTTTGTACACGGATTTCCACGGCGAAACATGATCGTGCTCGGTCCCCAGTACAAACATCGGCTCCCGGATGCTGCTCAGTCTGACCAAATGACCGTCCACGCAATAACGCCCTTCGGCCAAGTCGTTGTGCAAGAACATATGGCGCAGATAATCGCTATGCATTCGGTAGGGCATGCGCGTGGTGTCGGCATTCCACGACATCAGATCGTTCGGCGCGCGCCGGATGCCGAGCAGATATTCGCGCATCATGCGCGACCAGATCAGATCGCGTGAATTAAGCAGCTCAAAACTGGCCGCCATTTGCGTGCCGTCCAGATACCCCTGCTCCCACATCAGCGCATCGAGCAACGCTAACTGGCTATCATCGATGAACAGGCCCAATTCGCCCGGCTCGGTAAAATCGGCCTGCCCTGCCAGCAGCGTAATCGATTGAATCGTCGGCAGCGTGTGGCGTGGATGGCGCCCGAGCGCGGCTGCGCCAATCGACAGCAAGGTGCCGCCCAGACAATAACCGACTGCGTGCACCGGAATATCCGGCATCAGATGGCCGATTTTCCTGAGTGCGGCAAACAAGCCCTGCGACACATAATCTTCCATGCCCAGATCGCGGCTCTCTGCGCCGGGGTTTTTCCATGAAATCATGAACACCGTATGACCCTGTTCGACCAGATAACGCACCATCGAGTTATGCGGCGATAAATCCAGAATGTAGTATTTCATGATCCATGACGGTACAAACAAAACCGGCTCCCGGTACACGGTTGCGGTCTGCGGCGTGTACTGGATCAATTCGCACAGCGCATTGCGAAATATCACTTTGCCGGGCGTGACTGCAACATCTTTCCCTACCTTGTACGGATAATCCGCTTTATCGCGTGCTTCGATGCCGCGCTGTTTGTCTTTGCGCGCGTTCTGGTCTTCCAGCCAGTGATTCCAGCCCATCAAGCGGTTATTGCCTTTGGACTCCAGAGTTGCGTGCAGCACTTCGGGATTGGTGATTGCGTAGTTCGACGGCGAAAAAACATCGAGCAACTGGCGCGCGGCAAAATTGACTACATGCTCATGGTGCGGCGTAACGCCGCGAATGCCGGTGGTGGCCTGTTGCCAGAAATCCTGCGTCTGCAAAAAGGATTTGGCAAACACGTTATACGGCCATTGCGACCATTCCGGTCGGTTAAAGCGCGAATCGCTGCCGGTCACGCTGACTTGCCCCGTGCCGGAATTGACTGCGCTGGCAATAAAAGGCCCCCATTCTGCAGCGTGCTTCTTCAACAAGGCCAGCAGTTCGATGTTGCGTCCCGGCGACATCGCAAGCTGCTGCAGCCATTCCAGCATGGCAACCGACAGGCTGGTAGGAGAAATGCCGCCCGTCAACTTTGCCAGCGCGCTCTGATATGCCAGATCCAGCGTATTGGTGCCGGCTTGCTCGCTATCCAGATAGCATAGCTTCTTGGGCGCCGGAGCGGGCTGCAGCGCGGCCGTCTCGGGAACAGCAAATGCAGCCGGCATAGTGCGATCGGGCTTGAAATTTTTATCAGTTGAATTCATATCCACCTCTCAGTTACCTATTTGCATTCTTGCAAGAATTAGGGGGCACCGTGATTGACATACGTCAACTCAATTAAAAATCGCCATCATTTCCTATGTGGTCCACGCATGCGGATTTTCAATCCCGCAACCGGCACACCCGCCAGCTCGGCCTTCATGAGTTCAGGATCACTCATGCCGCAATGCTTCGATCGGATCCAGCCGCGCTGCGCGCCGGGCGGGAAAATAGCCGAACAGCACGCCAATCCCGGCCGAGAACAAGAACGACAGCAGGTTGATCGTCGAGTTGAACAGGTAAGGCACTTCCATCACCTGCGCCAGCACGATGGACGCCGCGGTAGCCAGCACAATGCCGATCACGCCGCCCAAGGCCGCCAGCACCACTGCCTCGATCAGGAATTGCAGCAGCACGTCGCGCTCCAGCGCACCGATCGCCAGCCGCAATCCGATTTCGCGGGTGCGCTCGGTGACGCTGACCAGCATGATATTCATGATGCCGATGCCGCCCACCAGCAGACTTACTGCGGCCACCGCACCGAGCAGCGTGGTCATCACCTTGGTGGTGCCGGACAGCGTATCGGCCAACTGTTTGGTATCGAGCACATTGAAATTGTCTTCATCGGCTTCGGCCAGTTTGCGGCGCTCGCGCAGCAACTGTGTTAGGCTGGCTTTCAGGCGCGCGCTATCGCTGCCGTCGCGCATCGAAACCAGCAGCGTGCCGACCCGCTGGTTGCCGGTCACGCGGCGTTGCAGCGTGCGCAGCGGCACCAGCACTATATCGTCCTGGTCATTCCCCATCGCACCTTGCCCTTTGGAGCCCAGCACGCCCACCACTTCGCAGGAAAACTGCTTGACGCGCAATTGCTCTCCGAGCGCGCTGCGGGTGTCGAATAATTCGCGCCGCACCGTTTCGCCGATGATGCATACCGCAGCGCCGGTGCGCAACTCGCCCTCCTCGAACTTGCGCCCCGCAGCCAGCTTCCAGTTACTGGTCTGGAACCAGTCATTGGTGCTGCCGGTGACGCTGGTGGCCCAGTTGCGTCCGTTGGCGATGACGGTCACACTGGCGCGCCCTTCGGGTGCTACCGCCTGGACGCCGCCGATCTGGGAAGCAATCGCTGCGGCATCGGATTCCTTGAACGATGGCGCGCCACCGCCGCCACCGAAACCCTGACGCTGTCCGGGGCGCACCATCAGCAAGTTGCTGCCCAGGCTGGAAATCTGGTTTTGTACCGCCATGGTGGCGCCATTGCCCAGCGTCACCATGGTAATGACGGCGCTTACGCCGATCACGATGCCGAGAATCGTCAAAAAAGAACGCAGCAAGTTGCGGCGAATCGAGCGCAGCGCCAGCAGCAAGGTATTGAGCAGCATTACAGCGCTCCTGCGAGGGGCGGCAAATCGAGTCCGAGCGGATGCGCATTGCTGGTATCGCTATCGAGCATGCCATCGACAAAATGCAGCATGCGCTTCGCGTACAGCGCCATATCGTGTTCGTGCGTGACCATCAGCACGGTGATGCCGTGATCCTGATTGAGTCGCGACAGCAGTTCCATGATTTCGCGGCTGCGCTGGGTATCGAGATTGCCGGTGGGTTCATCGGCCAGCAATACCGCCGGCTCGGTGACGATGGCGCGGGCAATCGCGACCCGCTGCTGTTGTCCGCCCGACAGCTCGGCCGGTGTGTGGTGTTCCCAGCCGGTCAAGCCGACCGAAGCCAGCGCCTTGGTCGCCAGCGCGTGTCGCGTGGCAGCGCTTTCGCCACGGTAGAGCAAGGGCAGCTCGACATTTTCCTGCGCCGAAGTGCGCGCCAGCAGATTAAAACCCTGGAACACAAAGCCCAAGTAGCGGCGGCGCAGCTGCGCACGCTGATCGCGCGACAGTTTTTCCACATGCATGCCGTGAAACAGGTATTCGCCTGCAGTAGGAGTATCCAGACAGCCGATAATATTCATCGCGGTCGATTTTCCGGAACCGCTCGGCCCCATGATGGCGACAAATTCGCCGGCTGCAATATCGACATCGATGCCCTTGAGCGCCATCAATGCAGCCTGGCCGGTGCCGTACATCTTGGTCACGCCGCGCATGCGGATCAATGGCGGAGCGCCGGCCGCTGCGGCGGCGGCAGAATCGACGGCGCCTGGCACCGTTGCGTTCATCGTATTCATTGCGCTGCCGTGCGCTGGTCGGTGATGACTTGCATTCCGGCCTGCAAATCGCCAGCAGTCACTTCGGTCATGCGGCCATCGCTAATGCCGGGCGTCACAGGCACCGCAACCGCTGCGCCATCGCGCAAGACCCAGACCTGACGCGCCGAAGCGGTGCTGGCGCCGCTGGCCGCCGATTTGCGCGGCCCTCTGCTGCGCGCGGGCGGCATCAGGCTGGCCACAATACCACCCTTGCCGGCCTGCCCCGCTGCCTTGGCAGACTGCGTCGGCGACGATGTTGGCGTAAACCGCAGCGCAGTATTTGGCACCAGCAGCACATCGCGCCGCTCGATGGCAGTGATGGTCGCGGTTGCCGTCATGCCGGGACGCAGGCTCAGGTCCGTATTGTCGACATCCAGGTAGGTAATGTAAGTGACCACATTGTCGGTAATGGTCGAGCCGAACGCCACCCGCGTGATGGTCGCCGGATACTTGCGGTTGGCATAGGCGCTGACGGTGAAATTAGCTTTTTGACCGACCTTGACCGAACCGACATCGGCTTCGTCGACATTGACCTGCAAGCGCAGCCGGCGCAAATCTTCGGCAATCGTAAACAACGTTACCGCCTGCAAGGATGCGGCCACCGCATTGCCGGGATCGACGGTGCGGGTCAGGATCACGCCGTCCGTAGGCGAGCGAATCGATGCTTTCGACCGATTGGTCTCGTCGGTGGACAAGGTAGCGCGTGCGCTGACGACGTTGGCGCGGGCGCTCAATTCATTGGCCCGGGCGCGCGCCAGCGTGGCGCGACCGGTGTCGAGTTCGGCCCCGGAAGGCACTTTGCCGCCCGACAGGCGCGACACTTCTTCCAGCCGCGCCAGATTGGCTTGCGTCTCCTTGACCGTCGCCACCGCTTGCGCCACGGCGGCGTTCGCGGCAGCCAGCGCGGCGCGCGAACGCACGATCTGATCGCCCAGCTTGGCGGTATCAAGCTCGACCAATACTTGGCCTTTCTTGACTTGGTCGTTGACATCCACCAACACCCGCGCCACGGTGCCGGACAGTTCGCTGCCGATACTGACCGAGCGGGTCGGCTGCAGCGTGCCGTTGGCGGTCACGGTCAGAGTGAGGTTGCCGCGCCGCACCGCTTCGGTGGTGAAACTGGGAGCGGCATTGGCTTTTTGCCGCGCTTGCCAGACAGAAACGCCGACAGCAGCAACGATCAACAATACGACGGCGATCCAGAACGCCGGGCGACGCCACCAGCGGCGTGCAGCCGGGCCAGCCAGCAGAGCCAGCGCGTCGGCATCGGCGTCAGGTTTGTTTTCGGTCGGAGCAGAAGTCTTGTTCATGAATTCGATGGTTGAGTCGTGCGTGGTGAAATTGCCGTATCGCGTTGCGGCTGCCAGCCGCCGCCCAAAGCCTTGTACAGACGCACATGGTCGGCGCTGAGATCGGTGGTGGTACTGGCTACCGCATCCTGCGTGTTGAACAAAGAGCGCTGCGTCTCCAGCACGGTCTGAAAATCGACCAGGCCGCTGGCATAGCGCTGGCGCGCGATCAGCGCAGCATTGGCCGCTGCTTCGGCCGCGTTGCGCAAACGCAGCAAACGCTCGCGATTGCCGCCCAGCGCGACCAGCGCATCTTCCACATCCTTTAAGGCAGTCAACACCGTGGCCTGATAAGCGGCCCGGGATTGTTTCAGCGCGGCTTGCTGCGCACGCACCTGCGCCCAGCCTGCGCCGCCGTCGAACAACGGCCCCGATACGCTGCCCAGCAATGCGCTTGCCAGCGCGCCGCTACCGGTGAGCGTACCGAGCGTCAACGCGCTCAAGCCCAGCGAACCATTGAGCCGGAAACTCGGATAGCGCGCGGCATCCGCTTGTCCGACCCGTCCCAGCGCGGCACTGACCTGATGTTCGGCAGCGCGCACGTCCGGGCGCTGGCGCAAGGTTTCCGCCGGCATGCTCAGTGCCAGATCGTCTTGCGCCTGCGGTATCGGACCGAGGTCCGCCAACTGCGCGCGCCATGCATCCGGCGTCTGGCCGCTCAAGAGCGCCAAACTGTGGCGCAACTGCGCGACGCTGGTTTCCAGCACCGGAATCTGGGCCCGCGTCTGCTCGCTGGCGGCTCTTGCCTGCTCGCCTTCGAGCGAAGTCAGCAAGCCGGCCTGCACCCGCCAATCGGTGATTTGCAAGGTTTCCAGCTGGCTTGCCAGATTCTCGCGTGCGATCGCCAGCCGGGCCTGCGCGCCGCGATACTGGATGTAGCCGACCGCCACTTCGGCTGCGATCGAAACCTGCACGTCGGCCAGACTGGCGGCGCTGGCTTGCGCGTTAGCTTCGCCGGCTTGCAGCGCACTGCGCTTGCCGCCGAACACATCGGGCTCCCAACTGGCGTCAAAACCGGCATTGAACGCATTGCGCGGGCTGGCGTCGCCCGATTTGCTGCGTTGCGCGGAGGCCGAAGCGTTCACGCCCGGCAGCAGGCCGGCAGCGGCGACATCGCGCAATGCGCGCGCCTGCAGCAAGACTGCCTGGGCGCTGATGACGCTGGTATTGGCTTGCAAGGCCTGCGTTATCAGCGCATCGAGCACAGGATCGTTAAAGCGTTGCCACCACTGCGCCAGCGCGATATTGCCCTGTACTGCAGCGTCGCTGCCGGCCGGCAGATTTGCCGCGGTGTTTGCCGACCATGTTGCCGGCACCGCAATAACGGGCAACCCTGGCGACTGCGGCGTCAATGACACGCACGCCGCCAAAGGCAGCACCAACGGCAGCACCAGCGCCCGTAAGCGGGATTTTTTCAACATGCAAATGTTCCGCAAAATTCATTTGCAATGGGCATTGGGGTCATCATGTTTTTCCTAGGTGTCATGCCCGATTCGGCAACATTCTCTTGAGCGTGTTATCGCCGAGCCAATAATGGTGAAACAACGCCGCAGCGGCGTGCAAACCGATCAGGAAGTAACCGGCAGTCGCGATGGCCTCGTGCAACTCCTTGATCTGTTTGGCGTTGGCCTTGTTTTCGACAATCAGCGCCGGCAGCTCCAGGCCGAAAAAGGGAATCGGCTTGCCGCCCGCACTCAGCATCAGCCAGCCCAGCATCGGCAACACCATCATCAACAGATACAACGCCACATGGAGCCCGGCGGAAAATCGCCTTTGCCATGGCGGCAGCGGGGGATCAATAGCCGGTGTAGTCGACAGCAAACGCGCCGCCAGACGTACCCATACCAGGACGAAAACCGACAGGCCGAGCATGTAATGCCACGTTTTCATCCCGTTATAGAGCGCACTGCCTTTGGGAAAAATGCCGCGCAATTCCATGCTCGCATATATCGCGACGATCAACAGCAACATCAGCCAGTGCAGCGCGATCGACAGCACGCCGTATCTGGGAGGATTGTTCGCATTCATATTCACCTCCTTCATGTTGGGATGGAATCATCATGACGCGTTCGGGCGGAAGCTTTTTATTCGTCCTCAACAGAAAACCGACCGGACGGTGTGCTGATGCAACAGTGCCCTGAATCACCGAGGTATTTTAGTGATTCGCACAGCAAAACCGTGGCGCTTTTACAATACAATACAAAACCACCGCCCCTCACGGAGCTGCCAACAGGCGCCCGGATACGCATAAACAGGCTAGAGTATATATTCTTTCCGCTTGTGAAATATGCGGAAACGGCAGGGTTTTATCAGATACCCCCGCTAATTTACTTAACTCCATTATTCATCGCGCAAGGCGGCCCAGGCTACCATCGCCCACGCCAGCAAAAACGCAGCGCCGCCGATGGGCGTGATCGCGCCCAGCATGCGCAGGCCGCTGAACGCTAATGCATACAGGCTGCCGCTAAACACCACGATCCCTGCCAGCATCACCATGCCGGCACGCGCCAGCAATGCCGACTTGAAGCGCGGCATCAGCAGCGCAATTACGAACAGGCCCAGCGCATGCGCGATCTGGTACGTCACGGCGGTATGCCATACCGCCAGCATGTCGCTGCTCACGACCGCTTTCAGTGCATGCGCACCGAAAGCGCCGGCAGCAACCGCAATGAGCATATTGATCGCAGCAGCGATCACCAGCGAACGTTCATTCATCCCGAATCCAATCATGGCAATAAAAATACATAGATATGTATTTTAGAAGAGGCAATAAAAATATGCGGTAATGGCACTATATTCAAACGTACTCCGCAAAAAAATAAAATAATTCTGCAATTGCAGCGCTCTTTCATGGATACAAAAAAACGGCCAAATGTACATTTGGCCGTTTTTTCTGCTCCAGGTCACGGCTTCAGAGTTTTTCCGTTTCGCCGTTTTTCGGCTGCCATTTCATCAGGCGTTTTTCTATCAGGCCGACCAGCGTGTCGAGTATCAGCGCAAACGCGGTCAACACCACAATTCCGGCGAACACGGTATTGATGTCAAAAGTGCCTTCCGCCTGCAAAATCAGGTAGCCGACGCCGCGCGCGGAACCGAGGTATTCGCCGACGATCGCGCCGACGAACGCCAGTCCGACCGAAGTATGCAAGCTGGAAAACACCCACGAAGTCGCCGACGGCAGATATACGCGGCGCAGCAACTGCTTGCCGTTGGCGCCCAGCATCTTGGCATTGGCCAGGATGATCGGACTGACTTCCTTGACGCCCTGATAGACGTTGAAGAAGACGATGAAAAACACCAGCGTCACCGCCAGCGCCACCTTCGACCAGATGCCCAGGCCAAACCACATCGCAAAGATCGGCGCCAGAATCACCCGCGGCATCGAATTGGCGGCCTTGATGTAAGGGTCGAGAATCGCGGCTGCCATCGGCGTAAGCGCCAGCCACAGCCCGATCGCGAGTCCGGACACGGTGCCGATGCCGAACGCCAGCACGGTTTCCGTCAGCGTCACCAGCAGATGCGAATAGATTTCAGCCGGGAACGTCAGCGTAAACCAGGTGGCGTCGCCGAAACCGACGTCCAGGCTGCCGCTACCGACGGTAAACCATTGCCAGATGCGCTGCATGACGATCAGCGGCTCACCAAAAAAAAAAGCGGTTTGCGGGTCGCGCGTGGCGACATGCCAGGCCCCCAGAGTAATGACCAATACCAGCGCTTGCCAGACACGCAGATTCTTGTGATTCGGTTTCAATAATTGCCACATGATCAGGCCGCCTTGATTTGTTGTTGATAGCCCTTGAGCACTTCATCGCGCAGCACCGACCAGATTTGCCCATGCAGTTCGACAAAGCGCGGATGCATGCGGATTTCCGCCACATCGCGCGGGCGCGGCAGGTCGATCACGAACTCGCCGATCGGATGCGTGGCCGGCCCGGCCGACAGCACGATCACGCGGTCCGACATCGCGATCGCTTCGTCCAGATCGTGGGTGATGAACAGCACCGCTTTTTTCTTCGCGTTCCACAGCTCCAGCAATTCGTTTTCCATCAATTGGCGGGTCTGGATATCCAGCGCGGAAAACGGTTCGTCCATCAAGATGATGTCCGGGTCCAGGATCAGCGTTTGCGCCAGCGCGACGCGCTTGCGCATGCCGCCCGACAACTGGTGCGGATAACGATCGCCAAAACCGCGCAAGCCGACCCGCGCCAGCCATTCCTCCCCCAGCGCCCGGGCTTCCCGCTCTTCCATGCCGCGAAACTGCAATCCGGCAATCACGTTGTCGATTGCGCTGTACCACGGCATCAGCGCTTCGGCCTGGAACATGTAACCGGCGCGGCGGTTGATGCCGCGCAACGGTTCGCCGAAAACCTTGACGCTGCCGCTGGAAGGCTCGAGCAAGCCTGCGCCGACATTGAGCAAGGTCGATTTGCCGCAGCCGGTCGGGCCGACCACGGACACGAATTCGCCGGGGGCGATATGGAGTTGCGTATCGGCTACCGCCGTATAGCGCTGCGAACGGTCATCTTTCGAGATGAAAGTGCAGGAAATATTATCCAGGGAAAGTGCAGGAGTCATAGCGGTTCAGGTTCATTCCGGCAAGCCGGAATCTATTGTCATGCGAATTGATGGCATCGGGATTGGCGCTTGCGGCGCGCGCTGTACGCGCCGCAAGCGCCGCAGATCATTTGTATTTGGCGTTAGCCTTTTTTACAAATTCATTGGTGTAAGTCTTGGCAAGATCGATGTTTTTGTCCGCCAGTTCAGGCTGGAAGGCTTGCAGCGTAGTGAGCGCAGTTTTCGGGCCGGCGGCGGGGAAAGTGCCGTCGGGCGACAGCGATTCGCGCACCTTGGTGAAGGCTTCGATATACAGCGCGCGGTCGCCCAGTAGATAGCTTTCCGGCACCACTTTGATGATGTCCGACGGTCCGGCCTTTTGCAGCCATTTCAGCGAACGCACCATCGCATTGGTCAGCGCTTGCGCAGTATTCGGATATTTCTGCAGGAAGGCTTGCGGCGCATACAGGGTCGCCGCCGGCATCGGGCCGCCAAAGACGGTATTGGTGTCTTTCAGCGTGCGGGTATCGGCAATCACCCTGACTTCCTTTTTCTGTTCCAGCATCGTGATCACCGGGTCCAGATTGGCCATTGCATCGATCTGGCCGGAACGCATCGCCGACAGCGCGCCAGCCGAAGTGCCGACACCGATGAAAGAAACATCGCTTGGCTTCAGACCGCCTTTTGCCAGCACGAAATTGGCCATCATGCTGGTCGAGGAACCGGGCGCCGAAACACCGATTTTTTTGCCCTTCAGATCGGCCACCGAGCGGTAATTCGGCATCGTTTTATTGCTGACCACCATCACGATTTGCGGCGCCCGCCCCTGCAAGACAAATGCGGTGATCGGCTGCCCCTTCGCCTGCATGCTGATCGTATGTTCATACGCTCCGGAGACCACGTCGGCGCTGCCGCCGACCATCGCCTGCAACGCTTTGGAGCCGCCGGCGAAATCGCTGATCTCGACCTGGAGGCCTTCATCCTTGAAATACCCGAGCTGCTCGGCAACGGTCAGAGGCAAATAATAGAACAGGTTTTTGCCGCCGACGGCGATCGAAACCTTGGGTTTTTCAAGGGTTTGCGCCAAAAGCGGAGCGTTGACAGCCGTCAGTCCGACCAAAAAAAGTCCTAGCGCGCTACCGAGTTTTCTGAAATGCACTGTGCTCATATGCTGTCTCCTAAATGACGTAAAAAATTCCTGATGGAAAAATTGCGGCTTTATAGTAACGCAGCTTGCAAGGTTTTTTTTGGTGCGCCGCAGCAATACTGTCTCCTGTCCGCAGGCCGGACAGCGTGTATTTCCTGACTGCGCGGCTACGTTTTATGTTGCGCGGCGATCCAGCATCGCGCGGGCAATGGTGCCGGCATCGACGTACTCGAGTTCGCCGCCTACCGGCACGCCGCGCGCCAGGCGGCTGACTTTCAGGCCGCGCGCCTTCAGCATCTCGCCGATATAGTGCGCGGTAGCTTCGCCCTCATTGGTAAAATTGGTGGCCAGCACGACTTCGGCAACCACGCCATCGGTGGCGCGGTTGATCAGTTTTTCAAGATGGATATCTTTCGGTCCCACTCCGTCGAGCGGCGACAGCCGCCCCATCAGCACGAAATACAAGCCCTTGAAAGTCAGGGTTTGTTCGATCATCAATTGATCGGCCGGCGTTTCCACCACGCATAGCAGGGTCTGGTCGCGCTCGCCATCGAGACAGGTTTCGCAGACTGCATTTTCGGTGAAAGTGTTGCAGCGGCTGCAGTGGCGGATGGTTTCCACCGCTTGATACAGCGCCCGGCTGAGCATTGCGGCACCGTCGCGGTCGTGCTGCAACAAGTGATAGGCCATGCGTTGCGCCGATTTCGGCCCGATTCCGGGCAGACGGCGCAGTGCTTCGGTCAGCAAGCTCAGGCTGGACGGCGTTTTCACGGCTTTAACGCGAAAGTCGCGCAGCGACTCACTTCGCTCCTCTCTCCCGCAAGCGGGAGAGAGGTTGGGAGAGAAAGCCGCCCGGGCGCTCTCATGCAGTGCGGTGGGATTTTCGTCATGTCCGTCAGAACGGCAATTTGAAGCCGGGAGGCATCGGCATGCCGGCGGTCAAGCCGCTCATTTTTTCTGCCGAAGTGGCTTCCGCCTTGCGCACTGCATCGTTGAATGCCGCTGCCACCAGGTCTTCCAGCATGTCCTTGTCATCGCCCAACAGCGACGGATCGATGCTGACGCGTTTGACGTCGTTCTTGCAGGTCATTACGATTTTTACCAGTCCGGCACCGGACTGGCCTTCGACTTCGATCAGCGCCAGTTGCTCTTGCGCTTTTTTCATGTTGTCCTGCATCGCCTGCGCTTGTTTCATCAGGCCGGCCAGTTGGTTTTTCATCATGGTCATTCTCCTTGCGGTTTTATGGAAATGGGTTTGATCGATCCCGGCACGACGGCCGCACCGAATTCGCGCATCAGAGTCTGCACGAAAGGATCGTTCTCGATAGTCGCTTCAGCCTGACGCTGGCGCTCTGCCTGCGCGGCCCGCGCCTGGGCGCTGGCCGTATGAACGACGGCGCCGATTTCGGTTGTGACGCGTAGCGGCTGGCCGAAATGGGCGCTGAGCGCAGCCGTCAGTTTATCCACACTGCCGGAAGATAGCAGGGTGGCCATCGGCACCCGCAAATGCAGGACGGTGCCGTCGCCATCGGCGCTCGCATTGACCAGCTCGGCTTGCAAGGCCAATTGCTGCACCACGCCGCGCATCGGCAAAGCCGCAGCCAGCTGGGGCCAGTTGCCGTCCCAACCCAGTGACGGCAACGGATGCAATTCCAGCGCTGCGGCGGCAAGCGGCGGCGTCTGGCGTGATGGGGATAGTGGGGGCGCTGCAGCTATTGCGGCAGCTGCTGGCACTGGCTGCGGGGGCGATTCAGTTTTTTTTTGAGCCGCCGGCTCAGAAAAGCCGGACATCGGCGCGACTACGGGTGCAACCGATGCCCGCGGCCTGGCCGGCATTTCGTCCTCGTCCCACGGCGGCGGCGGCATATCGTCGATGCCGCTTTTGACTGGCGTGCTCACGGGAGGGCTGGCGCTAATGTCGGGCTTGGGTGTGTTATTGCCCGCAGATGCGGATTTGCCGCCCGCGCGCGCCGCGCGCAGGGCCGCCATCGCCGGGCTGAGGCCGGGTTTTGCCGTTGCTGTTGGCACTGCCGCTGCGGGCGCAGGACTGGCGACGGCCTGCATCGCAGGTGCGGCTCTGGCGGCCGGTTTGGATACAGTCGCCGGTGCTACCGCTGCCTGTACGCTGCCGATGCCGGGCCGGAAAGCCAGCATGCGCAGCAACGTCATCGAAAACCCCGAGTATTCATCCGGGGCCAGCCCCAGTTCATTGCGGCCATGCACGGCGATCTGGTAAAACAGTTGGATTTCTTCCGCGTCAAACGCGCTCGCCAGCCGCAATACATCGTCGCGCTCCGGCAGATCGTGCGGCAACGCTTGCGGCACCGTCTGCGCCAGTGCAATGCGGTGCAGCAAGCTGCCCAAATCCTGCAACGCGACGCTATACGACAGGCTGCGCGCAGCCATTTCATCGGCGATTGCCAGCAGACCGGCGCCGTCTTCTGCCGCCAGCGCATCGAGCAGACGAATCAGGAACGATTGGTCGAGCGCGCCCAGCATCCCCTGCACCGCTTCCAGCGTGACTTTGCCAGCCGCGTAGGCAATCGCCTGATCGGTCAGCGACAAGCCGTCGCGCATCGAGCCGTGTGCACCTTGCGCCAGCAGCCGCAGCGCCGGCAATTCGAATTCGATGCTTTCCTGGCCGAGGATGTTTTCCAGATGGCTGACGATATGGCCGGGCGGCATTTGCTTGAGGTTGAATTGCAGGCAGCGCGACAGCACCGTAACCGGAATTTTTTGCGGATCGGTAGTGGCGAGAATGAACTTGACATGCTCGGGCGGCTCTTCCAGCGTCTTCAGCATCGAGTTGAATGCGGTAGTGGTGAGCATGTGGACTTCATCGATCATGTAGACCTTGAAGCGCGCATTGGACGGCGCGTAAACCGCTTGCTCCAGCAGTTGCGCCATTTCGTCCACGCCGCGGTTGGAAGCGGCATCCATCTCGATGTAATCGATGAAGCGCCCGGCATCGATCGCGGTGCAGGCTTCGCACACGCCGCAGGGCTGGGCGGTGATGTCGCCGCTGCCGTCGGCGCCGATGCAATTGAGCGATTTGGCGAGAATCCGCGACAGCGTGGTCTTGCCCACGCCGCGCGTACCGGTAAACAGATACGCGTGATGCAGGCGTTTTTGCTCCAGCGCATGGGTCAATGCGCGCACCACATGCTCCTGACCGACTAGGGTATCGAAGTTTTTGGGGCGGTATTTGCGGGCGAGGACTTGATATGACATGGCGTGATTTTACCCTATGGCGCAGCGCTTACCTTGTTTGCTGCCGCAAGCCGGGATTGCCGCTGCCGCTGCCTTGTCCCGGCTTCGCAATCGACAATATACTGGTTTATGTATTTTTCGATCTCGAATATTATATTGCGGTACATCGCATGTTTATCCGCATACTCCGGATATTGTCTATTTTCAACGGGTATGCACCACAGCATCCGGCATCAATTCCGGCGCGATTTGCAAGGGGCCGCTGCCGCTGAAACGATCGAGGAACAGGTAAATGATCGGCGTGATGAACAGCGTGATCGCCTGTGAAAAAATCAGGCCGCCGACAATCGCCAGCCCCAGCGGCTGGCGCAATTCGGCCCCGGCCCCCAAACCCAGCGCAATCGGCAACGCGCCCATCAGCGCGGCCAGCGTGGTCATCATGATCGGGCGAAAACGCAGCAGGCAAGCGCTACGGATCGCCTCAGACGGCGTCATGCCCTGGTTGCGCTGTGCTGCCAGCGCGAAATCGATCATCATGATCGCGTTTTTCTTGACGATGCCGATCAGCATCAGGATGCCGATGGTGGCGATCAGCGTCAGCTCGAAGCCGAACAGGCGCAGGGTCAGCAACGCACCGACCGCAGCCGAAGGCAAGCCGGCCAGGATCGTCAGCGGATGGATATAGCTCTCGTACAACACGCCGAGCAAGATGTAGATCACGATCACCGCCAGCAACAACAATGCGACTTGGCTGCCCTGCGACGACTCGAATGCCGCAGCATCTCCGGCATACGAGGTAATCACGCTGGCAGGCATGCGCAAATCAGTCTTGAACTGGGCGATTTTGGCGCTGGCATCGCCCAAAGGAATGTTCGCGCCCAAGTTGAACGAAATGGTAATCGCCTGCAATTGCCCCTGATGGTTGACGCTGACCGGCCCTACCGTGCGGCGCACGCTGGCAATGCTCATCAACGGGACCAGAGCGCCATTGGCGCTGCGCACATGGATTTTATGCAAGTCCGTTTCATCCTGGCTGCCGCTATCAGCGTCTTGCAGGATTACCTGAAAACTGTTGCTGCTGGTAAAAATGGTCGAAACCTGCCGTTCGCCATAGGCGCTGTAAAGCGCGGTACGGATATCCTGGATTTGCACTCCGGCACTATTGGCGCGGTCGCGGTCGATATCGAGCTGCGCCTGCAAGCCCTTCAACTGCGAGTCGCTGGTGACATCGCGAAAGATCGGATCGGCCCGCATCTTGGCTTGCAGCCGCTCCGACCAATCGTTGAGTTCATCGGCGCGCACGCTTTGCAGCACGTATTGATAGCGGCTCTTGCTGGATTTGCCGCCCAGGCGCAGATTCTGCACCGGGTTCAGATACACCGACAGCCCGGGGATGCTGTTGGCCTTCCTGCGCAATGGTTCCAGCACGGCGTTCATGGCCTTGCGCTCTGACCTGGGCTTGAGGCCGATAAACATCGCGCCGCTGTTGCCGCTGCTGACGCGGGCCATGACGCTTTCCACGTTGGGATCGCTCTTGACGATCGCCGCCACCTGCCTGACCAGCGCCGCCATCGCCGGATACGCAATATCCTGCGGCCCTTCGATCGAGGCGCTGATCTGGCCGATGTCTTCGCTCGGGAAAAACCCTTTCGGAATCTCGATGAACAACACGGCGGTCAGGACAAACGTGGCCAGTGCCGCCGCCAATACTACGTTGTTGTGTTTCAGGCACCAATCCAGCCCACGGGTATACCCTCTGACTACCGACTGGAAGCCTTTTTCGAAGTTGCGGCTGAGCCAGTTATCGTTTTCATGCGTTTCATGACGCAGGAAACGGCTGCACAGCATCGGCACCAGCGACAGCGAAACCACGGCCGACACCAGCACCGCCAGCGACACCACCACTGCAAATTCATGGAACATCTGGCCGATCACGCCCGGCATGAAGAAAATCGGGATGAATACGGCCACCAGCGAAATCGAGATCGAGATAATCGTAAACGCCATCTCGCGCGAGCCCTTAAGTGCGGCCGGCAGCGGCGCCATGCCCTGCTCGACGTAGCGCACGATGTTTTCCAGCATCACGATCGCATCATCGACCACCAGCCCGACTGCGATGGTAATGCCGAGCAGCGAAATATTGTCCAGGCTGTACCCGAGCCAGTACATCAGCCCAAAACAACCGATCAGCGAAATCGGCAGCGTCACCACCGGGATCATGGTCGCCGACAAGCGCTTCAAGAACAGGAAAATCACCATCACGACCAGGAAAATGGTCAGCAGCAAAGTGAATTTCACGTCGTGAATCGCTTCCCGGATCGAGGTCGCGCGGTCGTTCAAAACCCGCACATCGATCGAGATCGGCATCTGCGAACGAAATTGCGGCAAGGTCGCCTTCACCGCATCCACCACCGCCACAGTATTCGCATTCGGCTGCCGAAACACGCCCAGCACAATGGCCGGCTGCCCATTCGACCAACTGCCGCTCTTGGTCGATTCGACGCTGTCGATCACATTGGCGACGTCCTTGAGCCGGACCGTCGCGCCATCCTTGCTGCTAATGATCAGGTTGGCGAACGCATCCGCATTGCGCAACTGTTCATTGGCCTGCAGAGTCAGGCTTTGGCGCATGCCATCGAGCACGCCAACCGGACTATTCGCATTGGCCGCGCGCAAGGCGCCGGCGAGTTCATCCATCGTCATGTTGCGCGCCGCCAGCTGGTCCGGCCTGACCTGCACCCGCACCGCGTAACGCCGCTGCCCGAAAACCGACACCTGCGCCACGCCGTCAATAGTGGACAGCGTAGGGGAAATCAGGTTTTCCGCATAATCGTTCAGGTCGGCCAGCGAAATCGACGGCGATGTCAGCGAAAGAAGCAGAATCGCCGAGTCGGCCGGATTGACCTTGCGGTAAGACGGCAATGACGTCATTTCATCGGGCAGGCTGCGCTGCGCGCGCAGCAAGGCTGCCTGCACATCCACTGCAGCGGCATCGATGTCCCGATCCGGCGAAAATTCCAGCGTGATCGAAGTATTGCCCAAGGTATTGCTGGAACTGATGGTAGCCAGGCCGGCGATAGTGGAAAACTGCTTTTCCAGCGGCGTCGCGACCGATGCCGCCATGATTTCGGGACTGGCGCCCGGCAGCGAACCGCTGACATTGATGATCGGCGTGTTGTAGCTGGGCAAGGCGGCAATCGGCAATTTGGAGTAGGCGAATAAACCGACCACCACCAGCGCCACCGACAGCAAGACCGTCATTACCGGCCTGCGGATACATAATTCCGAAATATTCACGATGGATTCTTCTGCTGTTGCCTGGCATGGTTCGCAGCCGTGGGCACCGGGATAACCGGCTGGACTTCCTTGACCTTCGCGCCGGGCCGCAAGTTTTGTGCGCCTTCGAGCACCACCCGCTGACCGGCTTGCAGGCCCGATACCGCAGCCTGTCCATTCTCGACCGTCACGAGGCCGACCTTGCGCGGCTGCACGGTATTGTCAGGCTGCACCACATACACGAACTGTTCAGTCGGGCCGGTAATGATGGCCTGCGCCGGCACCATCACCGCTGCCGGCAGCGTGCGCGAGATCAGACGGACATTGACAAATGCACCAGGCAACAGCTGTTTTTGCGGATTCGCGAACTGCGCCTTCATCCGTATCGTGCCGGTGACGGCATCTGTGGCATTGTCGACGAAAGACAACTTGCCTTCGATGGTCTGGCCGCCGGGCAGTTGCACCGATACCGGCGCATCCAGCTTCGGATACGTCGCGATAATATTGGCCAGCTCGCGCTCCGGCACCGAAAAACCGACTGCAATCGGGTCGAGCTGCGAAATGGTCACCATAGGGGTGCCGCCCGGTTGCGCCAGACTCCCCACATGGACACTGATGGCGCCGATCCGGCCGCTGATTGCCGCACTGATCCGGTTGTAACCGAGTGCGATGTCGCTCGATTCGATGCTGGCCTGATCCGCCTGCACCACGCTGCGCGCGGCATCCACCCGGCTGCGTGCGGTATCGACCACCGCTTGCGAGACGAAATTCTTGGCCAGCAACTCCTGATTGCGCTTGAGTGCGCTTTCCGCATCAGCCAGATCGGCGCGGTCTTTGGCCAGTTGCGCCTGCGCCTTGGCGACAGTGGAGGCGTCGCTGCGTGCATCAAGGGTAAACAATAACTGACCGGCACGCACTTCCTGGCCTTCGACAACATGGATCGCGCGCACCACATTCTGGATTTGCGGACGCACATCGACCGTATTGATGGCCACCACATTACCGTTAACCGTAATCGTGATCGGAATCGATTTTTGCTCGGCCACCACCGTCTTTACGGTCTGGGACGCATCATGCGCGGCGCGCACGGCCGGCTTGCGGCCGGAAGACATGGCGTAATAACCGCCAACAGCAGCCGCGCCAAGCACCGCGATGCCCGCTGCAATCAGCACATACTTAAAAGTCAAACGCATAGGGAATAGTCTGAGTGAGTTCTATAAAGGCAGCTGTCGATAGTACTTACCTAAAGCAATTCCGGTCAACTGATGGTATGTATCGCAATGTATTGGGGGAATCATACCGAAACCTTGCGAAACCTTGGCAAAGCCTTCCTGAAAGGCCTATTCTGGATTTAACACGCAACACAGAAATTAAAAAAGGCCCGGATCATGCAATGGCAAACCCATGAAGTCACCAATCAAGTGCCGCCCCTGCAAGACTACAACCTGTTTACAACCGATATTGGACTGACGCAAGGCATACAGCGCGAACAGGCGGCCTGGCACGCCGAGGCACTAACGCAGTTCGGTGCCGAGCTGGGCAGCCAGGCGGTATTGGAATTGGGCGAACTGGCGAACCGGCATCCGCCTGAACTGCACACCCATGACCGCAATGGCCAGCGCATCGACGTGGTTGAGTTCCATCCGAGCTGGCATGCGCTGCTGGCTTTGCTGCGCAAGGAAAACCTGCATGCGCTGCCGTGGATGCACCCCCAACCCGGCGCACAAGTAGCGCGCGCGGCCGGCTACTTCCTGCAAGCGCAGGTGGAATCCGGTTCCTTATGCCCGACCACCATGACTTTTGCAGCGATCCCGGTGCTGCAAAGAGAAACAGCGCTGTTTGCGACCTTACAGGCCAAGCTGTTCTGCAGCGAGCATGATGCACGCGATCTGCCGCTGGCGCACAAGCATTCGATACTGATCGGCATGGGGATGACCGAAAAGCAAGGCGGTTCGGATGTCCGCAGCAACGCTACGCTGGCGCGTCCGCTGTCGGGCATCGGACGCGGCGCCGACTATGCGCTGACCGGCCACAAATGGTTTTTCTCGGTACCGATGTGCGATGCGCACTTGGTGCTGGCGCGTACCGATCCGGGGCTATCGTGCTTTTTTGTGCCGCGCTGGCAGCCTGACGGCAGCAAAAACAGCGTGCTGATCCAGCGCCTGAAAGACAAGCTGGGCAACCGCTCCAATGCCAGCGCCGAAGTCGAGTTCCAGGACGCGTACGGCATCCTGATCGGGGAAGAAGGACGCGGCATTCCGACTATCATCGAAATGGCCAACACCACCCGGCTCGACTGCGTGATCGGCAGCGCCGCACTGATGCGGCAGGCCTTCGTGCAGGCCGCACACCACGCCCGCCACCGCAGCGCATTCGGCCGCCCGCTGGCAGCGCAACCGCTGATGCGCAACGTGCTGGCCGATCTGGCACTGGAGAGCGAAGCCGCAACTGTGCTGATGCTGCAACTGGCAAGTGCCTGTGAACAATCTTCAGATCAGCCGCAAAACCTGCTGCAACGCGGATGGCAGCGCATCATGACGCCTGCCGCCAAGTTCTGGATCTGCAAGCGTGCGCTGGAATTTTGCGGCGAATGCATGGAAGTCTGGGGCGGCAACGGATATGTGGAAAGCGGGCCGATGGCGCGCATGTACCGCGAAGCGCCGGTCAATTCGATCTGGGAAGGTTCCGGCAATGTGATGTGTCTGGATGTATTGCGCGCGATCGCACGCGAACAGGAAGAATTCCATCTGTTGCTGGGCGACTTGCAGCAGACTGCTGCCGCGCACCCGGCTCTGCAGCGCATGATGCAAGCATTGCGTTGCGACTTGATGCTGCCGCCGGAACAGCACGAAGCATTGGCACGCCGTTTTGTCCAGCGCCTGGTGTTGATCGCACAAGGAGTGTTGATGCTGCGTCATGCGCCGCCGCCGATTGCGGAAGCCTTCATCGTCAGCAGATGCGATACCGAATCCGGCCGGGTCTATGGCACGCTGGCAACTGCTGCAGTGCAGACAGCAATCCTGGAGCGTGCGTGGCCGCTCTGAAACCGCGCCAACACAACGTTCGTTCTGAATTTCTGAATAACAGGGAGAGAAATGCCGGACGGAAGATACTACGAGGGAGATTTACAAATAGATAAAGGCGAGCCTGATCTGCGGCACTTGCAGGTAATGGCCGTGGCTGCTTCGTTCCCGACCTGACCAGGTTAGCCATGCCACAATGCGCAGGGGCCCGCCGAGGCAAATTATACCCGACTTATGCGCGCCTGCAGCATTGTGTTTTCAGACCGGTTTCAAATCCCCAGTTCCTGCCAGATGGCATCGATACGCGCCTTCACTTGCGGCGTCATCTGGATCGTGGTGCCCCACTCGCGGCTGGTTTCTCCCGGCCATTTATTGGTCGCGTCGATCCCCATCTTGGAGCCCAGGCCGCTGACCGGCGAAGCAAAATCCAGATAATCGATCGGCGTGTTATCGACCAGCGTGGTGTCGCGCACCGGATCGACCCGTGTCGTAATGGCCCAGATTACTTCTTTCCAGTCGCGGATATTCACGTCCTCGTCGACTACCACGATGAACTTGGTATACATGAACTGGCGCAGGAAGCTCCACACTCCGAACATCACCCGCTTGGCATGGCCAGCATACGATTTTTTCATTTGCACTACCGCCATCCGGTAGCTGCACCCTTCGGGCGGCAGATAAAAATCGGTGATTTCGGAAAACTGCTTTTGCAGCAACGGAATGAATACTTCATTTAATGCCACGCCCAGTACGGCCGGCTCGTCCGGCGGCTTGCCGGTATAGGTCGAATGATAAATCGGATCGCGCCGCATCGTGATCCGATCGATGGTAAACACCGGAAACGAATCCTGCTCGTTGTAATAACCGGTATGGTCGCCAAACGGCCCTTCCAATGCGTGCTCATAGCCGGAGGGATGGGATTCATCCGGATAGATGTGCCCTTCCAGCACGATCTCGCTTGATGCCGGCACCCGCAGTTCGCTGCCGATCGCTTTCACCAGCTCGGTGCGGCTGCCGCGCAGCAAACCGGCGAACTGGTATTCGGACAAATTATCCGGTACCGGCGTGACTGCGCCCAGTATGGTGGCCGGATCGGCGCCGAGCGCGACCGCAACCGGATACGGCTGGCCCTTGCTGGCAATTGCATGCTCGCGAAAATCCAGCGCGCCGCCGCGATGCGCAAGCCAGCGCATGATCACTTTGTTGCGCCCGATCACCTGCTGGCGGTAGATACCCAGATTCTGGCGTTTCTTGTGCGGCCCCTTGGTGATTACCAGACCCCAGGTAATCAATGGCGCCGCATCGCCCGGCCAGCAGTATTGAATCGGCAACCGGGCCAGATCGACATCGTTGCCTTCCCACACGATGTCGTGGCACGGTGCGCCGCGCAACTCCTTCGGGGCCATGTCCCAGACTGCCTTGACCAGCGACCCGAGGCCCAGAATATCCTTGAAACCTTTGGGCGGCTCAGGCTCTTTCAGGCTCGCCAATACATGGCCGATCTTGCGCAATTGGCTGACATCATCAGCTCCCATGCCGAGCGCCACACGGCGCGGCGTGCCGAACAGATTTCCCAGTACCGGCATGCTGTGACCGGTGGGGCGTTCAAATAATAATGCCGGTCCACCGGCACGCAAAGTGCGATCGCATACCTCGGTCATCTCTAAATTCGGTGAAACGGAGGCAGAAATGCGCTTAAGTTCGTCGATTTGTTGCAATTGAGAAATAAAATCTCGTAAATCAGAATATTTCATTTTTTAACAGTGTTTTCAAAAGTAATCTCATTGTCTGAGAAAGTAGCGCCAAGTAGTTGATTTAATTCAGTTATGCTGCGCAGCAACATAATTTTAAGACTTTAAAGTAATGAAAAATGTTTTCTATAGTATTGACTTGATATATTCGCGCTTCTACAATGCGCCAACTTAATGAGAGATATTTCTTTACTAGCACAAAAAAACCTGCTTTAAAAAAACTTTTTCATTTCACGGGGTTCGGGGCCCCACACGACATTTTAAGGAGTGTTTTCAAAAGGCGTCTGCCTTGCCCCCGATAAAAAGTTGTTTGCCATTGCCTGCCGACATATATGGAGCAGCCAGCTGCAGCAAACAACTCCGGCGTTTGCCGTACGCATCGACATGCGACGACAAACGATGTTTCTGATTCACGGTACATACAAAAATTACTCGCGTTGCAGCTATTAATACGCTGCCTGGAAGAGTTTGTGCGTTCCGTGACGGTTCAGGAGGTTCGATGTTTTCTCAGATTACCAGCGCACTAGGCAGTAATGTCCAAAAGGCGGCGCAACAATCCGCCGCGAGGGCAAGTTCAGCCCTCGAAGCAACCAAAAATTATGCAAGCACTGTACGTCATGCCGTATTGATTTTAGGCATTTTTGCAATCGCTCTGCTTACTTTGCTTTTTGTCAAACCGGAGATTGCCGACCAACTGCAGCAGATTTCTCCGTTTGCCCAAAAAGATCCAGTCAATGATACTGCCCGGCAAGCACCGGTACTTCCAAATGCGGCTGCATCCGTGGTTACAACCGCCGCGGTTGCGGAAATGCCCGCTACCCACCCGGCAATAATCCGGTCAGCCAGCCGGCCGCGTCCTGTTCAGGCCAGCGCAGGCACTGCAATGCAACAGAAATGGGTAGCATACTGGCTTGCCAAGCGCTATCGGGTAGCTGGAGACGCGATTCACATGCTGGTTTCGACTTCGTATCAGGTAGCCAAAGAGATCAAGCTGGATCCCTTGCTGATTCTGTCTGTGATTGCGATCGAATCCCGCTTCAATCCGCTTTCTGAAAGCCCGGTTGGCGCACAAGGCTTGATGCAGGTGATGTCAAAAATTCATCAGGACAAATTCCAGAAACATGGCGGCATCGCAGCAGCATTGAATCCGGTAGCAAACATCAAGGTAGGCTCCAGCATCCTGAAGGAATATGTAGTCCAGGGCGGTTCGATCGAAGCAGGTCTCAAGAAGTATGTGGGCGCAGCCGCGTTCGCTACCGATTCGGGCTATGGCCGCAAGGTTCTGACCGAATACCGTTACCTGCAGGAAGTTGCAACGGGGAAAAAAGTGCCCGCATACGCAACCACCAGAACAGCATCGCGCGCGTTGCCGAAGACCGCCAAGAATGACGCGCCAGCCGCGCTTCCATCGCCGGCAATCGACAATATGCAGACGCGCAACGATAATCCAAAAGACCAGGTGGCATCACTGTAAGCGCTGCTTTGCAGAACAAAAAAGAGCCTTTAAGGCTCTTTTTTGTTCTGCAAAATATCTTTAAAAATTAAGGGGGATATGAAAAATACACTCCTTCCCGCATTATTCCCTTAGGGGTTTAAAAATACAACTACCGGTATATTATTTCCATCGATCAGAAAGAAAGAGAGACAGACGGCGTACCGCTTCCTGCAAGTTCTCCATCGAGGTGGCATACGACAAGCGAATATAGTGACGCGCCGTATGCGCACCGAAATCCAACCCTGGCACCAGCACGACACCGGCTTGATTGAGGATATCGATCGTTAACTGGTCGGCATCGTCCGCTAGTGCCGAGCAATCCGCATATACATAAAATGCCCCGTCCGGCATTACCGGCACCGCAAAACCCAGTGCTTGCAAGGCCGGAACGATATAGTCGCGACGCCGTTTGAACTCCGCCTTGCGCTGCTCGTAAATTGCAATCGATTCCGGCTCAAAACAAGCCAGCGCCGCATGCTGTGCAATGGTCGAAGCGCAGATGAACAGGTTTTGCGCCAGCTTTTCAAGCGGCGGCACCAGCGCTTCTGGCACCACCAGCCACCCGAGACGCCAGCCGGTCATGTTGAAATACTTGGAAAAACTATTGATCACGATCACGTCGTCGCCCAGCGACAAGGCCGAAAACGGCGCTGCATCGTAGCTCAAGCCCTGATAAATCTCATCCACAATGGTAAAACCGCCCTTGCTGCGTACGGTAGCGACAATTTTTTGCAATTCATCCGGCGCAATCGAAGTACCGGTCGGATTCGATGGCGAAGCCAGCAGCACGCCGCGCGTTGCCTCATTCCAGTGCCGCTGCACCATGGCATCCGAAAGCTGGAAACGCTGGTCCGGACCGCAGGGAATCATTGCCGGACAACCGTCGAAAGCGGCAACAAAATGGCGATTGCAAGGATAGGAAGGATCGGGCATCAGCACTTGCGCGCCCTTATCCACCAGCGCCGCGCACGCCAGCAGTAATGCAGCCGATGCACCAGCTGTGACGATGATGCGCGCAGGTGCCACTTCCAGCCCATATACCTGACGGTAATGATCCGAGATCGCACTCCGCAATTGCGGCAAGCCGGTAGCTGCCGTGTATTGCATCCGGCCGTCCTGCATTGCTTGGGTGCCCGCTGCAATTACAGCCGGCGGCGCGGTAAAGTCTGGCTCGCCAATGCCCATGTGAATGATATGACGCCCTTCCTGCTCCAGAGCAGCGGCCATTTTGGCGATTTCCATCACATGAAATGGTGCGATGTGTTGCAACCGAGATGCGATACGGGTCAATGGCATATCTATTCTTTCCAAATAAAAACCGCCATATAGTTATCGGCAATCGGCCATTCGGCACCGAAAACCCATCACGATATGGCGGTTTTGCGCTCCTTTCAGGTTGAAAGAGGCTGTATTGCTTCTGCTAACAAGCAACCGCGAACCAGAAGGCACACAGCCGACGAAGCGCACGATTGATTTTGAAATGAAATTATTTTCGGGTAGCCTGAACTTCGAGTTCACGCATCTTGCCGGCCAGTTTGTCCAATACACCATTGACATACTTGTGGCCATCGATACCGCCGAAGGATTTGGCTAGCTCGACCGCTTCATTGATGACGACACGATACGGAATTTCGCTATGGTTTTTCAGCTCAAATGCGCCGATCAGCAATACCGCGTGTTCAATCGGCGACAATTCATTGATGGTGCGGTCAATCAGTGGCGCCAGTTCGGCGCGCAAGGAGACGGCAGAATTGATGACGCCATACAGCAACGCGTCAAAATGCTCCTTGTCTGCCTTGTTGAAGCCATGCGCTTCACGGATATGTGCTTCGATGGCACCGACATCCTCGTTATTGAGCAGCCATTGGTACAGGCCTTGCAACGCAAATTCGCGCGCCCGATGACGGGGTGAGCGGCTTTTGCTCGGATTGGCGTGGATGGTCTTGTTTGTCATAAATTTCAGGTCTATCTGATGCGATGGCCAGCGCCATCCACACACTGTGTTGCAGTACAGAATCGCAGCCCGACAGCTCGCTGGAACCTGGCTCGGACTGCAATCGTTTGCCGCTTTCCCGCCTTATTGCTCGGTCAGGTCGGCCAGTTCTTCCAATGCCAGCGCCAGATTGGCCATTTCGACCGCTACCCGCGCTGCATCGACGCCTTTTTCTGCCATCCGCGCTTCCGCTTGTTCATCGTTTTCCGTGGTCAGCACCGCATTCGCAATCGGAATTCCGGTATCGAGACCGACGCGGGAAATGCCGGCGCCGGATTCATTTGAAACCAGTTCAAAATGATAAGTTTCACCGCGAATAACTGCACCCAGCGCTACCAGCGCATCAAACTGCTGAGTGTCCGCCATTTTTTGCAAAGCCAGCGGAATCTCCAGCGCGCCGGGCACGCTTACATGCAGGATATCTTCGGGAGCCACGCCCAGATGTTGCAACTCCGCAATGCACGCCGACAGCAGGCCATGGCAGACATCCGGATTGAAGCGTGCCTGCACGATACCGATGCGCAAACCTTCACCACTCAGATTCGATTCCAGTTTTCCTACGGTCATGATTTTCCTTTGTGCGTTATACGCTTGAATTCTGCTTTGACTAATAATTTTCTTGCAATCGGACTGCGCTTAGTCCAGCGGGTGGTTCTGATAACCGGTGACTTCCAGATTAAAACCGGTCATCGAAGGCATTTTTCGCGGACTCGACAGCAACCGCATTTTGCGTACGCCAACGTCTTTCAATATCTGTGCACCGATACCGTAGTTGCGCAAGTCTACGCTGGCACCGCGCGGACGCGGACTAGCTTGGGGAGAATTGAGCGCCGCAAAATGCTTGAACATTTCCTCCGCAGATTCTTCGCAATTGAGCAGCACCACGACTCCGCATTCGGCGGCCTTGATTGCTTCCATTGCCGATGTCATGTTCCATGAATGGGTAGTTACCTGCACTTCGAGGAAATCGAGAATGGAAACCGGTTGATGCACCCGTACCAACGCTTCGCTGTCAGCAGTAATGTTGCCGTGTACCAAAGCCAGATGGGCAGCGCCGCTGGGTTTGTCGCGATAAGCGATGGCTTGGAATTCTCCGTGAATGGTGTGCATCGAACGCTCGGCGATACGCTCAATCACGCTTTCGTTCTGGTTGCGATAATGGATCAGATCGGCAATCGTGCCAATCTTCAATTCATGCAGTTTGGCAAACTCCATCAAATCGGGCAGACGCGCCATCGTACCGTCGTCATTCATGATTTCGCAAATCACTGCTGCAGGCGTCAATCCCGCCAGTTCTGCGAAGTCGCAGCCCGCCTCCGTGTGCCCGGCACGCATCAAAACTCCGCCTTTTTGCGCCTTGAGCGGGAAAATATGCCCCGGCTGCACAATATCGGAAGGCTTGACGTCTTTGCCGACAGCGACTTGCACGGTTCTGGCGCGGTCAGCTGCGGAAATCCCGGTGGTGACGCCTTCGGCAGCCTCGATCGAAACCGTAAAATTGGTACCGTAAGAAGTGCCGTTTTTGGCCGTCATCATCGGCAAATCCAGTTGCGCGCAACGTTCTTCCGTCAAGGTCAAGCAGATCAGTCCGCGGCCGAATTTAGCCATGAAATTGATCGATTCGGCGGTAACGAATTCTGCGGCAAGTACCAGATCGCCTTCATTTTCACGATCTTCCTCGTCAACGAGAATGACCATACGGCCGGCGCGAAGCTCGGCAACAATTTCTTGAGTAGTTGAGATGGACATGATTTTTAATCCTGAAGAGAGCGCTATTTTAATGGATTTAAGCAGCCAGCCTGTCGGAACAATCTCAAAACGGCCAAGTAATGTGGAATTCATCGTAATTCATGCCTGTCGAAGCGGCAGAAATCAAAAAAGCAGTCCAGAAGACTGCTTTCTATGCCGGAACATGTGCAATGCTACTTCGCTGACAACATGCGTTCGACGTAGCGCGCAATCAAATCGATTTCGAGATTGACTTTCGCGCCGACCTTCAGGTGCTTGAGCACGGTCACTTCGATCGTATGCGGAATCAGGTTGATCGAGAAGCGGCAACCTGCTGCTCCATCTTCGACCCGGTTTACTGTCAAGGAAACACCATTGACCACGATTGAACCTTTATATGCCAGATATTTAGCCAGCGAAAGCGGGGCTTCGATCACCAGCTCCCACGATTCGCCAACCGGCTCGAACTTGCAAACGGTACCCAAGCCATCCACATGGCCGCTGACCAGGTGGCCGCCGAGCCGGTCGGCCAGTGTCAGTGCCTTCTCCAGATTGACTTCGCCCGGCGCATCCAAGCCCACCGTAAGACGCAAGCTCTCGCGGGAAACATCAACCTGGAAACCATGCGGCGTCTTTTCCGCCACCGTCATGCAGGCGCCATTGATGGCAATCGAATCGCCCAGCGCCACGTCCTGCATCGGCAAACCGCCGGCATCAATCGTCAATCGCACGCCGTCATTCGCCCCTGCGCCCACTGCCTGCACCGAAGTAATCCGCCCTATTGCCGCCACAATCCCTGTAAACATATCGCACCAAAAAATTAATTGAACCGCGCAAGGATACGCATATCCACGCCAATTTGCCGAACTTCGTGAAAGCGCAGCTGGCGCTTGTGCTGCAGCGACTCCAGCGCACCCAGCGCAAACATCGGCATGCCGTCACCGATCAGGCACGGCGCCAGATACAACAGCAACTCATCGACGCAGCCGGCGCGAACCAGAGAGCCGTTGAGCTTGCAACCGGCTTCCACATGCAACTCGTTGATCTGACGCCGCCCCAGTTCCTGCATCAGCGCCGGCAAATCGACCTTGCCGGTGGAATCGGGCAGCAAAATGACTTCGCAACCGATGTCGCGTAACAGCGCTTCTTTGGCCGGATTGGACTGCGCCGCCACTACCCAGGTACCGCCACCCGCCAGCACGCGCGCCTCCGGGCGGATATCGAGCTTGCTATCGATCACGATGCGCTGCGGCTGGCGCATCACATCCAGCGCGCGCACCGTCATTTGCGGGTCATCCGCATTAACGGTGCCAATCCCGGTCAGAATCGCGCCGGTGCGCGCACGCCAGGCGTGGCCATCGTCGCGCGCCGCCTGTGAAGTGATCCATTGACTTTGGCCGTCGGCCAATGCAGTCTTGCCATCCAGGCTGGCTGCCACCTTCATCCGCACCCAGGGCTTGCCGCGCTGCATGCGGGAAAAAAACCCGATATTCATTTCACGGGCGGCATCAGCCTCCACCCCGCATTCAACCTCAATCCCGGCAGCCGCCAAACGCGCCAGACCCTGCCCTGCCACCTGCGGGTTCGGGTCTTGTATTGCCGCTACCACCCGCGCCACACCGGCACGTATCAGCGCATCGCAACACGGCGGAGTACGCCCGAAATGGCTGCACGGTTCCAGCGTCACATATACGGTAGCGCCGCGTACGTCATGTCCTTTGCCCGCAGCGTCATTCAGCGCTTCGATTTCGGCATGATTGCCACCTGGCGGCTGGGTAAAACCGGCACCGATGATTTGGCGATCTTTGACGATTACGCAGCCAACGGCAGGATTGGGAGAACTGATAGCGCGAGCGTTTTTTGCCAATTCCAATGCCCGCAACAGGTATTGCTCGTCGTTATTCATGATAGATAGACAGTATATGTAAATTAAACACGTATTTATTACGGAAAACCATGTATAGCTACATGAGTATGCGAATTATGCCGCCTTGCGTACAACGCATAAAACCATGTGGCTAGCACCGGATGAAATGAAATTGCCGCTGCTGCAGTGGCAATCACAGTAACAGGCCGATTACGCCATTCTCATCACCGTCCGTGAAGCAGGAACGACTAACGCCCACCCCAGCAATCGTCGGCAGTAGCAGTGCCGCTTACGGTTCTTTTCCCACTTTGATCCAATGAAAATTTTCCGCATTTGTCCGTTTGCACCGGCGTTGCTTCAAGCGTATAGGTAGTGTCAGTTGCGCCTGACGCCAGTGCGATCGTGTATTTTTTCGTTCCCGATTCTGGCGATTGCGCGAAAGGCATGGCGGTGCTACTCGATGGGTACTTGTTATTGACGGTGAACTGCTGCTCCATCCAGTTAGCATTCTTGAGCATGGTTGCCGCGGCTTCCGCACGGTTACTGCGCCGAACCGATTCCAGATAACTCGGCACCGCCACCGAAGCCAGAATTGCGATGATCGCCACCACAATCATCATTTCGATCAGTGTGAAACCGTTGCGCAAAATACTCTTATTTTGTTGCATGTATGTCCTTCTGGTGACGAGTTTGGTCAATTTTTAATTGTGAGTTGATGCCATGTCCGGATCGGTGCGATGCCGGTTGTAAGTCCAATTGCCCCTCCGCCTGATCCGCCACCCGACACATTCCCATCCAGCGGACTGAATATGGCAACACGCTTACCACGGCCGGTTGTGACCCATGCCGGATTGGCCACCGTCCCGTCAACAGAGATCGAACTCAATCCAGTGAATTTCGTCTCACCGCGTGTGAGCACGGCTTTTGCGCTTGCCCCTCCAGTCAAATAATCAATTGCCATTTGTTGCGACACGCCGCCGCTCAAGCAAATATCGCTGACTGGGGCCAAGGTGGTTGCGACCAATACTGCATTGTCGAAAATATCCAAATCGCCAATCACGCGCTCACCGGCGCTCAGCGAGAAATCGATATACCAGCCGCGTTTGGTATTCCAGTCGATCGTATTTGCCGACAGCGTACGGCCACCGGTCGCAGCCGTAAAAATCTGCTGTGTCAATTGCGACCGGCTGCTTACCGTCACTGCGCTTCCCTTTGGATTGTTGTCCCAGATGCCATACATGCTTTGCACATCGATATTGGACTTATCACCATCTTCCATGAATTTGCCGGTCGCAATCGTGACCATGTAACCACCTAACGGGTGTCGTTCCAGCGCCGGGCGCTTGACCATAGGTTGTACTTTGTTATCACCATTGACTGCGCTAAACAGTTTGCTGCTGCTCCAACTACTGGCAGAAATATTGTCAAAATCAAATTTCCACAAATTGCCTTTGAGATCGCCAGCATAAGCAGCCACCAACTCACGTTGATTATTGAACAACAGCGCCGGCGCTGCCAAGCCATTTCCGGTAACAGCTGAAGCCACATCGAAGCTTTTGATCAATGCCCCAGTCGATAGATTGATCACATACAGCATTGCCTTGCCATTTTTGCTGTCATAGCCGTTACCAAAGATCGCGCCCCATTCACCGTTGCGCAACCGCACTACGGTGAGTTGCCCCATGACCCGCCCCATATCGGCAAAGTCATCGGCACCTCCACCCTTGATTTCCCACATGACCTTGCTGGCATCCAAAGCGGCAGGATCGGTGACATCCAGAGCAAAAATGCTGCTGCCACCAGCACCAATCGATCCTAGCAGAATGGTCTTCCAGGCACTGCCGAGGTAAGCATCGCCTTCCGTCAACAACCCATCGACGTAATACTGATGGCCATAATCGGGGCTGGAAAGGCTGACCAGATTCGGATAGACCGCATTCGGCACAAAAGCGAATTTCTCCACGCCAGTCGTTGCATCAAAACCGTGCAACATGCCGTCATTGGCGCCCGCATACAGCATCGCAGTGCGACTCGCCTTACCGCTGACGAAGGTGCTATAGGTCGTGCTGCCACCACTAGCAATAGGTAAAACCCGATAACCAAAATCCGATTTTTTGACATAAAGCGGCGAGGAATTAATGAGGTCGCCCAGTTTATTTTCCCGATAACGGTAAATGCCGGGACCATTACCTTCCACAGTCTGTTCCTTGGCGCCATTTCCTCTCAGGTATTCCTGCACACCGGAAGACGTCAATGCGGCTTGCTGGCTGCCGCTACCGGTCGTCAGATTGGCCCAGGCAAAGGGGACTGCAGCATTTGTCAGCGGATTCCAGGTCACGATATTGCGCGCATCCCATGCCGGCAGTTTGGTGGCGGCATCCCATTGCAGCGCACCAACGATCCCTGTTGTACCGAGGCTGTATGCTTTTAAATGCCCGATCCATTTGCCGGACTCGAAGCTTGGCGCATAAAACAGGCTATCGCCACTGATCGCACTACCGGTGATTGCGCCACTCGAAGCGGCGCCGGCCTGGATTGCGATGTCTTTTAGCACAGCAGTTAAGCCGACCTGCAACGCAGTCGGATTTTTGGCACTGAAATATCGACCTTTACCGAGCACAGCTGCGTGCCATAAATCATCGATCGCAGATGGCTTATCCGCTACCGCTGTTGGCCAAGTTGTTGGTTCTACATCCGGCGTGTAATCCAACTCTCCGTCCGCGCCGAGGCCGATGGTGAAGGTTGTCATGTGCTGCCAAGTGGCTGTGTCGCGCGTATTAGTCGGCTTGACATTGTTGGCCAAGCCTGTGCGCAGATCTGTCTTGTAGTAATAATCGGCAATATCGGCTAACGATGAACTGGCTGAAAACGGCGAACCGCCTGATGCACCATTCCAGAAACCATCGGTAGACATGATGTGATAACTAGGCCGGCAACTCACCAAGGTTTTATCAGGTGTAGTCGCACTCACATTCGCATAATAGGGATCATTCCCTGTGTAGTCAAAACTGGACAGCGTACCCTTATACAATTTTCCTATCCGGTCCATCTGGTCCCGCAACGGCGTGCCACCATCGGGATTGATCGCATACAGCTTGGTGTAAAAACTCTGCTTCTGATCCTTGTCAAAATCACGGATGGTGAGCCAGCTTACGCCATCTGTCACACTAGTATTACTTGATCCCGATTTATTGATGGCATTGAAACCGACACGGAGCTTAGACGGATTCACCGGGGTAACTATCGGGTCAATCAGTGAAAATGCCAGCCCAATCGAAGTCTTGGTCATAAGAATACGAGTGCGGTAATAGGTAAACCAGTTGGCGAAATTTTGGATTTCCTGCGTATAAGTACAGGGACCTGCACCGCAATCGGTACGTGTCGATGCTTTTGCGTATGTGTTACCGGATAAAATGTCTACCCGGGTATAGTTGGCATCAGTATTCTGTCCAGTCGACCCGTCCGGGGATCCGCTGCCCTTCCAAGCATAATAAAACGCATAACGTGCCACTTTTTTGTCATACGTCGAATTCGCAGTATCCGGACAATTGCTGTTTTTTGCGAAACTGATAGTCTTGCTATAAATAGGCAGTGTTGGGGTTGACTGTGCGTAACAAGGTACGGTTAGATCAATTGAATTAATATTTCCACCCGTAGTGGGATAAGGGTCGATACGCGCTGCAGAGGGGGGGCTGCTGCCCATGCTCGCGCTGAGATAATCGGTGCCTGGAATGTAAGTGGTGGCCGGATCGTAATAAATCTGATTATACGCACTAGAGTAAAAAGCACGATTTGTCTTGTCCGTATTGTATGCACCAAGAGCATCTACTCCCGTTACCGTTTCCCACTCCATACTGCCGGAATTATCCAGCGTAAACATCACGTTCGGCTTGGGCGGCTGCGCCAAAAACAGCGGCGTTTGCGACACCGCTGCCAGCGCCACACCGGAACCTAGCGCTAACGCAAGGTAAAGCCATTGCGTCAACAGCTGCCGCATCCTGCCTGCAGCCGGGCGTTTCAATAAAATCGCTCGTAACATGACGCTTCCTTTATCAATTAAATCTCAAATAACTCTGCAGCATCACGACCGCGTTCTCGGTGCCGCCAACACCGCGTGCAGTAATCCGATAGGCCTCCAGGCTTTCGTTTTTCTTGTTCTCATTTGGATCCAGATTCAGGATATCTTTCACGTCTTCGACCATGCATCTCGGGCGCGCAGCCAAACCGCTTTTGTCCGGATCGGCGGCTGGTACTGCGGCAGATATGCCATCATTGCTCCAGTAAGAAGCCACCTCCCAGTTGTTTGAACCAGAGGTAAGCCCAGGGGTCTTGACCGGGATTGTATGTACGTCAGCCAGTAAATCATTTTCGCAATAACGCAACGCTTGCTCTGCCGCCTGGAACGCCAACTGCTGATTACGCAGATTGCCTGACATTTTCTCTCCCAAAGTCACATTACGGATGGTGGTAACCCCGAGCAGCATCATTACAACCAGGAAGATCAATACAATCGGCAAGGCAATTCCGCGTTCCATACTGCGTGTTTTTGCCATGATGTCTGGTGATGTATTCATCAATCTCTCTCTAATCAACCAGATTGGACGCAGCGTTATTACGCAAGGTAAAAACCCGGATCATCGCCGTTCTTAACTTACGGTCAGTAGCTGTTTGCGACATTCCGTTACAGTCGACGTATGTTTGCGCTTGCGGAGTGACATTATTGGCGCTGCTAATTAATAAACAAACCTGAACACTGGTTACCTGATTCCAAGTCGTTTTATAGTTGGCACTCGGAAGAAGATTCTTGACGTCATTTGCATTCAGATTCAACTTATCCGTGACAAATGCCCCTTTGGTATCCGCTCCGTAGGTCACCACCATATCTTCGACATTGCTAAGGACTGGCTGCGAGACAGCATTTCCACTGCCATTGCAGTACAGCGATGGTGCGCTGTCGCCAGATTTGGTATATAAAAAAAATCGATTGTTCACAATGCCAGGCTTGGTCGAAGTTTCATTAACGCTTTGTCCATTACAATCGGCACCTGCCCCCGTATTTGCGTCATACAGATCAGCGGCCCTATAACTGACTTCAAATCCCGGCTTGCCTGCGGCTGTCGCACAACTGAAATCCGGTGTTGCGGCAACCGGGCTGGCAAATCCTGTATCACAGCCCCTCAACCCTTGCAAAATATTTCCATCCACATCCACAAAATCAGTCGTGGTACGAGTCACTGGATTGCCAAATCCCGCCTGCATTAAGTTACGACCAATCAACGCCATCGCATAACGCCCGTCTTCCTGCAAGCGCGCATTGTCATCATTGATGCGGTAACTGCCTTTGCTGCTAATAAACAGGCTGCTGACAAACAGCACCAGCACCAGACTGATCACCACCGAAACCATCAGCTCTACAAGAGTGAAACCTTGCTGGGCAGTGGGCGATTTGTGAAACGGAGAAATTTTCATCATGGCAGGAATGCCGTTTGGAAACAGCGCACATCTTTATCCTTGCTGGCGTCCAATGCTGCAAAGCGGCAGTTGCCATCAATTGCGCCTGATGCGTCAGTAGCCTTGCCCGGCTCTTTGAAATATATGGTGATCACAAAACCGGCTGCGATATCGCCGGCAATTTCGCCCCATCCGCCTGCCATCGCCTTGGCTAATCCAAGCCGCCAGTTATAGATATCCTGCGCCGCGACTTTGGCAGCGTCGCAACCAGTAGTACATACCGTCGCAGCGGCGTTATCGCCCAGTTTTCCACTTGCCGAAGTTATGTAATTACCAGCTTTGGCGCCGGCTACATTGGCGCGCATACGGTCTGCGATATCGGCGCTGTATTGGCTGGCGGTTGAGCGAAATTGCGCTACTTTTTGGTAGCGTAGTGACGCAACCTGCAAGCCGGCCAATCCAAGTAGTCCGAACGAGGCAATCAAGATCGAAATCAGTACTTCGATCAGGCCGACACCCGCCTGCCTGCGCACACCAGAGCGCGACCTGTTTCGGTTATTTATTTTCATGACTATTCGCGGCACAATAATCTCCGTTATCAGCAACCGGCAGCGGCAGTTTTTTCGACGCTGGCATGTCCAGAGCGGCTGATCACCACTTTCCGGCCTTCCAACTTGCAATCATTGGCGAAGGTAAAACTATCCTCTTTACTACTAGTAGGTTGACCCATGCCACCGTAAGTGATTGCGGGGATCGTTGCAGTAACCGTGGTTCCTGTCGGCAGTGCTTTCTGGCGTGCCAGCACCTCCGTAACAGCGTTGGAAGGACCAACTCCGGCGAGCCATCCGGTATTCCAGTCGCCCGCAGCGGCACAAGCGTCGGAGCCAGATTCGGCATTGACGGCGCGGCAAAGCGTGACCGCGCTACCACGCTTGATCGCTTCGGATCGTGCCAGCATGTTTGCCGCAACAAATTCATTGACGTTGCCAGTCAGGCGGTTTTGCTGAATCATGTCACGCATGGAGGGCACGCCCACTGCTAACAAAATGGCGGCAATCGAAATGGTGATCATCAATTCGATCAGAGTAAAACCCTGCACTGCATATGGCTGCTCCGAAAGGAATAACTTTGCGGATGACTTCTCGGCTAACATTTTTATCACTTTGCATATGTATCTGACTGGATCGAAGTGTAAGCAAAGTATTTTCTTTGGGCAATATCTGGACGATGAGATGAACGGGAAGTCGGATGAGCGGTTAAAAACCGCGGATACGCTTTTGCGTGCACCGGACTTTTCTTTAAATCACGCTAAGTCGGGCAGGTGACCGACTCTGTGATGACTCTGATGCGACCGGCCCGGTTGATGCATACGGTACGATCGAAATTTCCATCGTAGCTAAAGATGAGCCTGGCTCCAGTCAATGATCCTACCGGCCCTCCGAAACTGTTATAGGTAATTGATCGTAATGTAGTAGGTTTGGCGGCAACATAGACCTTGTCCGGCAAGGCGCCCTGACGCAGCAGAATCAGATTTTCGCCAGGTACGATCACGATCCAGCCGGAACACCAGTCGCTACTGAGACACTCTCCGCTTGCGGTCGTAACGCATGTATTGGTACCGGATTCCGCCTTCACGCTGCGACATATCGTAACCGGTCGACCGCGTTTGATAGCTTCTGAACGTGCAAACGTTGCCGCTGCAATAAATTGGTTCACGTTACCCGACAAGCGGGTTTCTATGATCAGCTCTCGCATCGATGGAATGCCGATCGCAAGCAAAATCCCTGCAATCGCAATGGTGACGATCAATTCGATCAGGGTAAAACCATGAGCGTTTCGGTTCCGTCTCAATGTAAAAGGTTTCGCAACAGGCATTACGATCTCCCTAAATATTGCACTTAGGGAAACAATACCGTTACGCTGACATTTTAACAACCATTATTACCCAGGAGAATGTTTGTTCCGGGAGGTACGCGGCATGTGGAATGTTTATTTTTTATCGCTGCTAGCGATTTCTGCGATCACGCTCTGGAATTCTGCGACATCCTCGAAGCTGCGGTAAACCGATGCGAAGCGGATGTAGGCGATTTTATCGAGCAGTTTTAATTCTTCCATGATGCATTCGCCGATGCGTTGCGAACTGATTTCGCGCTCGCCCAGCGACAGGATTTTTTCTTCGATGCGGCTAATCGTCGCATCCACTGCCTCGGCGGAGACCGGTCGTTTACGTAGGGCCAGCATCAGGCTGGCGCGTAATTTTCCGGCTGCGAATTCGACCCGGCTACCGTTTTTCTTGACAATGACTGGCATCGTGAGTTCGATGCGCTCATAGGTAGTAAAACGCTTTTCACATTTAGCGCAACGGCGGCGGCGGCGGATGGAATCGCCCTCTTCCGATGCGCGGGTGTCGAGAACTTGGGTGTCTTCGTGATGGCAAAACGGGCATTTCATGATGGCCTTGGATCGGAAGATGCTGCTGTATGCATTTTGAATCCTGGATGTGCAGACGACTTCTCCGAAATTTCCGGGGAAGTCGTCTGTGCTTCTCAGTGCTTGTCAGCCCTTCTCAGCCGCGCATTCTATTTCAGAATGAGTGCGTGCTTGCTTGACTGAATCTATCAGGCATAGACCGGAAAAGCGTCGGTCAGTTTCTTGACTTCGGCCTTGACGCGTTCAATGGTGGCGGCGTCGCTTGGGTTGTCGAGTATGTCGGCGATCAGATTGCCGACTTTGGTCGCTTCCGCTTCGCCGAAACCGCGGGTGGTCATGGCCGGGCTGCCCAGACGAATGCCGGAGGTGACAAAAGGTTTTTCCGGATCGTTCGGAATGGCATTTTTGTTGCAGGTGATGTGCGCGGAACCGAGCAATGCTTCGGCTGCTTTGCCGGTGATGTTCTTGGCGCGCAGGTCGACCAGCATCAGATGGCTTTCGGTGCGGCCGGAAACGATGCGCAAGCCACGTGCGATCAGCGCTTTTGCCAGTGCATCGGCATTTTTGACCACTTGCTGCTGGTAAGCCTTGAATTCCGGCGCCAGCGCTTCCTTGAATGCGACTGCCTTGCCAGCGATGACGTGCATCAGCGGGCCGCCCTGAATGCCGGGGAAAATTGCGGAATTGATGATTTTTTCGTGTTCCGCCTTCATCAGGATGAAGCCGCCGCGTGGGCCGCGCAGCGATTTGTGCGTGGTGGAGGTAACAAAATCGGCAAATGGCACCGGATTCGGATACTCACCGGCAGCGATCAGGCCGGCGTAATGCGCCATGTCGACCATGAAATAAGCACCGATTTCCTTGGCAACCTTCGCGAAACGCTCGAAATCGATGCGCAATGCATAGGCGGATGCACCGGCGATGATCAGCTTGGGCTTGTGTTCGCGCGCCAGGCGCTCCATTGCTTCGTAATCGATTTCTTCATTGGCGTCGAGGCCGTATGACACGACATTGAACCATTTGCCGGACATATTAAGCGGCATGCCGTGCGTCAGGTGACCGCCTTCTGCCAACGACATACCCATGATGGTGTCGCCCGGTTTCAGTACCGCGAAGAATACGCCCTGATTGGCTTGCGAACCGGAGTTAGGCTGCACGTTGGCGGCTTCGGCGCCGAATATTTGCTTGATGCGGTCGATCGCCAATTGTTCGGCGATATCGACGAATTCGCAGCCGCCGTAATAGCGCTTGCCCGGATAGCCTTCAGCGTATTTATTGGTCAGTTGCGAACCTTGCGCTTCCATGACGGCAGGCGACGTATAGTTTTCGGACGCGATCAGCTCAATGTGCTCTTGCTGACGAACGTTTTCCTTCTGGATCACGGCCCACAATTCGGGGTCGATGTTGGCGAGTGTGTGGTCTTTGGAGAACATGCGGGTTCCTATCGATAAATGTGCAAAAGTATGCAAATAAGCTGCAACTACGTTTTACTTGGATCGATTGAGGGGTCATCGCACGGAAAATGCAAATGACAGACAGCCTCAGTCGTGCGCTCCATTTTGGGCTGCCCAGGCGAACGGCTGAAGAATTCTCACGTTCCCCGGTGGATGCCCACCTTGTCGCCGGAAGTGTGTCCTCCCGACTTTTCGCCAGTCACGTGAGATGAAATGGTCCGCAAATTGTAAGGTAAGCAGATAATTTCAGCAAGGCGCAAAGACGGCTGCCGCATTGCG
>Ga0366808_1001_pt2 | contig 68029 bp, 63 predicted proteins | sample TotcelN113001M13_FD_207020 | JGI IMG/M metagenome (GOLD analysis project Ga0366808, IMG submission 207020) | Enriched cells from coal bed in the Powder River Basin, Montana, United States - Total cells N11 rep3 HSBNCT.N11.300.1.M13 ... | reverse complement strand
AAACGAGAAAAGCCGAAAACTGAACGGTAATGCTTGCTGGCATCAAAAGCAGCAGGACAAGCCAGAAGGCGATAATTTCATCCCATACCATGCAGCCGTGATCGGGGCAGTTGAGCGCAATCCCTGTTTTATGGCAAATCGAGATGCCGTAAAAAAACCCAGCAACAATGATTGCCGCCCAAGTATAGGTATTGAAGATGTCGGGCCAAGCCGCTGACAATGCGCCAAAGGACAGCCATGCGAACAGCGTGCCGGCGGTGCCTTGTAAAACAGGCGATAGTCCGCTGCCAAAACCTAATGCGAACAGATAAGCCGGATGCGATATAAGAAAGCGTATATCGAGCACAACCGCCTGCGGCTCTTTTTCCAGATCGCTCATTTTGCAAGAAAATGGTCAAATGATCCGGATGACGATGCGACTTGGTTGCCCATGCTGTCGATAAGCCGCAACCCCGGAAGTTGCTCGATCATGCCTATACGAGTAACAGGCGTTCCGGCCGAGCTGGCCGCTTCGAGAATTGCGGCCCGGCTTGAGGGAGGGGCAGTAAAGCAAAGCTCGTAATCGTCTCCGCCCCCAAGCATGAATTGACGACGCAGTTCCAGGGGCTGGCTGGACAGCATGGCTCCGGCAGGTAATGCATCGACTTCGAGAGTGGCGCCCAGTCTGGAACGTTCAAGTATATGCTTCAGGTCGCCTGCCAGCCCGTCGGAAATATCTATCGCTGCATGAGCTATGCCGCAAAGAGCCAGGCCCAAGGCAATGCGCGGCGAGGGCGAATGAAGGCGCGCGGCAGCCTTTGAAAGAGTATTCGGGTCCAGCTTCAGCTCGTTTCGCATGCCAGCCAATGCCAGCCTTGCATCGCCCAGCGTGCCGGATATCCATATGTCATCTCCAATCTGCGCATTGTCCCGGCGCAATGCCTGGCCTGCCGCAACCTCGCCGAAAATGGTAATGCAGATGTTAAGCGGCCCCCGCGTGGTGTCGCCGCCAATCAGTTCGCAGTCATGCTGGTCCGCCAGCGCAAACATGCCTTCAGAAAAAGGGCGGAGCCATACGGCATCGGGCGCAGGCAATGCCAGAGCCAATGTGAAAGCGATGGGTTTGGCGCCCATGGCGGCCAGATCGGACAAATTAACCGCCAGGGATTTGTGCCCCAGTTCCCTAGGGTCTGTATCAGCGAAGAAGTGGGTGCCGGCGACCAGCATGTCGCACGAAATGGCGATCTGATGGCCAATCGACGGCGTCAGCAAGGCGCAATCGTCGCCAATCCCCAAGCTTGCCTTGCGCGTGGGGCGAGTAAAAAACTGGGCAATCAGGTCAAATTCGGAAATCATGGGTAAATTGTACAGAAGGACATTCCATCTGTTTCATTGAATGGTTAATTATCCTGCAGGAAAAAATGCGCAGCAATAGATGCTGAGATAGATGCCGAAACGGATCTGTCTGAAAGGCAGAGCCGTTGCATATCGTCAATCTGCGATCGGTTCATTTTCCCAGATAACTGTCGCGGTTCTGGCGCCTCGCAAGGCATTGGTGACCACCACCTGTTCGGCAATGCGCAGATCGCTAATGGTTAAAGAGCGTTGCTCTGCCATCCATGCGGGATCGGCCAGCAGTATCGACCGCATAACTCCAGGCAGAATTCCAGCATCCAGCGGCGGCGTGTACCATCGGCCGGACAATTTCACAAATACATTGCAGCGGCCGCCTTCGGTCAATTCACCTGCGGTGTTGAAAAAAAGTGTGTCAAATGCACCTTGCTTTTCGGCTTCAAGGATGGAGTCATCGTAGCGCTTGCGTACGGTAGTTTTATGGCGAAGGAACAAGTCGATGGACGACATGGTTTTTTTTGCAATGATCACTCTGACGGGGCCAGTCTGCGAATGCAGCACTGAATTTTGTATCTTGAAGCCGCCCTTGCCCAAAGACAGCCGGACTCGATGTCCGCTATCGCCAGGAAGCGCCGTGCATGCCTCGCCTACTATTTTTCGAAGCACTGCTTCATCGAAGGGAAACCCAAAATACAGCGCTGATGCGGCCAGACGCTTAATATGCAGGTCCAGATGGCGGCAGCCTTCGGCTCGCGTTGCGTACATGGTTTCGAAAAGATCGAAATCGCACGGTAAGCCAGACAGGAAAGCAGCTTTCAGCAGGCACTCCTCATACTCATCATCTGACTTGCTGTCATGGACGATGCCCGCGCCAACCCCCATTTCTCCGGTACGCACTCCGTCTTTGCCGGGGGCATCCAGCATCAAGGAACGGATGGGGACGGAAAGGCAGAAATCGCCAATATTCCGTCCCGGCCCGGGGGCGTCAAACCAGCCGATTGCTCCGGTATAAATGCCTCGCCTGTCCTGCTCAAGCTCATTGATGATCTGCATCGCTCGATGCTTGGGAGCGCCGGTGATCGATCCGCATGGAAATACGCCGCGGAAAATATCCGTAAAAGTCATCCTTTGATCCAGTTGCGCTTCAATAGTCGATGTCATTTGCAGTATGTCTCCATACCGGTTGACTTCAAACAAGGCTGGAACATGCACCGAGCCGGTAACAGCAATCCGGCTGAGATCGTTGCGCAAAAGATCGACAATCATGAGGTTCTCCGCGCGGTTCTTGCTATCGCTCGCCAAAGTGCGCGAGGCGGCAATATCTTCCGACGCATTCCCATGCGCAGGGGCCGTCCCCTTCATCGGCTTGGTGGTCAATAGCCCATGCTTATGTCGGATAAATAATTCAGGCGAAAATGACAGGATGGCCCGGCCGTCCGGAAGAGCTATCAGCGCGCCATAAGGAACCGGCTGGCGCGCTCGCAACTTGGAATAGAGCGCCGGCAGGGAGCCATACGCATCAAAGCGTAATCGAAAGGTGTAGTTGATCTGATAGGTATCGCCAGCTTCAATATAGTCATGAATTCGGGCGATGGCGGCAGCAAACTCTGCTTCGCTTACATTTGAGCGTTGATTCGCAACTCCTGCCGGATGATCGGAATCTGCTTTGAATTTTTTGGCGCGTTTTCTTAGCCAGAGAGCCGCTGCATCAGAAGAAAGATGCTCGCATCGATCGAAAATCAATATCTGCGCAAGAGGGCTGTCATCCGCAGACTGCTGCGTCTGCAGAAGACATGCTCCGAGCTCGTAGGTAAAAAGCCCGATTGCATGACGGCCGAGCTCTAATTCTGCCTGCATTCGCTTGAACAAGTCCGGGATACCGTCGGCCTGGTGGCAATCCAACGTGCCGACCAGACCCGTATATAGCCTTGATCGCAGTGCTGACCTGCTTGCATCGCTGTCGTCCAGCAAGGCAAAGCATTCGGAAACAGGATCGGCGGCAGGGTATGTGAAGGGGGGCACGGGAATTTGAGAAGATGCAGGGAGCCGAAAATATAACATGTCCGAATTGATCGATGAATCAATAACCGATCCTGGCGCCGGCACATGTAAAAGGCAGGATGACAACCGGCTATCCTGACACGAAGCATGACAAAGGTTGATTTATAGATCAATCGGAGCAAAGACAAAAAGACGCGTGCGGAAATGCTTGCATATCTACATCAATAGCTAAAATTCGGCCCTTGCCATTGTTTTCAAAAAAACAACAAAATCACCGGATTCATCAATTTTATACGCCTTGCGCCGGCTACCACGGCATCCAGATCAACCAAACTCCCCTTGCTCCAGACTAATACTATATTTGTCAAGACTATCTTGACCTAGGTCAACGAGATTTTTAGCTGGTTCACGGCATACTCATGGAGGAACGTTGTACAACGTTTATCAAAACTAACCGAGGAAAGGCTATTTTCTTATGAGTAACGACACTGCAGTAGCATCGGAAGCGGCAGAACTGACTGACGGCTTTCATCTTATTATTGATGCCCTGAAAATGAACGACATCGACACCATGTACGGTGTTGTCGGCATTCCTGTTACGGCACTCGCCCGCCTCTGGCAGGCTGACGGTCAAAAGTTCTTCAGCTTTCGTCATGAACAACACGCGGGTTTTGCAGCCGGTGTCGCTGGTTATTTGACTAAAAAACCAGGCATCTGCCTGACCGTGTCCGCACCAGGCTTCTTGAACGGCCTGACAGGACTGGCCAATGCTACCACCAACTGCTGGCCGATGATTCTGATCAGCGGCTCCAGCGAACGCGAAATCGTCGACCTGCAACAAGGCGACTACGAAGAGATGGATCAACTGAACCTTGCTAGGCCGCATTGCAAGGCTGCTTTCCGTATTAACCGCGCTGAAGACATCGGCGTCGGTATTGCTCGTGCGATTCGCACTGCTGTTTCCGGCCGTCCTGGCGGCGTCTACCTGGATATGCCAGCAAGACTGTTCACCCAGACAATGACAGTTGAAGCAGGCGCAAGGTCGCTGTTCGTACCGGTCGACCCGACCCCGGCTCAATTGCCTGCTCCGGACTCGATCGCTCGCGCAGTTGCCCTGATCAAAGGCGCAAAAGCACCGTTGATCCTGCTCGGCAAAGGTGCTGCATACGCTCAATGTGACGCTGAAATCCGCGCCCTCATTGAAGAAACCGGCATTCCGTTTACGCCTATGTCGATGGCCAAGGGCCTGCTGCCTGACAACCATCCGCAATGTGCTGCTGCCGCTCGCTCATTCGTTCTTCCCCAAGCCGACGTTGTCGTGCTGATCGGAGCCCGTCTGAACTGGCTGCTTGCACACGGTAAGGGAAAAACATGGGGTGGACAGAAGCAATTCGTTCAGATCGATATCCAGTCGAATGAAATCGACAGCAACGTGCCTATCGCTGCACCGGTTATCGGCGATATCGCCTCTTGCGTATCTGCTTTGCGCGCAGGCCTGAAGGGCATGGCTAAGCCAGGCGCCGAATGGACTGGTGCCATCACCGAGCGTGTGGCTGCTAGCAAATCGAAGCTGGCTCCCAAGCTGGCCGCTCCTTCTCCGCTGATGAACTATTCGAACTCGCTGGGCGCAGTTCGTGACGTTCTGGCAAAATTCCCTGACGTTACCCTCGTTAACGAAGGCGCTAACGCCCTCGATAACACCCGCATGATCGTCGATCAATACCAGCCGCGCAAGCGTGTGGATTCCGGCACATGGGGCATCATGGGTATCGGTATGGGTGCTTGCGTTGCTGCAGCAAACGTTACCGGCAAGCCGGTCGTTGCAATCGAAGGCGACAGCGCGTTTGGTTTCAGCGGCATGGAAATCGAAACGATTGCTCGTTACAAACTGCCAGTTACCGTCATTGTCATGAACAACGGCGGTATCTATAAAGGCGGCGAAGTCAATCCGGGTAGCGATCAACCTTCATGTACCGTATTGGGCCAAGTCCGCTACGACTTGATGATGGCAGCACTCGGTGGCGTTGGCATTAATGCCACGACTCCGGCAGAACTGGCTAAGGCACTGGAAGATTCAATCAAATCCGGCAAGCCTACGCTGATCAATGCTGTAATCGATCCGGATGCTGGTGTTGAAAGCGGCCGTATCCAAGGCTTGAACGTTGTAAGTAAAGTAGGCAAGAAGTAAGACTGCAATTCGGAGGCCAGGCGGTAATTTCGCAACTGGCCCCTGATCGCACTTTGATGCCCCTTGGACTTATGGTCCAAGGGGTATTTTTATTGGAAAATATTTTTTCGCGGTTCGATTCGCTTCAGCGCGAGGTGCCGCGATTTTCCTTATCGTTCCAATCCCGACATGCTAAATTCATTTCACTTTGAATTTACAGGATCACCGTTCAGGCATCTAATTATGTGAGCGTGGCTACCATAGCGCAGCACGGCCTCAGGTAGTAACATGAGTTTGAAAAAATAAATAAGGGAACTGGACTATATCCTGCAATGAGTCATACCACTATTATCGAATACATCGGCACAGTTATATTTCTGCTGGCTGTGATGCATACATTTTCCACAAAATGGTTTGTGCATCTTGCGCATAAAGACGCCAGGCATGCAGGCCTATGGCATTTGCTTGGAGAAGTAGAGGTTGTTTTCGGTTTTTGGGCATTTATTCTTCTGGCTTGCATGGCCGCAATCGGCGGCTCGGATGTGGCAGTCGGCTATCTGGACCGGCAAAATTTTACAGAACCCTTGTTTGTGTTCGTCATTCTGGTCATGGCGGCAACCAAGCCGGTTCTTCAGGCAGTAAGGGAATTCATAAACCGGCTTGCTCGGTTTGTTCCGTTGCCGGAACCTTTTGCCTACTATTTCCTGAGCCTATCGCTGGTGCCGTTGCTGGGTTCCTTCATAACCGAACCGGCAGCCATGACGCTTGCAGCGCTGATGTTGCGGGATCGTTTTTTTACGCAAATTATTCCTCCGAGAATGAAGTACGTTACGCTGGCTGTATTGCTGGTCAACGTATCAATAGGCGGCGTACTCACCTCTTATGCGGCCCCTCCGGTTCTGATGGTGGCTGATAAATGGGGCTGGGACATTGGGTTCATGCTCAGCAATTTTGGCTGGAAATCCGCCGTCGCCGTAGCGATTAATGCCATGTCTGCGACGTGGCTCTTTCGAAAAGTGCTGCTGCGCATGGAAAATGCCGGAGACGCTTCCGAAAAAAAGGTTGTGCCGCTAACCGTGGTATTCATTCACCTGCTCTTTTTGGCTGGAACAGTGATATTCAGTCATCATCCTGCCGTATTCATGGGCCTGTTCCTGTTTTTTCTGGGTTTTACCGAGGCCTACCGACGGCACCAGGACACCTTGATGCTGCGTGAAGGTTTGCTGGTTGCATTCTTTCTTGCGGGCTTGGTCGTGTTGGGCCAGCAACAACGATGGTGGTTGCAACCACTGCTGGCCGGCATGGAATCCACAGTGCTTTTCATTGGCGCAATCGCCCTGACGGGTGTTACCGACAATGCAGCGCTTACTTATCTCGGCTCATTGGTAGAAGGGATTTCAGCCGCCGCCAAATATGCCTTGGTTGCCGGCGCTGTAACGGGAGGGGGATTGACGGTGATTGCGAATGCGCCGAATCCGGCCGCATTCTCGATACTGAAAGGTTCTTTTGAGGAGGGCGCGATCAGCCCGCTGAAATTGTTCCTATCGGCGCTGCCGCCAACTATCGTCGCTGCCTTGTGTTTTTTCTTTCTATGATGCTCATCATTCAGCCACAACAGATAACTACCAGGAATCTTTCGACGCAAGTGTGAAAAAATACAGCGGAAACCTCTGATGCTACAAAGAGACGCCGCATGTTTGAAATTCAAGCCGCAGAAATAAACTCCAGTCAAAATGATCCTGACGTCTGTTTTTAGCTCGGATAGTGCTCTGCATGTGGAACACAAAAAGGTATAATTCGCGCCATGAATGCATCTGTCGACCAGCAACTTGATTCCTTGCGCGTCCCTCCCCACTCGATTGAAGCGGAGCAATCCGTTCTGGGCGGGCTGCTCCTGGACAACGCTTCCTGGGACAGAATCGCCGATTTCCTGCGCGAAGCCGATTTTTACCGATATGACCACCGCATCATATTTCAGCATATCGCCAAGCTGATTAGTGCCTCCAAACCGGCGGATGTCATAACGGTATATGAATCGCTGACCAATATCGGCAAGGCCGAGGAGGTCGGCGGTTTGCCTTATCTGAACGCGCTCGCTCAAAATACACCTTCCGCCGCCAATATCCGCCGTTACGCGGAAATCGTGCGCGACCGGGGCGTCTTGCGCAAGCTGATTACCGTAGCGGACGAAATTTCCGGACGTGCTTTCAGCCCGCAAGGCAAGGAAGTCAAACAGATCCTTGATGAAGCCGAATCCAAAATATTTGCGATTGCCGAAGAAGGCTCGCGAGGGGTACAAGGATTTCAGGACATTCAACCCCTGCTGACGCAAGTCGTGGAGCGCATCGACGAACTTTACAATCGGGACAGCGGCAGCGACATTACCGGCGTGCCGACCGGATTTGTCGACCTGGACCGGATGACGTCGGGTCTGCAGGCGGGTGACCTGATCATTGTGGCCGGTCGGCCTTCCATGGGAAAGACGGCTTTTTCGATTAATATCGGCGAGAACGTCGCAATCGAAAGCGGGTTGCCGGTTGCCGTCTTTTCGATGGAAATGGGCGGCGTCCAGCTTGCAATGCGCATGCTGGGTTCGGTCGGGCGACTTGATCAGCATCGTTTGCGCACTGGCCGTCTGGCTGATGAAGACTGGCCGCGCCTGACGCATGCAATACAGAAGATGAACGATGCGCAACTGTACATCGATGAGACTCCCGCTCTAAATTCCATTGAACTGCGGGCACGAGCGAGGCGCCTGGCCAGACAATGCGGCAAGCTGGGATTGATAGTCATCGATTACTTGCAGTTAATGTCTCCGAATTCCTTGGGTGAGAATCGCGCAACTGAAATCTCCGAAATATCCCGTAGCCTGAAGGCCCTGGCTAAAGAGCTGAACTGTCCGGTGATAGCGCTGTCCCAGCTCAACCGCTCATTGGAGCAGCGGCCGAACAAACGGCCTGTTATGTCTGACTTGCGTGAATCCGGCGCGATTGAGCAGGATGCGGACCTGATTCTGTTTATCTATCGGGACGAAGTCTACAATCCTGACTCACCGGACAAGGGCGTCGCTGAAATTATTATTGGCAAGCAGAGAAATGGACCGATCGGTAACGTACGCTTGACATTTGCAGGTCAGTTTACCAAGTTTGACAATTACGCCGGAGCTCAAAACTCGTATGGCGGAGATTGATGCGGCAAACCCATCCTGTCCGTTTCACTCTTGATTGATTATGATTCTGAATACTAAATAGGAATATGTATGTTTGGACGTTTGATGCCAACAGAAGGCAAATTCTTTGACCTTTTCAACCAGCATGCTGAATTGTGCGTCAAGGGAGCGAAGGAACTGCTTGCGCTGATGACGCATTTCGATAATCTCGAGAGGCGCCTGCATGAGGTCGAGGTTCTTGAGAAGCAGGCGGACAAGGTTACTTACATGACCATCGGCATTCTTCACAAAACGTTCATTACCCCGATTGACCGCGACGATATCCATCGCCTCATCACGCGCATGGATGACATCCTTGATGTGATGGAGGACGCTGCGCAAACGGTTTCACTGTATGACATTCAGGTCATTACGCCCGAGGCAACACGTCTGGCTGAGCTGGGGCTTGCCTGCACGGAGAAAGTCAAGGAAGCGGTTGGCTTGTTGCACAACATGAATAACTCGCGTCAAATCCTCGAGATTTGCGAGGAAATCGATCGTCTTGAATCCGATGCCGACCATGTTATGCACGCGGCCTTATCCAAGCTTTTTCGCGATGAGCCCGATGTGCGCAATCTTATCAAGCTCAAAGCAATCTACGAGTTTCTTGAGTCCGTGACGGATCGCTGCGAAGATGTCGCAAATATCATAGAAGGCATTGTTGTCGAGAATGCTTGACCGCTAGCGCAAAGTCTAGCCCCATTATTCTTCATTACGATACGAGCTGCGCAATACACAGGTTGAAAACAACGGAACGTTATTGCTTTGCGGTGCGGCAGCACTCTCAACGGTAAGCATGCAAGCGCGATTGCCGGTCATCCATACATAGAATTCATGCAAACCTACCAAATCAGTATCTACATAATCATTTTTCTGGTTGCGCTGGCGCTGCTGTTTGATTTCATGAACGGCTTTCATGATGCGGCGAACGCCATCGCCACAGTCGTATCAACCGGCGTGCTAAAGCCGCAAACAGCCGTTGCCATGGCGGCCTTGGCCAATTGCGTAGCCGTTCTCGTGTTTAACCTGCACGTCGCGACAACTGTGGGGAAAGGTACTATCGACCCGGCGATCGTCGATCATTATGTCGTGTTTGGCGCCTTGGTGGGCGCCATTTCATGGAACGTGCTTACCTGGTATTACGGAATCCCATCTTCTTCATCTCATGCGTTGATCGGCGGCTTGGTCGGAGCGGCAATAGCCAAGTCCGGCAGCGGCTCGCTGATCGCTTCCGGACTGATAAAGACCATTGCCTTCATCCTTATCTCGCCATTGCTGGGGTTTATCCTCGGCTCGGTCATGATGCTCCTGGTTTCATGGGTTTTTGTCCGTTCGCCGCCAAGAAGCGTCGATAAATGGTTTCGCCGCCTGCAGTTGATTTCCGCTTCCATGTACAGTCTTGGCCATGGCGGCAACGATGCGCAAAAAACGATGGGTATCATCTGGATGCTGTTGATTGCCGGCGGCTATTCCGGCGTCAACGAATCGCTGCCGATATGGGTGGTGATCTGCTGTTACGCGGCGATTGGCATGGGCACCCTGTTCGGGGGCTGGCGTATTGTAAAAACAATGGGCCAGAAGATTACCAAGCTCAAGCCGGTCGGTGGATTTTGCGCTGAAACCGGCGGTGCTATCACGCTCTTCATTGCTACGGCACTTGGCATTCCGGTATCCACCACGCATACGATCACCGGAGCTATCGTCGGGGTCGGTTCGGCAAAAAAAATGTCGGCCGTGCGCTGGGGGGTTGCCGGTAATATTGTCTGGGCATGGGTTTTCACGATTCCGGCATCCGCATTCGTCGGCGCGGTTTTCTGGTGGATCGGCACGCTTATTCTCTGATCGCCAATACCTGGGAACCCGTCGATACCGTCTTCGCAACCGGGGATGCCCGCAGAACGGATGCTAACGCCGGTTGGCCAGTATCGAGCTTCCAAGCGAGGCAATAATCAGCATGGCTCCCATCAACCCGGTGACTGCCTCCGGAATATGGAAGCCGACCCCCGCAAGCATCATTACCGCCAGAGCGCCTATTGCCCAAAAAGCCCCGTGTTCGAGATAACGGTAGTGAATCAGTGTGCGGCTGTCGACCAGCATCAAGGTGAAGCTGCGCACGTACATGGCCCCTGCACCTAACCCTAATGTGATGATGAACAGGTTGTTTGACATCGCAAATGCGCCGATGACGCCATCAAATGAAAAGCTGGCGTCGATCAGTTCAAGGTAGAGAAATCCGCCGATCCCTTGCTGGACAGCATGCTGCACCTTTTTATCCTCGTTACCGCCTAATAGCGCAGCCATGCCTTTGGTAAGGATAAAAGTGATTACTCCCCATACGCCCGACAGAATAAATTCGCTGTGTTTCTCGGCAGGAAGCAGCGTCGAGGCCGTCATCAAAACAAGCAGCGTCAGGGCCGCTTCAATCGCTTCCATCTTCCCCAGTTGGGTCAGCGGCTTCTCGATGAACTGGAACCAGTGCTCGGTCTTGTGGCGAGCAACAAAAAAACTGAAGAACACCATAAGCAGGAAAGTGCCGCCGAAAGCGGCAATCTGATGATGCGCAGACGCCATGATGCGAGCATATTCGTCAGGACTGTATAAGGCCAGTTCTATTGCATGAGACGGGCTAAGGTTTCCGACAACGCCAACAATCACCAGTGGAAAGACCAGGCGCATGCCGAAGACGGCAACCACTATGCCCCATGCGAGAAAGCGCCGGCGCCATACTTCATTCCAGCCGCTCAAAATTCCGGCGTTGACCACGGCATTGTCAAACGAAAGCGAGGTTTCCAGCGCGGTCAGAAACAGCACGGTAACGACCGCTTTCGGCCCCCCAATCAGATAGGCTGCGACGCACGCAAAGAAAGAAAAAATAAACGAACCGGTAAAGTATGAAGATCGTGATCTCATGATTTCGTGGCGCCAGAAGTTGGATGAGTTTCTTGCTGATAATTACCGCTGGAAAGAGCGCCTGTATTAACTAAGTCGCTCTCAGGATGAAATTTCTAGAACAAGAAAACACCGCGCCGTTTATTTCATTCTCTTCCGGGTACATGCCGCAGATGGAGTTATCAGCTGCGCTTCATGGACGGGCTGTTTTGATGATATGCGTGCATGAGATTAAAACCAATTTCCCCGACTGATTCCTATGCAAGCCGGAATCGATCGGGTTCCTCTAACCTAAAGATTGAAATTAATCCGAGCTGTTCACAAATCCAAGTATCTGCAGCAAGCTCAGGAATAAATTGAAGATGGATACGAATAAGCTGACGGTTGCAATGATGTAATTGGTTTCACCGCCGCGTACGATATTGTTCGTTTCGAACATGATCATGCCCGACATCAATATGACGAAAACGGCGGAGACCGTCAGTGACAGCGCCGGGATCTGCAGAAAAATAGCGGCCAGGCTGGTCAGGAAGGCGACCAGGATGCCAATCGTAAGGAATCCACCCATGAAGGACAGATCTCGTTTGCTGACCAGTCCGTAAGCCGACATGACCATGAAAATGATTGCAGTGCCGCCCAACGCCGTCATGACAGTCTGGGTGCCGTTTGGCATGTTTAGATAGTGTGCGATGATCGGGCCAAGCGTATATCCCATAAAGCCGGTCAGGGCGAAAACCAATGCGACGCCCGCACCGCTGTTGCGGTATTTGGTGACCAGAAACAACAGGCCAAAGTAGCCGACCATAGTGATGATCATGCCGGGGTGCGGCAGGCGCAAGAATGCAGTTACGCCGGCCGTCAGTGCGCTGAAGCCGAGACACAGGGATAGCAGCATGTAAGTATTGCGCAGTACCCGGCGCGCCGAACTGTCCATCACCGTAGTGACGGTCGTTGCGCTCATCCCGCCGGAGCGGAAATTCCTGAAACGTGTTGCCATGTATATCTCCTTAAATGGCCAAGAATGATTTTTTCATGTAAAGCGGCATCGTTGCATGCGAAATCGATCTGGCGCGTGATATCACGCGCTCAACCGCAAGCGAAACGCGATCTGCGGCCAAGTCGATTGCACTATTGATATCGGACGCAATTTCGGTAATAACGATATGCGGACGACCCGGCAGTTTTACATTGATAAGGCAACGTTTGTCTATGCCGCCTTTGGGCCCGTTCAAATCGGTCAGACGCACGGTAATGTAATGAATGCTGTCCTGTGCGCGGTCGAGCGCCGAGTTCAGGCGCTCCATAATGTATTCTCGTAATGCCTCACTGGCGTTCAAGCCCTGGGCAACAATGGTGGGTGTCATTTGAATCTCCTGCGATTATCGACGACCTAATCATAGAGGCTACGCTTTATATTAAAAAGAGAAGATAATAGTACTATTACTTCAATAAAACAGAACAATGATAACCAAGAACCTGAATTTTCGCCATCTCTACTACTTCTGGGTTGTTGCAAAAGAGGGTGGGGTCACTCGCGCAGCCGAGCGTTTAGGAGTGGCGGTGCAAACCATTAGCATGCAACTTTCACTGCTGGAGAAATCCATCGGCAAATCCCTGCTTGCCCCGCTGGGTCGCCGCCTGGTTTTAACTGAAGCCGGCCGACTGGCGCTCAGCTATGCCGACCAGATTTTTTTGCTCGGCGAGCAGATGCAGGAAGCGCTGGCCGATGATGATGTCGGCCGCAGCATGCGTCTGACCGTTGGCTTGTCTGATTCGCTGCCAAAACTAATCGCATTTCGTTTGCTGGAGCCGGCCATGCACCTGTCCAAGCGGGTTCGCATGGAGTGCTACGACGGTAAATTCGAGGCGCTTCTGGCAGACCTTGCCCTGCACAAGCTGGATGTGGTGCTGACGGACCGGCCTGTTATTGCAGGAACCAGCCTCCGCGTTTCCAGTAATTCGTTGGGGGAATGCCAAACACTGCTATTTGGTGTGGAAAGTATGGCCGACCGCTACCGGGATAATTTCCCGGATAGCCTGAATGGCGCTCCGCTTTTGCTTCCGACTCGTAATAACGCTATTCGCGGACGAATTGACCAGTGGCTGGAACGGCATAACCTGCGCCCGGATATCGTCGGCGAGTTCGAGGACAGCGCGCTGCTGAAAACCTTCGGGCGCAATGGATTAGGCATGTTCCCGGCCCCGGCTGCCTTGAAAGCCGACATACTTGAACAATTCAACGCCGTGCCCGTGGGAGAGCTTGCGCAGGTGCGGGAAGAGTATTTTGCCATCTCCACCGAACTCAAGATCCGCCACCCGGCCGTCGAAGCAATTCTTTCGGCCACGCATAGCGGCGTATTCAATGTTGACGGGGGTTGATGATGCGTATCGGATGGCAAGAGCATGGCTTCGCTAAAAGCCTGAGCCGAAGCAGGAATTCAGTTTAACCGGTTCGCCAACGCGACAAATTGTGCAAGCGAAACGGTCTCCGGACGGGCTTGAGGATCAATTCCCGAATCGATAAGGTCATTTTCGGTGAACAAGGGAGCCAGGCAGTTGCGCAGCACCTTGCGCCGCTGGGAAAATGCTTTCATGACGACCTGCTCCAGCTTGGCGGTATCGCATTCCATCGGTTTCGAAAGCGGAATCATATGCACAATAGCCGATTCGACCTTCGGCGGGGGCTCAAAAGCGGTAGGCGGCACGATGAAAAGCAACTCCATCCGATAGCGCCATTGAAGCATGACTGACAGTCGCCCATACGCTTTGCTGCCAGGTTCCGCCACCATTCTCTCTACCACTTCCTTTTGCAGCATGAAGTGCTGATCCTGCACTAGCGCCGCAAACTGGGTCAGGTGAAAAAGAATCGGGGTAGAAATATTGTATGGCAGGTTGCCGACAATGCGCAGCTTCTGTCCGTTCAACGGCGGTATCTGCGAGAAGTCGAATTGCAGCGCATCTCCCTGATGGATGACAAGCTTGTCCTGCGAAAAGGATTTCTGCAACCTGACGACCAGATCGCGGTCGAGTTCGACTACATGCAACCTATGCAAATGCTGTAGAAGAAGGCGAGTCATTGCGCCCAGGCCGGGCCCGATTTCAACCATGGTGTCGTCTGGTTGCGGGGCAATTGAGGAAATGATGTGGTGCAGAACCGAAGTGTCGGTCAAAAAATTCTGGCCAAAACGTTTGCGCGGAATATGTTTCATGTTTTCTTGTTAAATTATTGATGCCTGCCCGCAAGCTTGGCGCAGTTTGCCATTTGCGCTGCGACGCGAAGCGCTTCTTTCATGCTGCCATAATCAGCGTGGCCATACCCTTTTTCGGCCATATCGAGCGCAGTGCCATGATCGACCGATGTGCGAACGATCGGCAGGCCAAGCGTGATATTGACACCGCGTCCGAAGCTTGCATACTTCAGCACCGGCAGGCCCTGGTCATGGTACATCGCCAGCACGCAGTCGGCGTTATTCAGGAAACGTGGTTGAAACAGGGTGTCGGCCGGGTAGGGCCCGCTGGCATCAATGCCGTCCTTGCGCGCCATGGCGATCGCGGGCGCAATAATATCGATCTCTTCCCGACCGAGATATCCTTCTTCGCCGGCATGGGGATTCAGTCCGGTTACGAGGATCCGCGGCTTCCCGATGCCGAATTTGCACTTCAGGTCGGAATGGATTATCGCAAGTATTTTAGACAGGCTCTCGAAGGTAATCGCTGCCGGCACATCTTTTAGCGGCAGATGCGTTGTCGCAAGCGCCACGCGCAATGGCGGGGATGAAGTGTCCTGATCGGCGCCAGTGCGGCCGGAAAGCATCATGACGACTTGGCTGGCGCTTGTTTTCTGCGCCAAGTATTCAGTGTGGCCGGTAAAAAAAATGCCGGCATCGTTGATCGTGCTTTTTTGTATCGGCGCCGTGACAATAGCGTCGAAGCGGTCTTGCTGCGCGCCGTCGATCGCAATGTCGAGCATTTTCAGGACCGGCTTTCCATTGCGGGGGTCCAGTCGGCCGGGAACAACCGGAACAGCCAGCGGGCAATCGACAACTTCAACTTTATCCGGCATCGCGGCCACTCGGCCGTTTCTTTGCAAATCACTCTGCTTTTTGGGAAGCAGTGTAATAGAAGGGTCAATGCCGCGCGCGACGCTATTCAGAAAGCCAATATCGCCAATCAGGATCGGACGCATTTCGGCTCGCATTTCCCAAGCTGCCCGTATTGAAATCTCCGGGCCTATGCCGGCCGGCTCACCAGTGGTAATCGCAATGACCGGCAGCATCATATGAATCGCATCCGTTTATCGATCCTCAAGGCGGTATTCAACATAGGCTCGATCCCGAACCTGGCGCAGCCATTCCTCTGTTGCCTCTTCAATTTTTCGTTCCCGAAGTTTCTGGCGCGCTGCCATGCGCTGTCTTTCCTTCGACACACTATCGGTCTTTCGTTCCACTACCTGGATCAGGTGAAACCCGAAAGGAGACTCCACCGGCTCGCTGATTTCGCCCGGTTGCAATGCCGTCATCGCGCGTTCGAATTCGGGAACGGTATCTCCCGGATAGATCCATCCGAGATCGCCGCCCTTGCTGGCGGACAGGTCGTTGGAGAAAAGCAGGGCAAGATCTTCGAATTTGGCTGCCTTGTTATCCATCCGTTGTTTCAGATCGAGCAGTTTGCGACGCGCATCTTCAGCTGAAACAAGCTGGTTTACCTTGATAAGGATATGCCTCGCATGAGTCTGCTGTACTGACGCGGCGCCAGGTAAAGACGGGCCGGTCTGGCGCTTTTCCAATACCTTTAATATATGAAAGCCGTTTGCGCTTTTAAGGATTGGGGTGACCTCGCCTGTCTTGGTATCTTTAACTGCATCGCTGAAAAGCTGCGGCAGCCGATCCTTGCTGCGCCATCCGATTTCGCCGCCCTTCAACGCTTCGCCTGAATCGGAATAAACCGCTGCATTTTGCTGAAAATCTCCACCGGATTGCACGATACGCAGAACCTCTTCGGCTCGCGACCTGCGCGCGGCTATCTGCTCGGGCGTTGCACTTTCCGGAATGCGTATCAAAATATGGGCCAGCCGCACTTCTTCCTGATCTTGAGGAGAGGCGGATTCGGAAGCCAGGAAATTATCAACTTCGGAATCGGTTATCTGGATCTTGTTTATCACTTCCTTCTCACGCAGGCGTTGCATGGTGAGCTCGTTGCGGATGTCTTCACGAAAACGGGCAAAGGGGATGCCGTCCTTCTCAAGCTGTTTGCGGAATTCGGGAAGCGACAATTTATTCTGCTCGGCCATGTGAGCGACGGTACGGTCGAGTGCGCTATCTTCGACACGGAGGCCTGCTTCCTTGGCCATTTGAATTTGGGCACGTTCTACAATCATGCGTTCCAGCAACTGCTTCATCAGCTGTGCCTGGGACGGCAGTGCGACGCCTTGGCTTTTAAGCCTGTTCTGGATCATGAGAAGGCGGTCGCGCAACTCGTTGCGCGTAATGACCTCGCTATTCACGACAGCAATGATCGCGTCGACGCGTTTTGCGTCGGCTTGCCGCGTGGATTGGCCGTTCGGATTGGCAGGCTGCGCCATTGACCCGGATACAGCACCCATACCGATAGCCAATCCTAAAACAGCAGCGGCAAGTCTTCCAGATTTAATGTTGAATAAAAGCATGGTTTGGTAGTCAATCATTTAGAAGTGGCAGTGTTGGCGCCGGTTGTACCGGAGACGGATGCTGCTTCTTCGGTTACCGGTTGATAGCCGGGGATGGTCCTGCTCAATGCAGTCAAGGGATTGGAGCCAATGCTCGACAGCCCTTTCAACTGTAACTGAAAAAACAGAGCGGTGTTGGTTTCCAACGTTGATGTGGCATAGCGCTGAGCTACCATGCGCCAAATCCAGCAATCGGCATTGTATTCGAATCCGAACAGATTTTCGACAGTCTTTGCCTGAGGCAGCGAGTAGCTGATCTGCCCTACTGCATACCAGCGATTGCCAAGAGGCCATTGCGCTGAAAGGCTGACTTGTTCCAAGCCATTGCCGAGAACGTCGGTCGGATTGGAAAGGGTGTTTCTTATGTAGCGGTATTCGAGATTCAGTACGTGTTTTGGCATCGGCCTCCACTGCGCGCTGTAGTTCGAGGTATATGTTTTATTTGCATCAATATCATACTGAACCGAGGAGTCGAAGCTCAGCTTCTGGGTCAGCCGGCCATTTGCCGCAAGAAGCAGATCCGACCTTCTCTTGGTGGACGCATCCAGATTGCCATTCAGCCCCACCCGCTGCTCGGTTATGTAAAAACGTTCTCCCACCGTGAATCGAACTCTTTCGGCGCCAGAGGATTCGATATAGCGCGAGGTAACTGCTGCCGTCACATGGTTTGCGTCGGCGATCCGGTCCCCGCCGGCAAATCGGTTTTCGCTGAATATCTGCGCTAGACCGAAAGTGGTTTCGGCGGAATCAAAATTGGGAAAATTGCTTTGGTCGCGATAAGGCGTGTAAACGTAGAACAGGCGAGGTTCCAATGACTGGGTCATGGGAATCCCGAAAAAGGAGGAGCTCCGCTCGAATACCAACCCGCTATCGAGGGAAAACGTCGGCAGAACCCGTGTCAGCGAGCTCACCGGCTTGTTGTCGGGCGTATAGGAGTCGAGCTCATATTGGGTCGCATGCAAAGATAGTTTCGGCTTGATGAAATAGCCCGGAGTCTGGATCGGATACGAAATTTGTGGATTCAGGATGTAGCGGTCGCCCCTGGCTCTCGCGCGGTCGCTTACTGCCCTTGAGATTAGATCCGAATCCGACAGCCAGAAACGGGTCAGTTCCGAATTAACCGTCCAATCGAAACCGCCCACATCCATGCGCCCCGCATTAAGCGTCAACTGCGGCAAGCGCGCATGCGGTCGGGTAATAGGCGAGGCTACGTCTTGCAACACTTGGTAATCGGTTATTCGCGCAGCCGCCGACCAGTTCGCGGCTCCATAATTAAGGCTGAAGTCGCGCGACATCAGGCGTTGGGAACTGGTTGTGATCGAGTTGCCAAAATCGTCCGGGTAATTATTGTCGGATGCCGAGTTCAGGTTCCACGAATATGACCAGCCGGGCGCAAAATTATGTGTATGTATGGAAGAAATTGAATAGCGGTATCTATTCCTCTCCAGATCGTCCGGCATGTATTCCAGTTTTGTCTCGCCGGAATAATTGCTTCCCAGATAGCGTCCGTCCGCTCCCAACTGGACGCCTCGCCGCGAGTAATATTTAGGGTATAGCGTCAGGTCGTAGTTCGGGGCGAGGTTGAAGTAATAGGGCAGTGATACTTCCAGGCCGCTTTTTGAGGACATTCCAATCGTTGGAGGCAATACGCCCGATTTGCGCTCGTTGGACAAAGGGAATGACATCACCGGTAGCGAAAGAATGGGTACATCCTGAAAATAGACAACCGACTTGTGCGCTATGCCGACATCGGTGCCGGAATCGAGGTCGAGCGTTTTTGCTCTCAAATACCAGTCCGGGTCTGGGCCTTCGCAGGTGCTGTAGGTGCCGTTTATTACTGTCGATTTTTCTGAACTTTGCATGTCGATGCGATCACCCTTGCCCTGAGCCTTGCTGACAGCAATCCGGTACTCGGGGTTAAAGATGGTGCCGGCTCCCGTGTCCAGATTTACTTCGGCCGCGTCGGAAATATAAACGTCGCCAAAACGTTCCATGCGTACGTTACCGGTCGCTTCAACCTCATTTTCTTCCTGCCGGTATATGGCCTTGTCACTGGTAATCGTGGTCTGGCCGCGCACAATTTCCACATTGTTGTCGAGGTTGATTTCACGATCCGGCCGACCGGTCATCTGCTCCGCCTCGATCGTGGTGGGCAAGTTCTTTTCATCGGCCTTGACAGGCCGGTTGCCCTTGGCCTGAGCGTTTCCGGTGATCGGCAATGCCAGCGTTACAATCAGCACAGCAAGAGCGCGAAGCGCTTGAAATGGCAAAGACAAGAAAGGAAATCTGCTCATGAAATAAGATTGGTTGCTATATACGGCGAAATTTTTTTGGGAATCACTTATTATAGGGGAACTATTTGCCAACAACGTATTTAACACTCTGATCGATGCCTCAAATTACCAATTCGGAATTATCTTCCAGCGAGCGTTTTTCGCACCTGAAGCAATGGCTGTCCACGCTGCCTTCCGTTTCAATGAAGCTGGACTCTATCAGGCCGGCGTCATCCGATGCCAGCTTTCGCCGCTATTTTCGCATTGACGGCGACGGCGTCAGCTATATAGCAATGGATGCTCCGCCGCATCAGGAGGATGTGCGTCCGTTTATTCATGTCGCCGAAATTTTTCGAAATGCGGGGGTCTTTGTGCCGCGCATCATCGCACAAGATGTGGAAAACGGATTTTTGCTCCTGACCGACCTTGGCTCCAGCATGTATCTGGATCAGATCGGCAGCGGTAACGCCCACAAGCTTTATATGGATGCGATCGATGCGCTCCTGCTTATTCAGGTGCAGAGTCAGCCTGGCGTGTTGCCGGAATACGATCGGGCCATGTTGCAGCGCGAACTGATGCTTTTCCCGGAATGGTTCATTGACAAGCATCTTGGCGTTACGCTTTCGGACAAGCAGGCATCCAGCCTTAAAAAGGTTTTTGATTTGCTGTTGGCCAACAACCTGGCGCAGCCGCAGGTCTACGTGCATCGCGACTTTCATTCGCGCAACCTGATGGTGCTGGAAGAGGGTAATGCCGGCATACTCGACTTTCAGGATGCGGTATACGGCCCCATTACTTACGATCTGGTTTCGCTGCTGCGCGATGCGTATATTCAATGGGATGAAGAGAAGGTGCTGGATTGGGTAATTCGGTATTGGGAGCGGGCGAAACGTCTTGGATTGCCTGTCAATCCGGACATAGACAGCTTCTACCGCGACTTCGAATTCATGGGCTTGCAACGCCACCTGAAAATCCTAGGCATCTTTGCCCGACTCAACTACCGCGATGGCAAGAGTGCTTATCTGAGCGATCTGCCTTTGGTAATGGAATATGTTCGCAAAACGGCACGGCGCTACACGGAATTGAAGCCCCTCGAGAGGCTGCTGGATGAGCTGGAAGACAAGAATCCGCAGGTTGGCTATACATTCTGATCGGCTCAATTCATTTTAGCGGGGCGGATTCCAACAGGCAGCGAATGCGGGAGTGCATGGAACAACGTACTCCTTATGCATCCTTGTGTTTCGGATAAGGCGCCCTCCGTTTACATTTATTGAACAACAACAATCGAATACGATGAAAGCAATGCTATTTGCCGCAGGACGCGGCGAACGAATGAGACCACTTACAGATACATGCCCCAAGCCGCTGCTGACTGTGCGCGGCAGGCCTTTGATCGTCTGGCATATCCTGAACCTGGTCAAGGCGGGTATTACCGAGATCGTGATCAATCATGCTCATCTCGGTTACATGATCGAAGAAGCGCTCGGCGATGGATCGCGTTTCGGCGCTTCGATTCAATATTCAGCGGAAGGCGTTGCACTTGAAACGGCGGGAGGCGTAGTAAAAGCGCGGCATTTGCTCGGTGAAGAGCCGTTTGTCGCGATCGCGGCCGATATTTATTGCCCGCACTTCGATTTTGCCCAGGTCAAGGACGTGCTGGAGAACAATGACATGTGGGGCAAGCCGCTGGCGGAGGCAGAGCGCGATGTCGCATGGTTGTATCTGGTTAAGAATCCAGCACACCATCCGCACGGTGATTTCGCCTTGAACCTGTTTACGGTCAGCAATGAAGGCGAGCCGCGCTATACTTTTTCCGGCGTCGGGGTTTATCGTCCCGCCATGTTCGATGCGGTTGCAGTCGGAGAAAAGGTGCAGCTTGGTGCGTTATTGCGTGAATATGCGTCACGCGGGCTCGTAGGCGGGGAGTTGCTTGGCATAGACTGGACCGATGTCGGGACAATCGAAAGGCTGGAGCAGTTGAATCGCCCGTTGCAACAACAAGTAAAGATGCAGTAAAAAATCTGCAGCCAATAAAAAACCGCGCTGGTTTATTAACCGCGCGGTTTTTTATTGGCTGGAGCGTTCTATCCTGCCGACACTCCAGGCTTAGGGCAGAAAATTATCCGACTGCCTTCACCATGTCTTCAATAACTTTTTTCGCGTCACCGAACACCATCATGGTTTTATCCATGTAGAACAGTTCGTTGTCTAGGCCGGCATAACCGGATGCCATTGAACGCTTATTTACGATCACGGTTTTTGCGCGGTAGGCTTCCAGGATCGGCATGCCGGCAATCGGCGATTTCGGGTCTTTTGCCGCAGGGTTGACAACGTCGTTTGCACCCAGGACCAGCACCACGTCTGCTTGGGCGAACTCGCTGTTGATGTCTTCCATCTCGAATACCTGGTCGTAGGGCACTTCGGCTTCAGCCAGCAAGACATTCATATGGCCCGGCATGCGTCCCGCCACAGGATGGATCGCGTATTTCACGCTGACACCCTTATGCACCAGCTTCTCGGTCAGTTCCTTCAGAGCATGCTGGGCGCGCGCAACTGCCAATCCATAGCCCGGAACGATAAGGACTGTCTCGGCATTGGCCAGCAGGAAGGCTGCATCGTCAGCAGACCCTGACTTGACGGGGCGTTGCTCTTGGCCGCCTGCTGCTACAGCACCGCTGTCGCCGCCAAAGCCGCCCATGATCACATTGATGAAAGAACGATTCATCGCCTTGCACATGATATAGGAAAGAATCGCGCCGGAAGAACCGACCAGCGAACCCGCAATGATCAGCATGGAGTTGTTCAGCGAGAATCCGATTCCTGCGGCTGCCCAGCCGGAATAGCTGTTCAGCATCGAGACTACGACCGGCATATCAGCGCCGCCGATTGGAATAATGATCAGAACGCCCAAAACGAATGCGATCAGCGCCATCAACAGAAAAGGAGTCCATGCCGGCTCGACTGCGGGTGAGAAACAGAAGACCAGGCCGAGCGCAACCATTGCCAGCGCCATGATCAGGTTGACCATATGCTGGCCCTTGAACACAACCGGAGCGCCCTGGAACAGACGGAACTTGTAGCTTCCGGACAGCTTGCCGAAAGCAATGACGGAGCCGGAGAAAGTAATGGCGCCAACAAATGTGCCGATGAAAAGCTCAATCCGGTTGCCGAACGGTATGGGCTGACCGCGCCCGGCAATCTGGAATGCGAACGGTTCGGCGATTGCTGCGATGGCAATGAACACTGCGGCCAAGCCGATGAGCGAGTGCATGGCTGCGACCAGCTCAGGCATCTTGGTCATCTCGATTTTTTTGGCCAGGACGGCGCCGATAAGGCCGCCAACGGCAATGCCTGCTATGAGCAGGCCATAGCCCAGGCCGCCGGAACCTTGATAATCCGACTTCAGCTTGATGATCAGAGCGATGGTTGTAACAACGGCGATAGCCATTCCGGTCATGCCGAATGCATTACCCCGGCGTGCAGTGGAAGGATGGGACAGGCCTTTTAATGCTTGTATAAAACAGATCGAAGCGACCAGATACAGCAGCGTAACGAGATTCATGCTCATTATTTGCTCTCCTTAGCTGCGGCCTTGGGTTCTTTTTTCTTGAACATTTCGAGCATGCGTTGTGTGACGAGAAAGCCGCCGAAGACGTTGACGGCCGCGAGGGCAACCGCAAGCGTCCCCATGACCTGGCCAACTATGCCTTCGGTAAGGCCTGCAGCCAGCATGGCGCCGACGATGATAATTGCGGAAATAGCGTTCGTGACAGCCATCAGCGGCGTATGCAGCGCCGGCGTAACTGTCCATACGACGTGGTAGCCGACATAAATCGCTAGCACGAAGATGATGATGTTGGTTAGTGTGATACTGACTTCCATGATGGTCCCTTGTATTATTTCAGTCCTGAAATCTTGTTGTTGTCGTCAACGAACACGACTTTAGGCTGGAAATTTTTGATCTCAGCTTCTTCCATCGGCCCATAGGTGCAAATGATGAGCAGATCGCCGAGGTGGGCGCGACGAGCCGCCGCGCCGTTCAGCGAAATTTCACCGCTGCCGCGCTTTCCCGGAATGACGTAGGTCGAAAAACGTTCACCATTATTGACGTTGTACAGTTCGATTCTCTCGAAATGCGCCATGTCTGCCGCATCCAGCAGATCCTGGTCAATGCCACAAGACCCTTCGTAGGTGAGGTCGCATTGGGTTACTGTAACTCGATGAATCTTTGCTCGAAGCATGATTCGTTGCATGATCTTCTCCTATTTACGGAATATTTCGCCACCCGCACACAATCGGGTCGCGGCGACAATTTCGTCATCAAGATTGATGGCAAGCTTACCCTCGCTGTCCACGATCAGCTTAAGAAAGTCGAGCAGGTTGCGCGCATACAATGCCGACGCATCGGCAGCAACCAACGTGGCCAGATTGGGCTCGCCGATTATATTAACTCCGTACTTGGTGACGGTCTTGCCCAGTTCGGACAGAGGACAGTTGCCACCTTGTTCCACGGCCATATCGACGATTACCGAACCCGGCTTCATTGCCTTGACGGTCTCTTCGGAAATCAGTATGGGTGCCTTGCGTCCAGGAATCAGCGCGGTCGTAATGATGATGTCGGCCAGTTTGGCACGTTCATGCACCAAGGCTGCCTGACGCTTCATCCACGATTCGGGCATTGGGCGAGCGTAGCCTCCAACTCCTTGCGCAATCTCCCTTTCTTCATCGGTTTCGTAAGGGACATCGATAAATTTGGCGCCGAGGGATTCGACCTGTTCCTTCACCGGAGGACGAACGTCGGATGCTTCGATTACAGCGCCGAGACGTTTGGCGGTTGCGATCGCTTGAAGTCCTGCAACGCCGACACCCATTATCAGCACGCGTGCGGCCTTGACCGTTCCAGCAGCCGTCATCAGCATCGGCATGAAACGCTGATATGTGTTCGCAGCCATCATAACCGCTTTGTAGCCGGCGATATTTGCTTGCGAAGACAGGACATCCAGCGATTGCGCGCGCGAGATGCGCGGTGCCGCCTCAAGGGAAAATGCGGTCAGGCCGTGATCGGCCATCGAGGCGATATTTTCTTTGTCGAACGGATTGAGCATGCCGATCAGAACAGTACCTGATTTGATGAGCGCCCGTTCTTCTTCGACCGGTGCGCGCACTTTCAGAATCATTTCACAGTCAAACGCATCGGCTGCCGAGCCGATTTGCGCGCCAGCTTCCACATAAGCCTCGTCAGGCACGCTGGACCTTATTCCGGCTCCAGATTGCACGATAAGCTGATGTTTTGCGGCGAGAAGTTTTCTGACTGTTTCTGGGGTAGCAGCCACACGAGTCTCACCCGGCCTCGTTTCGGCGGGAATGCCGATCTTCATATGCTCCTCCACTTCTAAAAAGCCTTTTATGATACACATTTTTTTCCACGAGTCATTAAATGCGGGGTAAATAAATTGATTATTTTTAGAAGTGGGCGCAATATTGAGAGTTATTTACACGTTTGCATCCGGTTAGAACCTGCAAGCTCCACCCTGGACGCGTTTTGAACTTTTCACGGATCGCTGCAGGCGCCCACTGCCCAAGGTAAAATGGTTGGGTTCCATAGAGGAATGCCTGGTTTCAAGTCGAAATGAAGGGGCGGCGCTGTTTTGGCTGCCCTCCCTGCGGAAGAATAAGGCGCTGCGCTCCCCTTTTTGGTCTGTTTTATGGGGCCGCGTTTAAAACCAGCCGCGGCAGCATGAGAAAATAATGTCGGAAATCTGGAAGCCATCGGTAACGGTTGCCGCCATTGTCGAAGACAATGGCCGGTTTTTGCTGGTCGAAGAAGAAACGGCGGACGGCCTCCGCATCAACCAGCCCGCAGGACATCTGGAATCGGGCGAATCCCTGGAGCAGGCGGTAGTTCGGGAAGCCCTGGAAGAAACAGCCTACGATTTTTATCCGGACGCGCTTGTCGGCATGTATATATTGAGTTATGCGTCCGATCCAGGCAAAGATGCAACCTATTTGCGTTTTGCCTTTGCCGGCAGGCTCGGGCAGTTTCGTAATCAGCCGCTGGATCCGGATATCGTGCGTACCGTCTGGATGACCAGGGAGGAACTCCAGACGTCACGTGCCAGACATCGCAGTCCGCTAGTCATGCAATGCGTGGACGATTATCTGCTGGGCAAGCGGGCGCCATTATCGTTGTTGTATACCCATACCGTTAGAAGAGTTGTTAATGAGTAAGAAAAAGGTCGTCATTGGTATGTCGGGCGGGGTCGATTCATCGGTCGCTGCCTGGCTATTGAAAGAGCAGGGGTACGAGGTAGTCGGACTGTTCATGAAGAACTGGGAAGACGATGACGACTCGCAGTTCTGCTCTGCGCGCACGGATTGGCTCGATGCGGTTAGTGTGGCCGATGTGGTTGGCGTCGATATCGAAGCGGTCAATTTCGCAGCGGAATACAAAGATCGCGTATTTGCGGAATTCCTGCGTGAATACGAGGCTGGCCGTACTCCCAATCCGGACGTGCTGTGTAATGCCGAAATCAAGTTCAAGGCTTTTCTCGATCATGCGGTAGGGCTCGGCGCGGATATGATCGCAACCGGCCACTATGCGCGAGTACAGGAGAACGGGGGGCGATTCGAACTGCTGAAGGCCGCCGATGCGAGCAAGGACCAGAGCTATTTCCTGCATCGCTTGAATCAGGCGCAATTGTCGAAGACCTTGTTTCCCTTGGGCGACATATGCAAAACCCAAGTACGCAAGATAGCGGAACAGCTCAATTTGCCGAATGCGAAAAAGAAGGATTCAACGGGAATCTGTTTTATCGGCGAACGCCCTTTCCGCGCCTTCCTGAACCGCTACCTTTCTTATCAGCCCGGACCGATCAAGACGCCTGAAGGCGATGTTGTCGGGCAGCACGTCGGGCTTTCTTTCTACACGCTTGGCCAGCGCAAGGGTATTGGTATCGGAGGGCTGAAGTCGCATCGCAACGCCGATGGCACCAGCGACGCCTGGTATGTGGCGAAAAAAGATATTCCAAACAATACCTTGTATATTGTTCAAGGGCATGCACACCCGTGGTTGCTTTCGACCGGGTTGCAGGCTGCCCAGTCCAGCTGGATTTCAGGAGCGGCGCCCGCGGAAGGCGTGCTCGCCGCCAAGACCCGTTACCGGCAGGCTGATGTCGAGTGCGAATTGCAGGTCGGCGGCGGAAGCGAGATGCGCGTGGGTTTCCCGTCGCCGCAATGGGCCGTCACCCCTGGCCAGTCCGTGGTTATCTATAGTGGCGACGTGTGCCTCGGTGGCGGCATCATACATAGCCATTCTTAACCATGACCCTGCTCTAAGGTTGCGGTTGCGTTTCCTTGAATGAGACCCGTTCTGCAAGCTTGTCGGAAAGACGGGCCAGGTTCGGGTGCTCCGTGCGCCATTCTATTTGCGGAAAGCGGAGCGATAGCCAGGCGAGCGAACAGCCAACCGCGATGTCGGCCAGCGAATAGGCTCCGCCCATACAGAAAGGTTTTTCTCCCAGCCCCCTGGACATGGCTTTCAGCCCGGCATGCACTTTGCCCATCTGATGGGCTATCCAGGCTGGACTTTGCTGTTCTGCCGTTCGTTTTGTTTCTTCGAGGCGAATCAGAACTGCTGCATCAAGCACGCCGTCCCCCAACGCTTCCCAGCATTTTGCTTCGGCGCGCTCCCGCCCGCTGGCGGGAATCAGCTTGCCGACCGGCGTCATCGTATCGAGATAATCGACGATGACGCTGGAATCGTACAGCACTTTTCCATCTTCCATGACAAGGCAAGGGACCTTGCCGAGCGGGTTGAATTCGCTGATCGTACTATCGGCGGCGCTGACATCTTCCAGAACGAAAGAACACTCCAGCTTTTTTTCCATCATGACGATGCGAACCTTGCGCACATACGGGCTGGTGAGACTACCAATCAATTTCATAGACATTCAAAGAGAAGAAAATTCGCTGCGAGTATAGCATTGTCAGAGTCTGCTTGATCGAGCGATGGAAGAGGGGCTCTGCGAATATCGTCTTTTATAGAGTAAAATTGTCAAACAAATCAATCTGATCAACGGACTGGTACGGTCAGAATCATTACATTTCACCTTCTTTACCCGATCATGGAATTATCTCCGCTAACTGCTCTATCCCCGCTTGACGGTCGTTACTTCAATAGAACGCAACTGTTGCGCCCCATTCTGTCGGAAACCGGCTTCATGCATCATCGCGTTAAGGTGGAAATCGCCTGGCTGCAAGCGCTGTCGGAAGCGGGTTTTGCCGAGATACCTCCTTTTTCAGACGCGACCAATGCATTTTTGAATCAACTTTCCAGTCAGTTTACCGAAGGCGACGCCGAGCGCATAAAGACGATCGAATCGATCACCAACCATGACGTGAAAGCAGTCGAATACTGGCTCAAGGAATCGGTGGGGCTATCTTTGCCGGCCCAACTGGCGAAACTCGGAAGCCGCCATGTTGTGCTGGATGCGGCAATCGCCTCGGAATTGCATGCCGCCGCGGAATTCATTCATTTTGCCTGCACCTCGGAAGACATCAATAACACATCGCATGGTTTGATGATCAAGACGGCTCGCGACGAGGTATTGCTGCCGGCGTTGAATACGCTCATCGCTACCCTGAGGGAGATGGCGCACTCCCACGCTGACTTGCCGATGCTGTCGCGCACGCACGGCCAGACGGCCAGTCCGACCACGCTCGGCAAGGAGATGGCGAACGTGGTGGCGCGTCTGCAGCATGTTTCGAAATGCATCGCGGCTGTCGAGATTCTCGGAAAAATGAATGGCGCAGTTGGCAATTACAATGCCCATCTTTCCGCTTATCCTGATTTCGATTGGGAAGGTTTCTCCCGCAAAGTGATCGAAAACAGATTGGGGCTGACCTTCAACCCCTATACGATACAGATCGAACCGCACGATTACATCGCTGAATTATTCGACGCGATCGCGCGCGCGAACACGATCCTGCTGGACTTGAACCGCGATATATGGGCCTATATTTCTATCGGCTACTTCAAGCAGACCACGAAACCGGGAGAAATCGGCTCAAGCACTATGCCGCACAAGGTCAATCCGATCGATTTCGAAAATTCCGAAGGCAATTTGGGCCTTGCCAACGCTCTTCTGAAGCACATGGCGGAGAAACTGCCGGTTTCACGCTGGCAGAGGGATTTGACCGACTCCACTGTATTGCGCAACATCGGAGTTGCGTTCGGCTACACTGTGCTTGCCTACGATAGTTGCCAGCGCGGCCTGAACAAGCTGGAAGTCAATGCCGAGCGTATTGCGCAGGATCTTGACGACGCATGGGAGGTGCTGGCTGAGCCGGTACAAACCGTGATGCGCAAATATGGCATAGAAAATCCTTATGAGCGGCTTAAGGAGCTAACGCGCGGCAAAGGCATATCCCAACAAGGCATGCGGGAATTCATTGGAGCACTGGCTCTGCCCGAACAGGCCAAAAAAGAATTGCTTACAATGACGCCGGCTACGTACACAGGACTCGCCGCCAAGCTTGCCAAAAGAATTTAAGGTAACTCCCAACTACGACTCTACAGAAGGAAATCATGCAAATTTTCCGAAAAGGCAGCAAATCGCTTGTAACCGGGCTCATCTTTGTCGCCTCATCTTTTGCTTGCCATGCGGCCGACTCGGTGTCGCTTGAGCTTGATGGTGGCGAGCGGGTACAAATGGCGCGCGTCGGCCTTCAATGGGATTGGAACAAGCATTGGTTTTCATCGAATGGCACGCACATCGGCGGCTATTGGGATCTGACCTTGGGTCAATTACGTGGCATGAAATATAGAAACGATCCTAATGCGACGCAAGACATCACGTTGATCGGCATTACCCCCGTATTCCGGTTTCAGCGGGACAGCAAGACCGGTCCTTATGCTGAAGCGGGAATCGGCATCAACCTGATGTCCAAACTGTACGATAACGACGATAACCGTCTCTCAACCGCTTTTCAGTTCGGCGACCATGTCGGCGTTGGCTATGTTTTCGCCAATAAGCTGGATGTTGGCCTGAAACTCCAGCATTACTCGAATGGCGGCATCAAGGAGCCGAACAGCGGCATTAATTTTATCGGGCTGCGGGCCAGTTACCCTTACTGATCCTTTGCCGCAATGTTTCCTTGTTTCCTGGAAAAAGATTGAATTCATCCTCTAAACCCTCCATTGCATTTCTTGGCACCGGCTTGATGGGTCTGCCGATGGCAGTAAGACTGCTTCAGGCGGATTATCCGTTGGTTGCGTGGAACCGCACTCTCGCCAAGGCAGGGCCGCTTGCCGCACTTGGCGCAATGCTGGCCGAAACGCCGGAAGAAGCTGTCCGCTCTGCAAAAATTGTCATCACCATGCTCGAGGCCGGCCCGATCGTCACGCAAGTGGTCGAATCGGCTTTGCCCGCTATTCAACGCGGCGCGCTGGTGATTGACATGAGTTCCACCAAGCAATCCGAGGCGCAAGAGCTGCATGCGTTGCTGACCGCGCAAGGGATCAACTTTATAGATGCACCCGTTTCCGGCGGCGTACTTGGCGCTGAGGCCGGCACGCTGGCGATCATGGCGGGCGGCAGCGCGGAGAATTTCAAACAGGCGGAGCCGGTACTGCGGGTGATGGGACGTCCCACGCTGGTTGGCGCGGCCGGGTGCGGACAACTTGCCAAGCTGTGCAATCAACTGATCGTCGGCGGCACTATCGGTATCGTCGCGGAAGCGCTGCTGCTGGCACAGGCTGGCGGAGCCGATCCGGCTGCGGTCCGCGCTGCAATTCGCGGCGGTTTTGCGGAGAGCCGTATTCTGGAGGTGCATGGCCAGCGCATGCTGGATCGTAATTTTGTGCCGGGCGGACAGATCAAGAGCCAGACCAAGGACCTGGAAAATATCCTGATTGCTGCCGATAACGCGGGGCTTAGCCTGCCGCTGACGTCGATGGTGGCGGAACTGTACCGCAGCATACTCCCCGATTTTCCGAACGCGGACCAAGCCGCCGCGCTGCTCGCCCTGGAACAAAAAAATCCGGGCAAGCGGGTCGGGAATTCGTCCGACAAATTTTGAAACAAAGTTGGCAAGCTGAATTATCCGAACGCCTGCGTGCTCATTAAAGGGGCATTAAGTGGGTTCGGTTATTTCGCTTCCAATGCTTGCTCGCCGCAAGCGAGCCTGCTTTAGCTTATATCTGTCGATTCTGGGCTAACTTTGCATTGACCAATAAAAAAGCCTCGCGTCATGCGAGGCTTTTTTGCGGCAGCGATACTTGTTAGGTTAGGCTGCCTTAATGACCAGAGCGTTTTGTCTAGCCTGTTGAGCTGCTTTGGCATGCTGGTTGGAATAGGACTGGTGGGCGGCGGCTTCGGCCTCGCCGACCTTGATGGGCAAGCCCTGGCTGGAGAGGACCGAACCCAGCGCAGACAAACACAGCATCACATTGGCCGACTGCGCGGTATACCCCATCAACCCGAAAAGCCAGACCTTGCCTGCCAGCGGCCCCAGACCCGCACCGATCTCCAGATTGAACTCCGACAGCAGCGTCCTTCTGACCGCCGCCTCGTTCACCCCTTCCGGAACCAGAATCGCACTCATCTGCGGCAGGCGGGACTCTTCCTTGACCAGAAACTGCAAGCCCATCGCCTCAAAGCCCGCCTTCAATGCCAGATAATGCCGGGTATGCCGCGCCCAGGCATTCTCAATGCCCTCCTCGCGCAGCAGCAGCAACGCCTCGTGCAGCGCAAAAAGACCGTTGATCGGCGCCGTGTGGTGATACGTCCGCGTCGTGTTGCCCCAATAGTTCAAAATCAGGTTCAAATCCATGAACCAGCTCTGCACCTTGGTCTTGCGGTTCGTTACATGGTCGACCACGCGATCCGAATACGTCACCGGCGCCAGACCCGGCGTGCAGGAAATGCACTTCTGGCTGGCCGAATAGACCGCGTCCAGATCCCACTCCTTGACCTTCAGAGGCGAGCCGCCCAGCGACGTGACCGCGTCAACGATCACCAGCGCATCGTGCTTGTGCGCAATCTCCGCTATGAGCTTGGCGTCGGATACGCATCCGGTCGATGTCTCCGCATGCACGAACGCAACCAGGCGCGCATCCGGATTCTTCTTTAATGCATCCTCGACCTTGTTCGGATCAACCGGCGTGCCCCATTCGTCCTCGACTACGATCGCCGTTCCGCCGCAGCGCTCGACGTTCTCGATCATGCGTCCGCCAAAGACGCCGTTCCTGCACACGATCACCTTGTCGCCAGGCGAGACCATGTTCACGAAACAGCTCTCCATGCCAACCGAACCCGGACCGGAAATCGGATACGTCAGCGGATAGTCGGTCTGGAAGACGTAACGCAACAAGGTCTTCAGTTCTTCCATCATTTCGACGAAAGCCGGATCCAAGTAGCCGATCACAGGCAGGCTCATTGCCGCCAGGACGCGCGGATTGATGTTGGACGGGCCCGGGCCCATCAGCACTCGCTGGGGCGGGTGAAAGGAAGTGATTTTTTTACGTGAAGCTGCTGCTGCCATGGTTGTATCTCGATAGGAAATGAATGGTGTACTACGCTGCTTGTTCAAGCCAGGCTACTGAATTGCCATAAAACATTATTTTCCACCATTTTGCGACTTTTTTCTTGCTTTGTCTGAATTGTCCCGTTTATTCGTGCATAAAAAGTGCCGAAACGGTGCATAAAACGAACTCTGCCCGGATATTATTTTTCCAGACGCACGTGTCCGCTCTCTTCGTCCATGGTCTTGGCAAGCAGTTTGACCAAGGCATAGACGGTGTTGATGTGCGGCGTGGCCGTGTGCGTCAGGCGGCCCAGTTCGACCACGGAGCCAACCAGGGCGTCGATCTCCGGCGCGCGGCCGGCTTCGATATCCTGCAGCATCGAGGTCTTGTGCTTGCCGACCTTCTCGGCGCCGGCAATGCGTTTTTCAAGCGGAACGCGAAACTCGATGCCAAGCTTGGCGGCAACGCGCTGCGCCTCGATCATCATGTCGCCGGCCAGTTCGCGCGAAAGGGGAAACTGGCAAATATCGACCAAAGTCGAGTGGGACAGGGAACTGATCGGATTGAACGTCAGGTTGCCCCAGAGCTTTAGCCAGAGTTCGGAGCGGATGTTTTCCAGGATCGGGGCCCGAAAGCCGGCCTTGATGAAGCATTCGGACACTTTCTGGGCGCGCTCGGAAACGGAACCGTCGAGTTCGCCAATCGGGAAGCGGTCGCCTTCGAGATGCGCCACGACGCCGGGCGCGATCAGTTCGGAGGCCGGGTAGACGACGCAGCCGAGGACGCGGCTGGGCGGGATGTTGATGGCGATTTGTCCGGTCGGGTCGACGCTTTGAACGCGGGAGCCTTCGTAGGGGCCGCCGTGGTTATGGAAGTACCAGTAGGGGATGCCGTTTTGCATGGTGACGACCACGGTGTCGGGCCCGAAGAGCTTGGGGACATCGTTGGCGACGGCTTCGACCTGATGGGCCTTCATGGCGAGGATGACCATGTCCTGGGGGCCGGCTTCATCGTAGTTGTTTGTGGCCTTGACGTTTTTTGCGACATGTTCGGAGCCATCGTGCATGATCAGCTTCATGCCGTTTTTACTGATGGCTTCCAGGTTTGCGCCGCGAACGATGAACGTGACATCTTCGCCGGCCAAAGCCAGTTTGACTCCGACGTAACCGCCGATCGCGCCGGCTCCTATGATCGCAATTTTCATGTTGTTCTTCCTTATAAAAAATTTTCGTAGCGGTTACTGAAACAGTAGGAATGCTTGAGCCAGCAGCGGTACCCTTGCTGCTGAAAAATACGGTAAAGCCTTATTGTCGCGCCTCACTACATGCGACGCAAGATGATTTGCCGGAAACACAATTATCGACAAAAAAGCCTAGAGTATGCATGATGACAGCCAAAATTTCATGCCTATTTTGGAAAATATTTAACTCGAATCCGTTGAAAGAGCCGCCGGGCACAAAATATGCAGTGATGTCGCCTGTTTGCTGACGAATTAACATGCCATTCAGGTTGCCTGCGTCTAGAGGGTGAGTTGCCTGTCATTGGAGATATGTGGGAAGCAAGCGCACAGTATTGTGATTATATGTACAATAAGTTCAACAACAGCAAGCTTAGCCTTCAAAAGGGAAATTGCTTTAAAAATTGCCGGTCCAACGTGCAAAGTCGTGAGTAGATTGGCTTTCCGGCCAAGTTATCTTAATTTATACCGGTCCTACAGCTTCAATCAAGGATCATTTTTCCAATCAACCAGGGAGACATCATATGAGCGTACCGGAAATCAACATCGGAATTGGAGCCAAGGAGCGCGAGGCCATAGCAAATGGCCTGTCACGCATGCTGGCGGATAGCTTCGTACTCTATCTGAAGACTCACAATTACCACTGGAATGTGAAGGGGCCGATGTTCCAGACTCTCCATATACTTTTCATGACGCAATACACGGAACTGTGGAATGCATTGGATGAGATCGCGGAGCGCATTCGCTCCCTCGGCTTTCCTGCGCCGGGAACCTACAAGGAATTTACGCGCCTGTCGTCTATCAAGGAAAGTGATGGAGTCCCGCGCGCCGAGGATATGATCCGCGACCTGATAGTTTGTTCGGAGACCGTGACCCGTACGGCCCGTGAGGTGCTCGAAGTGGCGGACTCGGCCAACGATCAGCCTACGGTTGATCTGTTGACGCAGCGTATGCAGATTCATGAGAAAAATGCATGGATGCTGAGAAGCCTGCTCGACAGCGACCTGGTCGGATCATCGCCGACGCCGCCAAAGGCCAAGAAGTCCAAGTAACAGGGACTGGCCCGATCGCCTTATTGCACTTTCGGTAGTGGCTCACGTTACTGCCGGCATGGCAGCAAGGCGATCTGGTTTCAGGCTAAGAAAATATAGGTTCAGTAACCAGCGATAATTGCTGCGCCTGATATATCGACTACATAAGGTAAAAACGGAGATAGTCTTGTAAGTGGCAGTCTGACTGATGCCGTATCTTCCGTACCGCTTTACTCGATTACCTCTTCCTCTACTTCTTCTCCCAACGGTGCAAAAATCGCCTGCAGGTCTTCGGGCGTGATTTCTACATTGTTGACCTGTCCGCCACTCAGCATCGCATATGCCAGTTCGGCCTTTTTCTGCTGAAGCGCCTGGATTTTTTCTTCCAGTGTGCCTTTTGCGATCAGTTTATAGACGAATACCGGCTTGTCTTGCCCTATGCGCCAGGCGCGGTCGGTGGCCTGATTTTCCGCAGCAGGATTCCACCATGGGTCATAGTGGATCACGGTGTCTGCCGCAGTCAGGTTCAGCCCGACGCCGCCCGCTTTCAGGCTGATCAGGAAAAGCGGCACTGCCCCCTGCTGGAATGAGCGTACTACGCTGCCGCGGTCGACTGTATCGCCGGTCAGAAGCGCATAAGGGATTTTGCGGGCGTTAAGTTCGGCCTCGATCAGCGTCAGCATGCTGGTAAATTGGGAAAAGATCAGTATCTTGCGATTTTCCAGCAGTAATTCATCGACCATTTCCATTAATTCGATCAGCTTGGCCGATGAGGCGGCTGCTTTCTTGGCAATGCCGGTCTTTATCAGGCGCGGGTCGCAGCAGACCTGGCGCAACTTCAGCAGCGCTTCGAGGATCACTATCTGGCTGCGGGCGACCCCTTTCTTCTCAATTTCCTCACGCACCTTGCGGTCCATAGCCAGTCGCACGGTTTCGTATAGATCGCGTTGCGCACCTGTCAGTTCGACATTGCGCACCATCTCGGTCTTGGGAGGAAGTTCCTTTGCGACCTTGTCCTTGGTGCGGCGCAGCAAAAAAGGCTTGATGCGGCGCGTCAACAGAGCACGGCGTCCTTCATCCCCGAGCTTCTCAATCGGATGACGGAATTCACTATTGAATATTTTTTCATTGCCAAGCAAGCCAGGCAGAAGAAAATGGAATTGCGACCATAATTCGCCCAGGTGGTTTTCGAGCGGGGTTCCGGTCAGGCACAGGCGATGTCGCGCATGCAGCATGGTGGAAATCTGCGCCGCTTTAGATCGATTGTTTTTGATATATTGCGATTCGTCCAGGATAAGCAAGTGGTATTCGTGCTCCAGCAGATCTTGCTCATCACGCGGCAAAAGCGCATATGTCGTCAGCACGAGATCGAAATCGTCGATGCTCTCGAACCGTTTCATCCGCTCTTTGCCTTGCAGCAGCAAAACGCGCAAAGCGGGGGCGAAACGCGCCGCCTCGTCCTGCCAGTTGCTCATCAGGCTGGTAGGGGCTACGACCAGCGCCGGTTTGGTCAAGCGGCCGGCTTCCTTCTCGGCCAGAATATGCGCCAAAGTCTGAATCGTTTTGCCGAGGCCCATGTCGTCAGCAAGGATGCCCGCAAGCTCATACTCGCGCAAGAATTGCATCCATGAGAGGCCTTCGACCTGGTAGTCACGCAGTTCCGCCCGCAGCCCATGCGGCGGAGCTACTTTTTTCACTCCATTGAACGAGGCAAGCTTTTGACCCATTTCGCGCAATCGTTCGCCGCCATCCCAGGTCAGTCGTATGCTGCCGGCCAAGTCCGCCAGGCGTGCTGAATCGAGAGTATGGAGACGCACACTCGGCTCGCTCCGATCGGTAAAATAAAGCTCGCCAAGGATGCGAAGGATCGGCTTGATGCGTCCCCAAGGCAGAGCAACGCGCAAGCCATCCGGCAACGTGGCCAGCAGAGGGTCGCTGTCGGCGTGCATGGCGAGTTTTTTAGGATCGAAATCGCCCGGCGCGCTACGGATCAGTGTCACCAGAACCGGCAGCAGCGAAATGCGATTCCCGTTGACGACGATGCCAAGCTCCAGATCGAACCAATCATTGCTTGTCCTGTCGCCGGACCGGTCATCAATTTTTGCATACCAGTCTTCGACTTCAGCCAGATCGTAGCGGTATTCCGGCGTTTTCTCGAGGTGCCAGCCTTGTGCAATCAATGCCGGCATTTCTTCGCGAGTAAAGCGCAGCCAGTCTGCCTGGGTGGGCAATTCCAGTGCATTCATCAGCGATGAAAGCGGTGATCCGGCATCCGGCGGGGGCCGGAACCCCAGTGCGGAAAGAGATTGAAATAAAACCTCTTCGGTTTGGCGGTCACGCACAATCCGTTCAATCCCATTGTCACGCGATCTCACCACCGGAAGCGTCGTTCCGAAAGAAACGCGCTGTCCTTCATAATCAAAGTTCAATAGCGCAAAATCATGCCATGCGGCATCGCCCTGCGATAATCCGCTGGCGCCGGTTGCTTGTATTATGCTGCCCAGGCGCAGCACTGGCCTGGGCTTGATATCTTCGCGCACAAATTCCTGCAGCGGCTCCGGCGGCGGCACAATCTGGCTCAAGCCTTGAGCCAGCAGCAAATGAGACACGGCCGCCTTGTCCTTGATGGCAACCGGGGGCGCTTGCGCGACTAGCTCCTGCAGATCCTTCATCGAGATTGCGGTATCGCCTTGAGGCAGGCGCAACTCGCCGCAGGACAGGTTGTCCATGTACCAGGCTGGATCGGTCAGGAGAATATAGTCGATTCTCCGGTTCACATTCGACTCGGCGGCTTTGGCGGCGGCGGGAGGGGGCAAAAATTCCCAAGCCAGCCTTAATGCGGATCCGTCTTCGTGCCAACTCAGGCAGGCGTCGCGAGTCTGGGCGGCGCGTAACGGGAAGACCAGGCTCTTGCCCATGTCGGCTAATGAATTTGTCCACAACAATTGCTGCTTGTCGATCAGGGTCCTCAACAGTTGAGCCCCTATTTTCCCCCTGGGTTCGGCAGCGCTGTTGCCGAGGGATGCCAGTCCGCTGCGCATTGCGATAAACAGACGAACTGTCTCTTCATCGCTAGGCAGCAGATATTCCGGCGGATCCGACAACAAGGCTTGAAGGTCGTTAACCGGACTGGCTGACGCGATCTCGCCGTTGGCGCGCAAGCGGGCCTTGAATATGCTGAGCAAGACATGCCGGCCGGATTGCGCCGGAGACAGGACGTACAGCAGCCGATTGGAAGTTTTTTCCGCTCCGCCCGGTTCCGGCGCGCTGACCAGCTTTTGGGGGCCAAGGGCAGCATTTCGAATGCGTTGAACCCATGCCGCTACCGGAGCAGGAACAGCAGGCGCTGCGGGTGAGGGTTGAGGCGGATGCGCCGAAACCTTCTTCTTTTGCAAAAGATTCAGCAATACAGCAACGACATGCATGCAGTTATGGCCGGCAGGGCACGAGCACTTGCCCTGGAAAATTACACCATTGCGTCCCGGCTTCAGCGAAATTTCCTGCTGATAGGCCGCTGCCCCGTTCGACTTTGACCGGATCAGGTCGCCTACAAGCTGAACTTGAAGTACATTGCCGGCCCCCGCGTATTCGGCGCCTAACTTGTACGTCTTTTCGTCAAATTGATTTTGAATATCTTGAAGCGTAAAGTTCATGATACCGTCTAATGTCCTTGCGACGAATTTCAACCAGCAAAAAGGTTTTATTATCAGCCATAAACATTACGAATGGGGCAAAATAAATCAATCCGAAACCCATTTTATGGATTAAAGGCAACCATATAAGGCATACACCATAGTGTATGTTTTATTTCCCCATAGGAATAAAGGCGAATAATAAGATATTGCGGCATACTCCCGTTCATTTGCTTTTATCCGAACCAGGAATTGGCGCAAAAAGGTGGCATATTTGTACCAATTGCGTATGATTCCTTTCTTTGATTTCCGTTACGAATCTAATGCTGCCTTCGATCGAACACCGCCTTGCCTCAGAGCTTGCCGCTACCCTTCCCCAAGTTGTTGCCGCTATCGCCCTCATGGACGAAGGCGCGACCGTGCCGTTTATTGCCCGCTACCGCAAAGAGGCAACCGGCGGACTCGATGATGTCCAGTTGCGCCTGCTGGAAGAGAGGCTTGGCTATTTGCGTGAACTGGAGCAGCGCCGCGCTGCCGTGATCGCATCAATCGAAGAGCAGGATAAGATGACGCCAGCCTTGCTAAGCGCACTTAAGAATGCGGTCGACAAGATGCAACTCGAAGACCTCTATTTACCTTACCGCCCCAAGCGCCGGACACGTGCGCAAATCGCTCAGGAAGCCGGGCTCTTGCCGCTGGCCGATGCGTTGCTGTCCGATCCCATGCTGGAGCCTGAACTGGAGGCGGAAAAGTATTTGAAATCGGCTTTTAGCACCGACAACGGCGACAATGCGGGCGTACCCGACGTAAAGGCCGCGCTTGAAGGCGCTCGCCAGATTTTGATCGAGCGGTTTTCGGAGAGCGCGCCATTGCTGCAGGAAGTGCGTGCTTACCTGCAGCAGCACGGCGTGATCGTGACGAAAGTCGTGCAAGGACAGGAAGATGCAGGAGCGCGTTTCTCCGATTATTACGATTACTCGGAAAACTTCAATTCGATTGCTTCCCATCGCACGCTGGCTATTTTCCGCGGACGCCGCGAAGAAGTGCTGAATGTCTCGCTCCGCCTTGATAGCGAGGAGGAAAAGCCGAAATGGGACGCTCCCCACAATCCGTGCGAAAGGAAAATTGCGGTACGCTTCGGCATTCGCAATCAGGCTCGGCCAGCCGATAAATGGTTGGCCGATACGGTTCGATGGGCCTGGCGCGTGCGTATTTTCGTGCATCTGGAAACCGAACTGATGGGCATATTGCGCGAACGCGCCGAAATCGATGCAATCCACGTGTTCGCCCAGAATCTGAAGGCGCTGCTGCTGGCCGCGCCCGCAGGGCAGCGTGTGACGATGGGACTCGACCCGGGAATTAGAACCGGCGTCAAAGTGGCCGTGGTCGATGCAACCGGCAAGGCGATCGCCACGGATACGATTTACCCGCACCAGCCTAAGAATGACTGGAAAGGCGCGCTTGCCGCACTGCAAAAACTGACGGAAGAGTATGGCGTGTCTCTAATCGCGATCGGCAACGGTACAGCGTCACGCGAGACAGACCGGCTGGTGCAGGATTTACGCGCTTCTCGTCCTGATCTGAAGCTGACCTCGATTGTGGTCTCGGAAGCGGGCGCTTCGGTTTATTCGGCATCCGAGTACGCGTCGGTGGAATTGCCGGATATGGACGTTTCATTGCGGGGCGCGGTATCGATTGCGCGCCGCTTGCAGGATCCGCTGGCCGAACTGGTGAAAATTGACCCGAAGTCGATCGGCGTCGGTCAATACCAGCACGACGTGGCGCAGACGAAGCTCGCTCATTCGCTCGATGCCGTGGTGGAAGATTGCGTGAATGCGGTTGGCGTAGATGCCAATACCGCGTCTGCGCTTCTCTTGGCTCGCGTTTCCGGCCTGGGCAGTAGCGTTGCGCAGAGCATCGTGCGCTACCGTGACCAGCATGGACGGTTCGGATCGCGCGCCGCTCTGCTACTGGTTCCGAGGTTGGGTGAGAAGTCATTCGAGCAGGCGGCCGGCTTTTTGCGCATTACCGGCGGTGACAATCCACTCGATGCCTCTGCTGTCCATCCCGAATCGTATCCGGTGGTCGAAAAGATCCTGGCCGATATCAAGAAGGATGTGCAGAGCGTAATTGGCGATGTCGGCTTGCTGAAGTCGCTCGATCCGAAGCGATATGCCGACGAACGGTTCGGCATACCTACCGTCATGGATATTCTGGCCGAACTGGAGAAACCGGGCCGCGACCCGCGACCGGCGTTCACGACCGCAACTTTCCGGGAAGGCATCGAGGAAATCAAGGATTTGAAGCCGGACATGATTCTGGAAGGCATCGTGACCAATGTGACCGCATTCGGCGCATTTATCGATATCGGCGTGCATCAGGATGGGCTGGTGCATATTTCCGCATTATCGGATTCGTTCGTCAAGGATCCGCACCAGGTAGTAAAGGCGGGCCAGGTCGTAAAGGTAAAGGTTATGGAGATTGACCAGAAGCGCCGGCGCATCGGCTTGACGATGCGCCTTGCCGACAGTGCGCCCAAAGCAGACCCTGAAGCAACGCGGGCTGTTCGGAATTCTGCGGGGCGTAGTGAAAAACGCGCCGAGCGGCAAACAGGAAAAGTAGAAACGCATAGCGCCATGGCGTCGGCCTTTGCCAAACTCAAGCGTTAACCAGCCTATCGGTTTGAGATCGCTCAAGAAGCGCAGGATCGGCGGGCGCAGCACCTTTTTTGCTTTTTCCCTATAATGCCTTATCAACTTTTGAAAGGCAGCAGCCATGAACGAAGAAATACAAAGTTGGATCAGGCAGACGATTGCGCAGCATCCGATCGTTGTGTTCATGAAAGGGACCGAGCAGTTTCCGCAATGCGGCTTTTCCGGCAAGGCGGTCAAGGTCTTGAAGAAATGCGGCGTAAAGAAAATGGCAACGGTAAACGTAATGGAAAATGAGGCGGTGCGCGAAGGCGTGAAGCAATTTTCGAATTGGCCAACCTTGCCGCAGATTTACATTAATGGCGAATTCATTGGCGGTTCCGATATCATCGCCGAAATGGCGGCGTCCGGTGAGCTCCAGGAACTGCTGGCGAAAGAAGATGCCGCTTCCTAAAAAGCTGATCGTCGCGATTACCGGCGCTACCGGCGCTGTCTATGGCGTGCGGTTACTGCAGTCCCTGAGCAAGATTGCAAATGTCGAAACACATCTGGTCGTGTCGAATGCGGGCGCGCTCACGCTGCAGCACGAGCTTGGCGTGAGCTGTGACGATATTGGTTCATTTGCGCACGCCGTGCATGACGTGCACGACCTAGGCGCTGCAATAGCCAGCGGCTCGTTTCTGGCCGAGGGCATGATCGTCGCGCCTTGCACGATGAAGACGCTGGCTGCGATTGCACATGGTTTGTCGGACAACCTGATTGCGCGCGCCGCCGATGTGATTCTGAAGGAACGCCGCCGGCTGGTGCTGATGGTGCGTGAAACCCCGTTTCATCTGGTTCATCTGCGCAACATGACTGCGGTGACCGAGATGGGCGGCATTATTTTCCCTCCTCTGCCAAGCTTTTACCGGCATCCGCATTCGATCGACGAAATGGTCGGCCAAACCATAGGGCGCGTACTCGACCTGTTCAATCTTCCGAACGAGTTGGCTCCGCGCTGGGATGGATTGCAAACCTCGAACGAAACGCCCCCCCGAACCTGAACTTTCGAAATGCAAAAATGAAATGTCGAGCATTCGGAAAAGAGGCCGCCTTTTCCCGTACGGACTGAAACGTATCTTTAAAGTCTGCCGGGCAGTTCCTGTTTTAGTTATTCTCCATGCGCACTCGCATTACCTCGGTTGGCCTCGTTATTGCCCGCGAGCAATCAACCCCGTTCGAATACCCTAGCCATATCGACCGCGCTAGCCTGGATGCGCTGCCTTCCAGGCCGGGCATTTACATTTTTCGTGACGAGAACGATCATCCTCTCTATATCGGCAAGAGCGTCAATATCCGCTCACGCGTGCTGTCGCATCTGCGCACGCCGGAGGAAGCGCGCATGCTGCAGCAAAGCCGTTACGTCGAGTTCGAGCGCACAGCCGGAGAAATCGGCGCGCTGCTGCTTGAGTCGCGCCTGATCAAGCAGATGCAACCCGCCTACAACGTGTTGTTGCGCTGCGCACGCGAAATGTGTTCGCTTAAATTGGCCTGCGACTGTCGGCAACCGCCGGAGGTCGTCTATGCGCGCAATAGCGATTTTGCCAGGACAGAAGGCCTGTATGGACTTTTCGCTACCAGACGCGCCGCTATGGACACCTTGCGCCGGGTTATCGAAGAAAACAAGCTATGCCCGGCCGTAACCGGCTTGGAAAAAACCTATGGCGGACGCGCCTGTTTTGCCAGGCAGATTTCACGTTGTCTGGGCGCATGCATTGGAGAGGAAACGCTGGAGGCGCATCAATTGCGCCTGCATGCTGCGCTGGAGAAGCTGCGCGTCAGGATATGGCCTTGGGAAGGACCGATGGGTATTGTCGAAGAATGCGATGGTTGGCGCCAGACGCATGTAGTCGATCACTGGGTTTACCTCGGCTCGATAGACCACAGCAAGAAAGGCCGGCGTATCCGGCGGCCGTCAAAACTCGCATTCGATGCGGATACCTACAAGATTCTGGTCAAGCCGATGATGCTCGGCGAATTGCAGATAGAGCCGGTCGTGTTGTAACCGCTCCCTGGCTCTCTTGCAGTATCAAGGCCAGGGAGTCGGCGTTATCTGGACGTATTGTTCTCCGCCCTGTTCAGGCTCTGCGCTTTTCCGGTGATGCGAGTCGTCAAGGCCGGTTACGATCTTTTCCATTTCCATTCGGAATTCCCGAAAATCCGACAGATCCAGTGGATGGTTCTTGTCCGGCCGGTTATCGATGGCCCAACGGGCGAATTCGTTGAAACGCCGGACGAACTCTTCCTGGAACTGGTTCTTCTGCTCGCTGTTTGTCATCGTTCATCTCCGTTTTTTCAGTTTTGAAGCGGATTCAAGCGAATCGGGGGATCCGATATTCCTGTTTTGCAAGTCCGCAGCCTGTTTCAGCGCGGCGGGCTGGCCAGCGTGTTGCCGAATCTTGAATTACCCGGGCCGGCAGTACTTTTTACGCACCGGCAGTACATCGACAAATCGTCATTTATCATAAACACTTTTCCTTCATGACTTGGGAGCCGTCTGCACATCAGGCTCTCTGGTGACCTGCGCGCCGGCGTCCTGAAGCGGCAAGACAAAATTTATCAGGCGCGGCACCAGTTTTCCATGCCTGCCGAGGGTGGAATCGAATTCGTAAGAATTGACGCCGCAGTTCGGCACATCGTCCACGCTGTCGATAGACAGAATCTGCTGTTCGTCCATGCGCTCCAAAAGATAACGAAAACAATTCAGGATCACCTGATGGCTGACGATCAGCACCCGTTCGCGCCGGTACTCGCGAATTATTGTGTCGATCGTACTGCGCAGCCGCAGAATCACATCGCACCAGCTTTCGCCGCCAGGGGGGCGGAAATAGAATTTGCCGACGTGATCGCGTTGCTCGCTTAATTCGGGGTATTTTTCTCTGATGCCGTGCATGGTCAGGCGGTCGAGAATTCCAAACTCTTTTTCACGCAGCCGTTCGTCGGTAATGAGCGAGGTTACGTTTTCGGACAGGCCGGCTATATCCATCACGATGCGGACGGTTTGCTTGGCTCGCAAGTAGGGCGAACATAATATGACGGTAGGATTCACATTTCGCGGCATCTTCCCGAACCACTGTCCCAAGGCTTCCGCTTGCCGTTCTCCCAATGGCGATAGCGGCACATCCACGTCACGCATCGTAATATCGATCGTGTGCAAGCCGGCCGCCTCGGCCTCAATGCGCGCTATATTGCCGGCGCTCTGGCCATGACGCACTATCCATAGAGTGTAGGGCCATTTCTGCTCCATCACGTCGTGCCCCCCGCCGCGGAAGCGATTGCGCCCAACTTTTGCAGAGGCATGTTTTTCATTCGTATATCCGGTGCCGGTTTTCGGCTTCCCATTCGCCTTGGCCCCAGTGCTTTCAACCATGCTGATAAATGTACGGCAGTCGGGGTAATCCACTCGGCAAGAAATAGGGCTTTCCTTTTGGCCGTCCCGGCCAAAGCCTTGACTAGCGAGCGATCTCGAATTTTCTGGAGAGTATTTGCCTTCATCGTTAATGCGACTGAACATCGCGAGCAAAGTTCCTGCGCTCGCAAGGCAAAGTGATACGGGTTAAAACCTGGATTTTCAGAAAAGAAAATAGCGGCTTGCCTGCCTTGATCAAGGCAGGCAAGCCGCTATTGCCGAAACGAATATCGCTACCGCTTTTGCAGCATCGACAGAACCTGACTTTTCAGTATCTTGATGAGCGACGTTTCGTCGAAGGGTATGCCTTGCGGAGTGGGCTGGGTTCGATCCGCATAGAATAATCCGATAGGCACCTTATCGACTACAAGCGATAATACGATGAAGCTGCATGCATCGGGAAGCAGTTTCCGGTGCCATTCCGGGATCAATTCGCTGATGCTTTCGGTACTGGTGTCGGAGATCATCAGGTCGACGTCGTTTTCTATCGCCATGTGGAAAAGATCATTTGCGGAAGAGAGCGAGAATGTGAAGCCTGCTTGTCTTTCCGCTTGCTTTTCCCCGAGCGTAACGCGAGCGCGGAACTGGTTGGTTTTATGGTCTTTTAGGCATAACGCGGCGAAGCGGAACCCCATGCTGTTATACAAGGTTTCCAATACCAGCAGCATTAGTTCGTTTACTTTGCAGCGGCCGCTGGCCATCATCTGGGTCGCGTCCTGTATGCCGGTCAGCAGGCGATCGCGCGCATTGAATGGTTTCCCGTCGGGATGGCGCGCATCGGGGTGCTGATTAATCATCGGATCGGACGTCAACAATAGCTCACTGGGAAGGCCCGGTACTTTCGCCGCCGTGACTGTCTCCGACTGAATAGAATCATTTGCCAGCCCCGCGGTATCGGCTAAAGCCCGAATTTCCGGAGCAACAGCTTCGAACAGCGCATGAATTTTATCCTGGTTCAGATTCAGTGCTACCCCGAAACGGGATTGCAATGTGCTGATAAGGGCGGAATATTCGGTGCTTTTTTCCTTTGACGTTATTGGGCCGGCTTCCGCGCTGAAAGTCGCGATTTGCTGCATCCATTCCTGCCGGTTTTGCGGCGGCTTCAGGATGCCTTTGGGGGACGATGTCGTGGCGCGAATAATCGTGTCCGGGATCTTCCACTTCTGCAGTACCGACAAGGCCAAGGATTCGAAAGTGCATCCCATTACAATCTGCGCAGCGTCTGCCACCGAATATTTTTCTTTAGAGACACGTTCCATGACCTCATGGTAGAGCGCATGGTTATGGGACGCTACCAATACTCTGCCGAGATTCTTGAACAAGGCGACAATGGCGGCTTCTTCCGATCCCTGATATTGACTGTTGCGCGCCAGTTCGCGGCCCAGTACGCTGGCGCATACGGCTTGTGAAAGTTCGGTGCGCACGCTTTTCGCATGCGCCTTGTTGGCAAGGCCATCGACCAGCAGCATGGCTAGCGCGCTGGTCTTGACCGTGTCGAAGCCGAGCAGGAAAATCGCCTTGGAGACGGTAGTGACCCGTGCGCCGGCAGCGCTTCGATAGAACACGGTGTTCGCCAGCCGCAGGATTTTTTGTGTCAGCGCAACGTCGGACAAGACAAGAAAAACGAGATCATGAAGTGCTTCTTCATTGTCCGATGCCAATCGAACCACGCTTGATATGGTGCTGCCAAGCGACAACAACTCATTGTTTTGGCATATTTCACGCAGCAAGGTGTCGCGAGCATGAACTTGGCCGGCATTAAGGGCTTGAACGTTGTTGGAAGTCATCGGCAATTAATTGTAGATCCCGTTATAAAAATCAGGCAGAACTGCCTACAAACATGCCAGGCAGTTGAAGACTCCCCAAGACCGGTTTTTTCATCATTATGATGGATGAAAAAGAGAAGCTTAATCATCTCATTCATTGCACGGATATGCACTAAATTTCCTATTAAAAACCAAATCTTGATTTGATTTATCATTCAGAGTCTTATTTGTTGCCGGGGTATTATTCGAGGCGTGTATTAATTGCTCAAAAATGCAGGAAAAAACCTACTCTTCCATTGAATCGCTCGTTGCCGCAATACGCAATTGCCGCGAGTGTGAAAGGCATTTGCCGCTTGGCCCTCGTCCGGTGCTTCGTGCTACCTCGACCGCTTCGGTTCTCATAGTAGGGCAGGCTCCGGGGACGCGCGTCCATGCAAGCGGGATACCGTGGGACGATCCGAGCGGAGACCGGCTGCGCAAATGGATGGGCGTAGATAAAACAACCTTCCATGATGAGTCGCGTATTGCAATTATTCCAATGGGATACTGTTATCCCGGCAGGGGCGGCGGCGGCGACTTGCCTCCTCGGCGTGAATGTTCGCGGTTGTGGTTGCCTCAATTGCTGGCCATGCTGCCGCAGGTCAAGCTGACCCTGCTGGTGGGGCAGTATGCGCAACAGCATTTTCTCGGCTCCCGGCGCAAGCGGACGCTGACCGAAACGACGATGGCCTGGCATGATTTCGCGCCGCATTACTTTCCGCTTCCGCATCCCTCGCCGCGCAACCAGCCATGGTTCAGGCGCAATCCGTGGTTTGACGAGCACTTGCTTCCTGATCTGCGTGACAGGATAAACGCAGTTCTTCCTGCATCGGCATTGCTGTGATGCAGGAAGGAAAAAATGCGGATTCAGTCCGGAAAAGGCGCTTAATTCTTCTGCTCGTCCCTGGCAGAAGAGAAAATTTCCCATAAATCAATGAACAGTGCCGCAATTATCGGCCCGATTACAAAGCCGTTAAGGCCGAAAAGCGCCAATCCGCCCAGGGTCGACAGGAGCACGACGTAGTCAGGCATCTGGATGTCCTTGCCGACCAATATGGGACGCAGGACATTGTCAATCAATCCGATTACAAGCGCGCCAAAACCGACCAGGATCAGGCCTTTCAAGAAGGAGCCGGTAACAAAAAAATAAAGCGCTACCGGCCCCCATACAAGCCCTGATCCTACTGCCGGCAGCAGCGAGAGAAAAGCCATCAGGACGCCCCATAGCAACGCTCCCTGAACGCCGAGAACCCAGAATATGGCTCCGCCCAGCATTCCCTGCACAGCGGCTACAGCGATATTTCCTTTAACGGTGGCGCGGATGACGGTCGTGAATTTACTGAACAGTACCCGCTTGTGCTCGGGGCTCAGCGGGGTCATTTGCTTGATTTTTTCGGAAAGACTGGCGCCGTCGCGAAAAAGAAAAAACAGCAGATACAGCATGATGACCAAACTGACGAGGAATTCGAAGATATTCTGGCCGACCTGCAAAGCGCGGGTAGCTATGAATTGGCTTCCCTGCACCATGCCCGCGGACAGCTTTTGCTGCAGAGTGGCGGCGTCGGTTATTTCAAAACGGTCCAGCAAGCTGTACATCCAGGGTGGCAATGCAGCGATGACCTGCTGAACATAAGCGCCAAAATCCAGTTCTCGCGTCCGGATCTGTTGATAGAAGGTAATTCCTTCCTGCATCAGCGAAGCTGTCAGCAGGGTTATCGGAATAATCACCATAACCAGACAAAGAAGCACTGTCGCCAGTGCAGCCAGATTCCGCTTCCGCCGCATGAGTACGAGCAAACGTTGATAGACCGGAGTAAACAGGATGGCTAGAACGATTCCCCAGAATACAGCGCCAAAAAAAGGCATGATGATCCAGCCAAAGGCTATTGATACGGCGATCAGCAAAAGCAGAAGGACTCTTTGATGAAGTTCTCGGTTATTCATATCAAATCCAGACGGCCAATTTATGAGCTGGCCCCATTCGAATGGGAAGACGGCGATAGGCCAAGGCACGGCCTTGCAATTGCTTTACTGATTGTAATGGTAATCGCGCAAGCTGGTGTTGGTTAGGAGGTCAAGAGCGCGTCCGCCAGATCCTGCGTGTGCATCTGACAAAACAGCTCGCCGATAAACAAAATATATCAAATGCGGTGACCCGAACTGAAGGAGCGGCTCGCCTCGTTGATCGATCTCAATGATGCGATTTCATGTATTCCGGATATGCCAGCTATCTGGCATATCCGGAGGGCAGCGCATTTATGCCCTATGTATTTCATTAATCTCCACATGGGAGGTTTTCAGGATAGGCACCGCTGCCTCCTGCATGGACTGCTCTATGCGGAGACATACACCGCATTCGGAACTAAGGTGACGCGGTACGGGAACAAGCTTGCAGGAAATGCCGCTATTCTTCAAGACTTTTTCTGCCCTGAAGGCGTGATTGCTTGTATGGAACAAAATCACCGTAAATTGTTGGGCGGTCATCTTGCCCTTCGAGCGATTTGTTCGACGGCGTCCAATACCCGCATCAGGTCGCCCGTACTCGTAAATATGCCAGGGGCGAACCGTACTGTGCCGACCGGGAAAGTACCTATTGTTTGGTGTGCTGCCGGCGCGCAATGCAGTCCGACACGGCACTGAATATCGAATTCTTCATCCAGATAAAACCCCGCTTCGGATGGAGAAACGCCATCGATGTTAAACGATACCGTGCCCACCTGTTGCCTGGAGTCCAAGGTGCCGTAAACCGTTACACCGGAAATATCGGCAAGACCGCCAATAAAAGACCGGGTCATTTCCAGATGATGCGCGCGAACCGAATCAATACCTCGTTCCAGTATCCATCGAACTCCCGCATCCAAGCCAGCAAGTCCCATGACGTTGAGGGTTCCGCTTTCATACCTATCGGGAAGCACTTCCGGCTGCTCTTCCGATTCCGACCTGCTGCCGGTACCGCCCCGTTTCAGTGGGCGCAACCTGGAAATATCCACTCGTTCCCCGATGACCAATCCACCTGTGCCCGTCGGTCCCAGAAGAGATTTATGCCCGGTGAACGCCAGAAGATCGATACAGTCGCGATCCATGTTGATGGGAATCGCCCCCGCTGTGGATGCCGTATCCACCAGCATCAGTAAATGATGTTCCCGGGCGATATGCCCGACAGCGGCGATCGGCAGCAAAGTGCCGACAACATTGGATGCATGATTCAACGCTATGAGAACAGTGTTGGGGCGAATAGCGGCTTCTATCAGGGAGCAATCCAGCGTTCCATCCGGTTTGCAAGGCACAATGGTTAGCTCCACCCCCTCTTTTTCGAGGTGACGCAGAGGCCGCATGACGGAATTGTGCTCCATGGAGCTGGTTATCGCGTGGTCGCCAGGACGAAGCAACCCGCATAGGGCGAGATTGAGTGCCTCTGTGCCGTTGGAGCCGAAAACGATCCGCAAGGGATTGTCGATATGGAATAGCTCGGACAAGCTCTCGCGAGCTGAATCGACTATGCGGCCGGCCTTTATCGATAAGCTATGGCCGCTACGGCCCGGGTTGGCGCCTACCTGGTCAAGATACCGGATTATTGCTGCACCGACAGAGGGCGGCTTGGGCCATGATGTTGCCGCATTGTCGAGATAAATAGGAACGGACACGCCGGCCTAAATTTTCTTTTGCAGCGTTAATCGGAACTGATGCCCTGTCTCCTCAACAGAGATTTCGCAATTCATGGAAAGTGCCGCGCGCGACACATTTTCGCGGGCGGTAACCGTGTCAACCACGACCTCCATTTTTTCACCTGGTGACAACTCTTTCAACGCAGACCTGGTCCTGATGACAGGTTCCGGGCATGACAGTCCGGTTACATCCAGACTTTTCATAGTTCACTCCAATCCAGCTAAAGGGCTTAGTGGGGGCATTTCAATTATTCAAACCGTTCGCGCATGGTAAAACCCAAAACCAGGCAAAAAGCTAATCCGATAGCGACGGCAATCTGACCATTAAAACCGGGACCGCCAACTTGAAGCGCGCCTTCGACTACCTTGTCCGGTCCTGCTGCCAGTAGAAAATTGTGGGCAAATCCAGCTCCGACAATCATGCCTACTACGAACACGCTTGCGTCAGTGTCGCCTTCACCAGACAGGAAAAGCTGGCGTCCCGGACAACCTCCAGCCAAGGCAAATGCAAGGCCGGAAAGTACCATGCCGAAAAAATTCCATATGTAGTCGCTGTGCGCCACCGGCTGACCGGTAAAGCCGGGGTTGACCTGGCCGAGAGCCAGATTTACGGCAAACGCCGCAGCAAGCATGGCGCCTACGCCGTATAACAGATGGAAATCCCTTATCAAAAGCGAATCGCGGATCGAGCCCATGGTGCAAAAGCGGCTTCGCTGAGCCAGGAAGCCGATCAGTAATCCGACGCCCAGTGAAATGAGAATAGGGGCGTGCATCGAGCCCGGTCCCTTATCGCTGGCGAAGATGAAGGCGGGCTTTACAAACGCCAGGATTATTGCGCCAATCATCAGACCGGGCATGATCCAGCCCGCCGCCTTGAATGTTTCCCGCGAACGCCCCAGAGTGAAGCCGCGCTTAAGGAATAGGGCGCCAAGTCCAACTCCGGAAACAAGACCAGCCAAGCCAATGATCGCATTCAGATCTCCACCTGCAAGCCTGAGAATCGCGCGCCACGGGCAGCCCAGAAAAACCAGGGCGCCTATCATGGCAAAGACGCCAAGCAGAAACCGAACTATGGGGGCAGATCCGGCCCGTGCCCGAAATTCTCCGAACAGCAGGGCGGCCACTAATGATCCAAGCACAAAGGCCGGAATTTCAGGGCGCAGATACTGAACAACGGAGGCACGGTGAAGCCCAAGCGCGCCGGCCAGATCGCGCTCGAAACAGGCGACGCAGACGCCCATGTTCGGAGGGTTGCCCAGGTTTTGCAATAACGCGGCAAGCGAGCCGATAACGATGCCAACGGAGATAATTCCCCAGCGCGAGGCAAAGAATTTTGTAATTTTATTTTTCATTTTTATGGTGGTCATGCCTGACAAATAACGGTTTCATCAACAATGCGCAAGAGCCGCAAAAGTAGAAGACCGGTACGGCATTCACTCTCATGGAACCGAACTACTGTTTCGGTGAAGCATGGGATTGTACGTAAGCAACGTTGGAAGTCAATCGAATAGCGCTCAGGGAGACTCAGGCAGGGCTTGGCAGCAGGGTAGGGGGTGCTCGAGTGTTGTGAAAGCCGTCACGCTTGCAAGATCGACCGCATGAGAGGAATTTGCCCGGCGAGTCGGTCACGCTACTCTCAGCGCGACTTTACAGGTGGTGGCGTTTTTCCATCAAATCGAATAGAACATAACGGCAACAAAATGGCAGCCAGTGCCGGCCATTACGAACAGATGCCAGACGAAATGGCCGAAGCGCAGACGTCCGTCATTCAGGTAAAAGGCCACTCCGGCCGTGTAGGCGAGGCCGCCCGCGAGCAGCCAAAGCAGTCCGGAAACCGGCATGCGCTCAAATAGCGGAACCGCCGCCACCACCACCAGCCAGCCCATCAACAGGTACAGGCCGGTCGACCACAATGGGTGAGACAGCCGGCCCAACACCTTGAGCGTGATGCCGAACAACGCAATGCTCCACACCGTGCCGAACAGCATCCATCCCCATATTCCGCTGAGCACGCCTAAAGAAAACGGCGTGTAGGTGCCGGCGATGAACGCGTAAATGATGCCGTGGTCGAGCTTGGCGCATACCTGCTTGGCCCGACATTCAGGCAATCCATGGTACAGCGCAGAAGTAAAGTACAGCATCACCATCGTAATGGAGAAGATGATCGCACCCACGACTGCGGCAGAGGGTCCGCGCAGTGCGACGTGATTGACCAGGAAAGGTGCGCATGCGAGCGCCAGCATGCCGGCTAGGCCGTGGCTGATGCTGTTTGCGATTTCTTCAGGTCTGCTTTGAGGGCGTGTATTCATTTGTCGATTCTCTCATGTCTGCCGCTGCAGGGTCGGCAAGCTCTTTTATGGGGAACTTCCGGCAGAGTACGAATTCTCATATGGCCGCGCATCGATTCAACTGGAATATCCGCTTCCATGCAAACGCTGTCCATCACTAACATAAGCTTTGATTTTCAATCGGCATTGCGAGATAGGTGCATCGCGCGATCGCTTGCGGAGTCAGTAATTGAAAAATACCCACTTGTCTCCTCTTCTTTCAGATCGCCAGGGATACTCGCCGAAGTCGGCGCGGAATGACTGGACATGCTTATCCAGCACTGCCACGGCGATAGGACGGTTTTTCAGATACTGGCTGAATTGCATAGAGGATATGCAGGCGCTGCCGTAATCGGGTGAGGCGCGGCAACCAAATTGCAAATCGCGGCTTTGGCTGTCGATGACCTTGACGGTATCGCGCAGGAAAAATGGAAGAGAGGCAAAAGCATCCTCGAAATTGCGATAGACGAATACTGCCGGTTTGATGTTGCCTTGTCCGCTGATCAGCTCCCCAATATGGCGACTGCTGGTGCGCTCGGATTTGGCGTCGGCAGTGCGTAGCACCAGAATCAGAATCGGAATCATCGCTAAGCCGACACTGGCCAGCACGGCGTCACGCATCCAGCCTCCTCCACGGGAAATGACCATCATGCGCGCGCCCAGCGCCCAAGCCGCGACGCAGCAGATCGGCCACCAGAGAGGCATGTTTTCCAATGACAGCCATTGGGAAGGGCTGGCAAACAGCAAGGCCAGGAATGCTGCCGTGCATAGCGCCAGCGCCAATCCCATGCAATGGGAAAGCATTCCATCGTCTTCTTTCTGCAGATGATGTTCCAGCGCCAGTCCAAGCCAGAGTGCGCCTGCCGGAGCAATCAGTACAAGATAGTATTCCGACTTCGCCACCGAAAGCGAAAAGAAGAGCAATGGAAATAATACCCATGCCTGGCAGAATCTGATCAGAGTTTGCTTTGCACGATCTTGCTTGTTCGAGAAATCAATCAGCAGCCCCAGAAACGGTGTCCAGGGCAGAAGCAACATCGATAGCTTGGAAAGATAATAATAAAATGGCCCGGTGTGATAGTCGCGCGGCTCGCGCATACCAAGAAAGCGCAAGCAGTGCTCGTTTATGAAATAAAACCATGCGAACCCGTCCTGTTTTAGAGATGCCAGAACATGCCAAGGTGCGGCGATAACAAGGAACAGTGAAATAGCGACCGGATCGGCCATTGCACGCAAGGTGCGCAGGTCGCGCATCATCAGGAGAAATGTGACGATAACGCCTCCGGCCAAGATCAGCGATACCCCACCTTTTTCAAGTGTTGCCAAGGCCAGAAAAAAAGCGCTGGCTCTGATCCATGCCTTGCCCTTTCCGGCGTGCCATTTAAAAAAAGCGAAAAAAACTGCGGCGAGAAGTGCTGTAAGCAGCGGGTCGAACATTACTGTTCTGGACAACACCACGACAGGAAGCGCCGTCGACAGGATGAGAAGAGCATAGAAGCCGGCTCTTGCATATCCGAGCGTGCGGCAAAATGCAAAAATCCCAAATGAGAGGCATGCCATAGGTAAGGCCGAAACCAGCCGCGCGCTCGTTTCCGAAATCCCGAAAACATGAAACGACAAGGCCATCAGCCAGTAAAGCAGCGGCGGCTTCTCTATATATGGCACCCCCAGGAGGGTTGGAATGACGAAATTGCCGGTTCCCAGCATTTCTCTGGCAATTTCAGCATACAAGCCTTCATTGGTGTCGCGCAGCGGATAGGCGGCAAGGTCGTATAGAAAAAAGAACAGTGGCAAAAAGGCGGCTGCGGCATTGAACAGGTAGAGACCGGTCGTGCTGAAAGTCAGCGCGGATGGCGGCGGCGCTAGCTCGACTTCAATGCCAACGCCAGAAGTCCGCCTGACGAACAGCTTGATGCCTGATGCAATATTGGAGAAAAATGAGTACATAAAGCTCGCCGCTGAGTTTGTGGTTCAGCCAACTTGTTCTATCCGAATTTCAGTTTTGTCGCCAATTTCTCTAATCAAGTGCAGACCGCTTGCAGCAAAGGTTGTGTTGTAGGAGTGCTTATGAAAAAACAGGCAGGCTGACGGTTGCGGCTTATTTCACCTCTTTTAAGAAACATCTTATTGATATTTATAAAGAAATCGGAGAAAGGCTTCGGCCATCTCCACTCCAAAAAGCCGCTATCGCCCCAGCCGTAGTAACTGCACACGCCCGCTCTGACACTTCCATCACCGCCGCCTGCTCACAAAGATCCGCCCGTCTTCGCGCATCCTGCCAGAGCAAGCAGCCCTGCCACCACTACGTGATTTACTCGCGTTCTCCTGATCAGATCCTTCCGTAACGAACGAAATTCTAAGAGCGGATCCAGGGCATGTCAGTTCACATCGCAATGGATTTTTACTTAGATTAAAAATAATCTGATTCAGGTGCGGCTATCCGATCGACAAGGGGAAGGGTTGGGTTCGCTGTCGGAAATGCCTGACAGCAGCATGGTTTTTAGAAAGCCATGTATCCCATGGACCATGGTTGCGTATGGCTTTAAGGGGTATCGGCAAGCCCGGTAAGACAAAAAGCCCAACCGTGTGGGTTGGGCTTTTTGCTTGAATCTATTGGTGCCGGCTGCAGGACTTGAACCCGCCACCCCATGATTACAAATCATGTGCTCTACCAGATGAGCTAAGCCGGCAATCAGAAAGGAGCGTATTTTACATTATTTAAGGCAAACGGCGCTCTTCATTTGACGCGGGTTAACGTTGGAGGGCCACTTTTTTTAGGCGGCTCCGGCTCGTCACTCGGAGAAACGGTTGCTGCCTTGGGCTTTGCCGCCGAATCCGGTTCGGGCAAATCAAAAACCAGGCCCTGTCCGTTCTCGTTGGCATAGATCGCAACCACATTCTCGACCGGAACAAAAATTTCGCGCGCCACGCCTCCGAACCTTGCCATGAAGCGGATGCTTTCATTGTCCATTTTTAGCCCGTTTGTGGCTTCATAGCTGATGTTGAGCACGATTTGCCCATCATGCACGAATTGCATTGGCACGGTTGTGGCTGCGTCTACCTTCGCGGCCAAATAAGGCGTGAAGCCATTATCGACGCACCATTCAAAAATCGCGCGCAGCATGTAGGGCTTGGTAGAAATTTGCGTCATGAGAGAGCTTGCTTAAATAAATGCTGATTTACGATTCGACGAGTTATGCCGCCAGGAGATTCTAGCGACGCATGACCTTTTCCGGCGGCGTCAGTGCTTCAATGTATGCGGGACGCGAAAAAATGCGTTCAGCGTATTTCATCAACGGTGCAGCGGTTTTGGACAATTCGATTCCATAATAGTCAAGACGCCAAAGAAGCGGCGCAATCGCGACATCCAGCATTGAAAATTCATCGCCCAGCATGTACTTGTTCCTCTGGAACAGCGGGGCAAGCGAAGTCAGGTGGTCGCGGATCTTCATGCGGGCCTTCTCGTGGTTCGCGTTTGCCGCTTCCGATTTGTCGTTCTCAAGCGTACTGACGTGTACAAACAGTTCTTTTTCGAAATTGAACAGCATCAGCCGCGCACGAGCTCGCATCAGGGGATCCGCGGGCATCAGTTGCGGATGCGGAAAGCGTTCGTCGATATATTCGTTGATGATGTTGGATTCGTACAAAACGAGTTCGCGCTCAACCAGAATCGGTACTTGTCCATATGGATTCATTGTCGAGATTTCTTCCGGCTTGTTGAACAGGTCAACATCACGGACTTCGAAATCCATGCCTTTTTCAAACAGCACGAGACGGCAGCGTTGAGAGAACGGGCATGTTGTGCCGGAGTAGAGAACCATCATCGTTGTAGTTCCTTTAATGCAAAAGATGAAACTGGCCGCGGCCTGACGCATGATGGCGGTTTGCTGGCATCAGGTATGAGGTAGGCATAAATTCCGACAGACTTTTATTGTTGATGTCCAGGCTAAAAAAGCGCGTGAAATCAAAACCAGGCAATCTGTACAAAAATCGGCGGCTCAGTAAAATTGGTTGATAACCGTATATTATAAAGGAGACGGTATTCCTTTTAAAGAAGAAATATGAGGGGATATAACATTATCTTCGGACGGGGTCAATTTGGACAGCGCGGAAGTTTGATTTTTAAGCACGCTTGCAAACGGCAAGATCGAGGATCCGGTTTAAAAATATAACCACATCATTAGGTGTAAATATCTGATGGGGAAGTAGGGCGGTGCGGTAAACAGCCGGCTCAGTCTTATACCGGATTGGCGATATCGATAAACCGATGCTTGATGCCGAACTGCCCTGCAATATGGTCTCCCAGGGCCTGAACGCCGTAGCGCTCGGTTGCATGGTGTCCGCAGGCAAGGTAGGCGGTGCCTGTTTCAAGAGCAAGATGGACGGTCTGTTCGGATATTTCGCCGCTCAGGAAAGTACTGGCGCCTGCTGCGACAGCATCCTGCAAAAGATTTTGTGCTGCGCCGGTGCACCAGCCAATTCGACCCAGCGGCTGGCTTGAGTCTCCAATTAGCAACGGTTCCCGGTTAAGCCGCATTTCGATCAGCCCGGCCAAGTCGCCGACAGTGCGCAGAGAGGCTTGAACAGGCGTACCTATCCAGCCCAGGTCGTTTTCGCCGAAGCGCTCGTCGGCCTGCAGGCCCAGCCGCAACGCCAGTTGTGCGTTATTGCCCAATACAGGATGCAGGTCCAGCGGCAGATGATAGGCAAACAGGCTGATATCATTTTGCAACAACAGCTTCAGCCGTTTGTGCTTTGTCCCGACGACGCATGGATTTTCATCGCGCCAGAAAAAGCCGTGATGCACAAGAACAGCGTCGGCTTTTGCGTCTATGGCGGCTTCCAGCAGAGCGCGGCTGGCGGTAACCCCCGTGGCCAGAGTTCGAATCTCAGGCCGTCCTTCCACTTGCAGGCCATTTGGACAATAATCTCGAATTAGCGAAATATTCAGCGTTTGCGCTAGAAATTTGGTAAGTTCATCCCTATCTATCATTTTTCGGCCTAATAAAAATCATCATGCGACGTCTCTGGCTGCTATTCGCCCAAGTCACTACGGTTGGCTTGGCAATTTTTTTCATTGTAACCACCTTGAAGCCCGAATGGTTGGGCGGAAGAGGGGCTACCTCTTTGACAAGACCGGTCACATCCACAGTGACGGTGCAGGAGGCTCCTGTCAGCGTACCGCCAACTCAGTCCTCTTATCGGGATTCTGCGTTGCATGCGATGCCTTCGGTGGTGAACATTTATACAACCAAAGAGATCAAGCAGCCGCAAAGTCCGCTTCTTGAAGATCCTTTCTTGCGGAAGTTCTTTGGCGAACGCTTCGGCGGGGCGGAAAAACAGTTAAGCCTGGGTTCCGGAGTTGTGGTCAGTCCGCAGGGCTACATCATGACAAACAATCATGTGGTGGAAACTGCGGACCAGATCGAGGTTGCTTTCGAAGATGGACGCAAGGCGACTGCCAAGCTGGTCGGGAACGACCCGGAAACCGATCTGGCCGTGATCAAGGTCGATCTGCCGGATCTGCCTGCTATTACGCTAGGTCATATAGAACAAGCCAAAGTCGGCGACGTCGTGCTTGCGATCGGTAACCCGTTCGGTGTCGGCCAGACTGTCACGATGGGGATCATTTCCGCACTCGGGCGCAGCCAGCTCGGTATTAATATTTATGAAAATTTCATCCAGACCGATGCGGCGATCAACCCGGGGAATTCAGGCGGAGCATTAGTCGATACCAACGGCAACCTGCTTGGCATTAACTCGGCGATTTATTCACGAAGCGGAGGCTCGCTCGGTATCGGTTTCGCCATTCCGGTCTCGACCGTCAAAACGGTGATGGAATCGATCATCAACACGGGTCAGGTAGTGCGCGGCTGGATCGGTGTCGAACCGCGCAACATTACGCCCGAATTGGCGGAAAACCTGGGATTGAAAAGGAAAAGCGGCGTCATCATCGCGGCCATACTCAAGAATGGGCCGGCTGACAAGGCTGGCATGAAGCCGGGCGATATATTGATCTCGGTTGAAAATACGCCTGTTAGCAACATGACTGAAATGTTCAATCAAATTGCGCTTCTGGTTCCAGGAAGCAAGGCAAAAATGACGGTATTGCGCGATAACGGCGAAATGATGCTCGACGTCACGGTCGGCAAGCGGCCTCCGAGGAAGAAAACCGAGGAATAATGCATGCCGGTTCAATATCTTCGGTTGCGCGAAGAAAAACCAGCCTGACGCCGAAGCAGGCGGCATTGCAAATTAGCCGTGATCTGGACGCGACGCATTGCGCGCAGCGACGGCTTGCTGTTTTCTAGCGCAACCCCTTCCAGGGACGCGGGCCGCCAAAAACGTGAATATGCAGGTGGTAGACTTCCTGTCCGCCGTCCGGCCCCGAGTTGATCAGCGTCTTGTAGCCGCCCGTGTGCGTTCCGTCCGGTTCGGTAACCACCGCGCAGCCATGCTCTGCCGCCAGTTTCGGCGCCCGCGCCAGCATCTTGCCCAGCAAAGCCGAATCGGACTCACTGCAGTCGGAAAGCGTTGCGATGTGCTTTTTTGGAATCACGAGCAAATGGACGGGAGCTGCCGGGTTGATGTCCTTGAACGCCATGAGCATATCGTCTTCATAGACGATGTCAGCCGGGATTATTTTGGCGGCAATTTTGCAGAAAAGGCAGTTGTCCATGTGCTGTTCCCTCGTCAGTTCTTGTCTTGTTCCTGAACGTCGCGAAACTCGTCCTTGCGAGCCGCTTTTTCCTCGATCCCGGAAATTCCCTCGCGTCGAGCCAGTTCGTTCAATACGTCCTGCGGCGTCAGTCCGAATTGCGCCAGCATGATCATCGAGTGGAACCACAGGTCGGCGCATTCGTAGACCAGTTTGGATGTGTCGCCGTGGCGCGCGTCCTTCGCCGCCATCACGGTTTCGGTCGCCTCTTCGCCGATCTTTTTCAGTATGGCATCGTCGCCCTTGGCAAAAAGCCGGGCGACATATGATTTTTCGGGGTCGCCGCCATTAGCCAGCTTGCGCGATTCAATGATGGAAGTCAGACGCTGCAGAGTCTCATTCATTTGTAAATACTTTCCGGATCTTTTAAAACGGGATCGACGACGTTCCACCTGCCGCTGGCGGCATTGCCTTCGAATTGCTGGTAAAAGCACGAGCGTCTTCCGGTATGGCATGAGATGCCGCCGACCTGTTCCACCTGTATCAGCAATGCGTCATTATCACAGTCCAGTCGGATATCCACGATTTTCTGGACATGACCGGATTCCTCGCCTTTGCGCCATAATTTCTGGCGCGACCGGCTCCAATAGACAGCTTCGCCCAATTCCACAGTCATGGCGAGCGAGTCTCGATTCATCCATGCGAACATCAATATGATGTTGCTGCCCGCTTCCTGGGTTATGACGGGCGCCAGCCCCCGCTCATCCCATTTGACCTGGTCGAGCCAGTTATCGTTTGCACTCATTTCAGCCTTACCGGGATGCCCTGCTGATCCATGAATCGTTTTGCTTCCTGCACAGTATATTCTCCATAGTGGAAAATGCTGGCGGCGAGTACCGCGTCGGCATGGCCGAGCTTGATGCCGTCAGCCAGATGCTGCAAGTTGCCGACGCCGCCGGAAGCGATAACGGGAATACTGATCGAATCCGAAATTTTTCGCGTCAACGCGAGATCGAATCCGCTTTTGGTTCCATCCCGGTCCATGCTGGTTAGCAAGATTTCCCCAGCGCCCAAGCGTTCCATTTTCTGCGCCCATACAATCGCATCCAGGCCGGTCTGCTTGCGGCCGCCATGGGTAAACACTTCCCATCTGTCCGGAGCAACCTGCTTGGCGTCGATCGCGACGACAATGCATTGCGAGCCGTACTTGCAGGCGGCATCGGCCACCAGTTGAGGATTGGTCACTGCGGATGTGTTGATGCTCACCTTGTCCGCGCCCGCATTCAGCAGGCGCCGCACGTCTTCGACCACGCGCACGCCGCCGCCGACCGTAAGCGGAATGAAAACCTGCGATGCGACATCCTCGATGATATGCAGGATCAGGTCGCGGTCGTCGCTGGATGCGGTGATGTCGAGAAACGTCAGTTCATCGGCACCTTGTTCGTCGTACCGCCGCGCGATTTCAACCGGATCGCCGGCATCGCGCAGTTCAACGAAATTGACCCCCTTGACGACCCGCCCGGCGGTTACGTCGAGACAGGGAATGATTCTTTTTGCCAGCATAAAAGACCAAGAAAAGTTTGGAACAAAAAGACTGAAGCGCTGCAAGAGCAGGTTTGGCTATCCTTTTCCTGCGCACTCGTCATTGAAAAATACGGACACGGTGCCCGCGAACACCGTATGGATCATCGCATCAAGCCGGGCTGACTAATCCGTCAATTCATCGGCGAGCAACTGCGCTTGCTGCAGGTCCAGCGTGCCCTCGTAGATAGACCGGCCGCAAATTACGGCTTCGATTCCCTCGTTTCGTACCTTGCAAAGCGCTTCCACATCCTTGATGTCGTGCACGCCGCCCGACGCGATGATAGGCACCTTGACCGCCCGCGCCAGTTTCACCGTTGCTTCAATGTTGACACCGCCCATCATGCCGTCGCGCCCGATGTCGGTGTAGACAATTGATTCGACGCCGTAGCCTTCATATTTCTTGCCCAGCTCGATCACATCGTGCCGCGACAGCTTGCTCCAGCCGTCGGTCGCCACCTTGCCGTCCCTTGCGTCCAGGCCAACGATAATATGGCCTGGAAATGCGCCGCAGGCATCCTGTAGAAAACCCGGATTCTTGACGGCAGCCGTGCCGACAATGATATATGAAAGGCCATGGTCGAGATAACGCTCGATCGTGTCCAGATCGCGAATGCCGCCGCCAAGCTGAACCGGGATTTCATCGATGTCATTGTCGAGGGCGAAGTCCTGGACGGCCTTGATGATGGATTTTACCGCGGCCTCGTTTTTCGGTTTACCGGCGAAGGCGCCATTTAAATCGACCAGATGCAAGCGGCGAGCGCCTTGCTCCAGCCAATGCCGTGCCATTTCGGCCGGATCTTCGGAAAAGACGGTGACTTTATCCATGTCGCCTTGTTTAAGGCGAACACATTGACCGTCCTTGAGGTCGATAGCAGGAATGAGCAACATGACGAGAATTAGATAATAAGAGTTAAGAAAAAAGGAGTGCTTTATTTACCCGATTACGGGTTCCAGTGTATGAAATTCTTGTACAACTGCAGCCCGGCCGATGCGCTTTTCTCCGGATGAAACTGGGTTGCGAAAATATTGTCGCGCGCTATGGCACAGCAAAATGGCGCGCCGTAAGTCGTTTCGCCGATAGTATGCTCGGGATTTTCCGGCGCGGCATAAAAACTATGCACGAAATAGAAATAGCTGTCGTCGGCGATGCCGTTCCACAAAGGATGGGGCCTGCTCTGCCTTACTTGGTTCCAGCCCATTTGCGGCACTTTGAAACGAGAACCGTCTTCCTGCAACTGGCCCTCCAGTTGAAACCGGACCACCTTGCCGGGCAACAGGCCGAGCCCTGGCGTATCGCCTTCTTCGCTCCAGTCGAACAGCATCTGTTCGCCGACGCAAACGCCGAACAACGGCTTCGACCTTGACGCCCTGATTACCGCTTCCAGCAGGCCGGATTCGCGCAGGCTGCGCATGCAGTCGGGCATCGCGCCCTGCCCCGGCAAAACGATGCGTTCGGCTTCGTCCAGATCGGCAACCGTGCCCGAAATGCGAATGTCGGCTTCGGGCGCGACCGCGCGCAATGCCTGGGCAACCGAATGAAGATTGCCCACCCCATAGTCAACAACAACAATTTTTTTCATAACGGTATGGTACTGTCAGACCGGAAAATACCCAAATTCATGCGGATGCTGAAACAGACGCACTCACTTACAAGACGCCCTTGGTCGAGGGAACCGTCCCGGCTGCACGCGGATCAGGCTCGGACGCCATGCGCAGAGCGCGGCCGAACGCCTTGAATACGGTTTCACACTGATGGTGAGCATTTTCCCCACGCAGGTTGTCGATATGGAGCGACACCATCGCATGGTTCACGAAACCTTGAAAGAACTCGCGCGTCAGGTCGAGGTCGAACGTACCTGTGCATGGACGTTTGAACGGCACATGGAACTCCAGCGCCGGGCGGCCGGAAAGATCGATTACAACCCGCGACAGAGCTTCGTCGAGCGGCACGTACGCGTGTCCGTAGCGGCGAATCCCTTTTTTGTCTCCGATTGCCTGCGCGAAAGCCTGGCCGAGCGCAATGCCTACGTCTTCGACCGTGTGGTGCGAATCGATATGCAAATCTCCCTTGGCGTCGATATCCAGATCGATCATGCCGTGCCGTGCTATCTGATCGAGCATGTGATCGAAAAAAGGCACGCCGGTATTCAGCTTTTGCTGTCCGCTGCCATCGATATTGATCGAAACCCGGATTTTGGTTTCAGTGGTATTGCGGTTAATTTCTGCGGTTCTGGGCATATTCGGATCTAGCGAAAAATTACTGTACAAGACATGCCTGGAATGCAGCAAGAAACAGGCGGTTTTCTTCCGGCGTGCTTACAGTCACGCGCAAACAATTGTCGAGCAGTTGGTGCATTTTACCTACATTTTTAATTAATACCTTGCGGGCCACCAGTTTTTCAAATACTTGGTTGGCGTTCGGGACGCGAACCAGAAGAAAATTGGCCGCGGACGGGAAAACCTTTACATCGGGCAAAGCGGACAGGGCATCCGATAGTTTCGTGCGTTCGGCGCGAAGAACCATGGCCTGCGCATCCAGCACATCGAGATGCTGCAGAGCGAATTCCACGGCGGCTTCAGTCAGCACGTTGATATTGTACGGCGGCCGCACTTTGTCGAATTCTGCGAGAAGTTCGGGGTTGGCAGACATGTAGCCGAGCCGGGCGCCGGCCAGTCCGAGCTTGGACATGGTGCGCATCACGACCAGATTCGGAAATTCAGGCAGGCGCGCCATGAAGCTGGCCTGAGCGAACGGCTGGTAAGCCTCATCCGAAACGACAATGCCGGAGTCGCCCACGGCACGGATGATTTCTATCATGTCGTTTGCATCGAACAGGTTGCCGGTCGGATTGTTCGGATAAGAAAGGTAGACGATAGCCGGGCGGTGTTCCACAATTGCCGCAAGCATTGCTTCCTTGTCCAGCATGAAGTCGGGTTTGAGCGGCACGCCGACGAATCCCATGCCGGCAAGCTGCGCAGAGAGCGCATACATAACGAAACCCGGCATCGGCGCCAGCGCTTTGGCCGGCTCCGGGAGGTCGCGTCTGGCACACGCGATCGAGATCATCGAAATCAATTCGTCCGAGCCGTTGCCGAGCACCAGGTCGAAACCGGCCGGCACGCCCATTTTTTCACGGATCATCGCCTTCAGGCTTGCGTAGGATGGCACCGGATAGCGGTTCATCGCCACCTGCGCCAGCCGCTGACCGAGCCCGGTGCGTAGGTCATCCGGCAGCAGATGCGGGTTTTCCATCGCATCCAGCTTCAGGAAGCCGACAGAGTCGGCGACATGGTAACCGTCCAGCGCTCGCACATCGGGACGGATGATATTTTCAATCAGACTCATGATTTTTTAGTTTGTGTTGCTTTTATTATGCCGGCACAGGCATTTCCGAGTTGCTTACCATGCGGAGGAGCGTGGATTCTTGACGATACTCCCACGTATTTTTTGTTTGCGCAACTCGTTGCGCTCGCCTTGTTGCGATACGCTCAATACAGGAGTTTAGCCAATTTTCTAGCCAAGCCGGTACGCGGCGCTTCTGGCGTGCGCTTCCAGGCCTTCGCCGTTCGCCAATTCGACCGCTATTTTGCCGAGGGTGCGAGCGCCTTGTTCGCTTACCGCGATGATGCTGGAGCGTTTCTGAAAATCGTATACACCGAGCGGCGACGAGAAACGCGCGGTGCGCGAGGTCGGCAGCACGTGGTTCGGTCCGGCGCAATAGTCGCCAAGCGCTTCGGAAGTGAAGCGGCCCAGAAATATCGCTCCCGCATGGCGGATCTTGTCGGCCCAGCGTTGCGGGTCTTCGGCCGATATTTCCAGATGTTCGGCTGCGATCCGGTTGGCGATTCCGCACGCTTCTTCCATGTCGCGGACCTTGACCATCGCGCCGCGGTTTGTCAATGAAGTGCGGATGATGTCGCTGCGCTGCATCTGCGGCAGCAAGCGGTTGATGCTGGCTTCGATTCGGTCAAGATAGGCGGCATCCGGGCTGATCACGATCGATTGCGCCAGTTCATCGTGCTCGGCCTGGGAGAACAGGTCCATCGCGATCCAGTCCGGATCGGTCGTTCCATCGGCAAGCACCAGAATTTCCGACGGCCCGGCGATCATATCAATGCCGACTGTGCCGAAAACGCGCCTCTTTGCGGACGCGACGTAGGCATTGCCGGGGCCGACGATTTTGTCCACAGCCGGAACCGTTTCCGTGCCGTAGGCAAGAGCCGCTACCGCTTGCGCTCCGCCGATTGCAAATACGCGTGTGACGCCGGCGATCGCCGCGGCTGCCAGCACCAGTTCGTTTTTCACTCCGCCGGGAGTCGGCACGACCATGATGATTTCGGGCACGCGGGCGACCTTGGCCGGAATTGCATTCATCAGTACCGAAGACGGGTACGCAGCTTTGCCGCCCGGGACATAGATGCCGACCTTGTCCAGCGGGGTCACTTTTTGACCCAACACGGTGCCGTCGGCTTCGGTATACAAAAAGCCATCCGATCCACATTCCTGGCGCTGCTTCTCATGGTAGCTGCGCACCCGTTCGGCGGCGGTTTGCAGCGCCTTTCGGCGCACGGGCGAAAGTCCGTCAAGCGCCGCCTGGCAGTCTTCAAGGCTGATTTCGAGCTCGGACGGGGAGGCCAGGGAAAGGCGGTCGAAACGGTTGGTATATTCGATCACCGCAGCATCGCCGCGGCCTTTCACGTCGGCCAGAATGCCGGCGACTGCGCGCTCGACTGCTTCGTCCTCGCTGGCCTCGAAGGCAAGCACCGAAGCGAGTTGCCGGTTGAATTCCGGGTCGGCTGTATTCAGCTTGCGAATGGTTATCGACATGATATTTCTGCTCAGGCTGATGGCTTGTTTTCCAGGGAAGGCTTGTTCGACGCCTTTTCAAATGCCTGCAGAATCGGCTGCAGCAAATGACGTTTCAGTTTCAGCGACGCCTGATTTACGATCAGGCGCGAGGTGATTTCCTGAATATGCTCGACCTCGACCAGATTATTGGCGCGCAACGTGTTGCCGGTGCTGACCAGGTCGACGATCACGTCGGCTAATCCGACCAGAGGCGCCAGTTCCATCGATCCGTACAGCTTGATCAGGTCTACGTGAACCCCTTTATTTGCGAAGTGTTCGCGCGCGGCCTGTACGTACTTGGTTGCGACGCGCAGCCGCGCTCCCTGCCGGATCGCGTTTTTGTAATCGAAATCCTTCTTGACCGCTACCGAAAGCCTGCATTGGGCGATATGCAAGTCGATCGGCTGGTACAGCCCGGTGCCGTCATGTTCCTGAAGCACGTCTTTGCCTGCGACCCCGAAATCTGCTGCTCCGTACTGAACATAGGTCGGCACATCAGTCGCACGCACAATGATTACGCGTACATGGGGCTGGTTGGTCGGCAGTATCAGCTTGCGGGACGTCTCCGGGTCTTCCAGAACCGTAATGCCTGCCTCTTTCAGCAACGGTATCGTCTCTTCGAAAATTCGTCCCTTCGACAGCGCCAGAATCAGTTCTTGCGGTTGATTATTTTCTGTTTGGTTCATTCTTTAATCCGTTGTATGTTGGCGCCGACAGCCGACAATTTTACCTCCATGCGGTCGTAGCCGCGGTCGAGGTGGTAGATGCGATTGATCTCGGTTTGTCCCTGCGCAGCCAGCCCTGCGATAACCAGCGACGCCGAGGCCCGCAAGTCAGTTGCCATTACCGGCGCGCCGACCAATCTGTCCACTCCCTGAACGAAAGCGGTATTGCCTTCGGTCTTGATATTCGCGCCAAGGCGGTTCAGTTCCTGTACGTGCATGAAGCGGTTCTCGAAAATCGTCTCGACTGCATGACTGGCTTCGCTTCCGAGGCAATTGACAGCCATGAATTGCGCCTGCATGTCGGTTGGAAAGCCCGGGTATTCGGTGGTTCGAAAACTGACTCCTTTCGGACGCGAGTCCATCCGGATTCGAATCCAATCGTCGCCGCAAGTGATGTTCGCGCCGGTCTCGCGCAACTTGTCCAGTGCTGCATCCAGAATGTTTCCACGGGTCCGTGTCAGCGTGACGTCGCCGCCCGTTGCCACCACCGCGCACAGGAAAGTGCCGGTTTCAATGCGGTCGGCGATCACATCGTGCTCTGCCCCATGCAGTTTTTCCACTCCCTGCACGACTATGCGGTCAGTGCCGATGCCGTCGATTTTTGCGCCCATCTTGACCAGCAGATTCGCCAGGTCAGAGACTTCCGGTTCGCGTGCGGCGTTTTCCAGCACCGTCTCGCCTTCGGCCAGTGTTGCCGCCATCAGCAGGTTTTCGGTTCCGGTGACCGTGACCATATCGGTCATGATGCGCGCACCCTTCAATTTTTTCGCTTTCGCGTGAATGTAACCGGCTTCAATCGAAATCTCCGCGCCCATGGCCTGCAAGCCCTTGATATGCTGTTCGACCGGGCGCGAGCCAATCGCGCAGCCGCCCGGCAACGATACGCGCGCCTCGCCAAAGCGGGCGACCAGCGGTCCCAGCACCAGAATTGCCGCGCGCATCGTCTTGACCATCTCGTACGGTGCGCTGAAATTGTCGACCGCACCGCCGTTGAGCGTGATTTTGTCGCCATCCTGGTCGGCGCGCAGACCCATCTGGCGCAGCAGCCGCAGCATGGTCTTGACGTCCTGAAGGTGCGGGATATTCGTCAGGTGAACGTCGTCGGGGGTTAAAAGGCCGGCGCACAGGATCGGCAGGGCGGCGTTTTTGGCGCCCGAAATCGCAATCTCTCCATTGAGGCGTGCGCCACCGGTAATGATCAGTTTATCCATTGTCTTGAAATTCTTGAGGTGTTAGCGTTTTCATCGATAGTGCATGAATCTCTTCGCGCATCCTGTCGCCGAGCGCAGCATAAACCATCTGATGACGCTGCACCAGTCGCTTGCCTTCAAACGTCTTTGAAACGAGCGTCGCTTGAAAATGACGCCCATCGCCATCGACCTCGATATATTCGCAATCGATTCCGGCTGCAATTTGCTGCCTGATGCTGTCGATGAGAATGGTCATGTTTATTGTCTGGTTGAGCTGGGAAGTCTTAATGGCGCAGCTTGTATCCGCTTTTCAGCAAGCGGATTGTTAGCCTCGCCAGAAAAACGAAGAACAGTACCACGATTGTAAGGCTGGTCCATGGATTCACATCCGACTGGCCGAAGAATCCATAGCGAAAACCGTCCACCATGTAAAAGAACGGGTTGAAGTGCGATATTGTCTGCCAGAAAGCCGGCGTTCTCGACGCTTCCACCATGATCGAGGAAGCATCATTGGACAAGTACGAATTCGTGCGGGACGCCTACTTGCAAAGACGGCAAAGCCTGATCCATGAAAACGGAGTAAAGCAAAGCGGGGGGGAAGAAGTCAACCCTGCTTCAGGCGATTGGGAGACCGTGGAAAGCGCACCGGATAAACTTTCCTCTAATAATACGGTCAACTCTAGTAATTTGGTCAATCGTGATTCCACCTCCCCGGAGGCAACAAGCGATGCTGTTCCAGCCCAGCAGCAGTCGGCAAGTCAGGGGATGTCATCCAAAACCAAGCCTGACTAGTTAATATAAGAAGGGCCTGCACGGCTGCTTGTTTTCCACATTTTCAGGAATGCTCATGAATATACTTAAAAAGATACTTGCCGTTGCGATTGCATTCGGCGCTCTTTCCTTCGCCGCCAGCGCCAGTGCGGCGATCGAACCTCCGGATGCGTTGATCAAACGCATCAGTCAAGAGGTGCTTGACTCAGCCAAGTCGGACACCGGCATCCAGAAAGGCAACCGGAATCGCATCCGGGCCCTGGTCGAGGCCAAGATCATTCCCTATGTCGACTTCCAGCGCATGACGGCGCTGAGTCAAGCACCTCTTGACTGATGCGTTTGATCAACGCATCCGG